>Ga0099364_10003616_pt1 | contig 23848 bp, 18 predicted proteins | sample TergutTh196P3_FD_73070 | JGI IMG/M metagenome (GOLD analysis project Ga0099364, IMG submission 73070) | Microcerotermes parvus P3 segment gut microbial communities from Pointe-Noire, Republic of the Congo - Th196 P3 | ecosystem: Host-associated > Arthropoda: Insects > Digestive system > Gut ...
GAAATAAACCAAAAACAAACCCGTCCGCAAGACAGGCCTGTACCACTGCGGAATCTTCGGGAGGAATTTCAACAGATTATACAAAGGGAATATCCGTATCTATTTCGATAAAAAATTTCGTATTTACATTCTGCCCGATAATTCTCTGAATTGCTGACCTGTCGACGGAGCGAATTTCGTCATACCAGGCAAACTTATTAATTCTTATTGTTAAAAATATACTACAATAGTTAATAATCTATAATTTTTTGAGAAAAATTGTTTTTTTGAAAAAAAGGTTATATGTTTGGAGCAAATTTTTAAACAATGAAAGAGAAAAAAATTCTATTATTATTTTTACTGGTATGTTGGTCATGCCAATTAGATGGAGAACAGAAATTTAAACTAACAGGAACCCAATGGAAATTGATGGGTTTTGTTTATATTGAAACAAGTGAAGTGAAAGAACCTGAGCCAAACGTATGCGAAGACTGTTATACGCTTAGGTTTTCTTCTGATCATAAAGCAGTTGCTAAAAGTATTACCCAAGAGTTGAAATTAAATGTGTTGGATTTTTCAAAAAATATGACAGACGAATTTCGTAATCCGGATAAAATTTTAAGGACGGAAATGTATGATGGTGAATCGTATTATGATAGTTTTCGTTTTCGTGAAGCAATTGCTTTGGCAGATTCTTGTATTGTAACTCCTGATGAGTTAAGACTTTATTTACGTTATAGAAATTATTATTTATCATTTAAACCTTATTAATTAATTAATAAAAAACTTCATTTACATTCTGCCCGCTAATTCTTCGTCGGTCAGGATGGTGAGTAGCGGCTGGCCGTCGGGGGTGATGCCGTTGGCTTCGAGGGCGAAAAGGGAGGCTACAAGAGATTCCATTTCGTCGGGCGACAGTGTTTTTCCGGAGCGGATGGCTGTCGTTCTGGCAAGTGACAGCGCCATTTTTTCGTGCTGTTTTTCTTTTGCGCTTGTCACGCACTCCATCGCTGTTGTTAGGATGTTTTTAATATGGTCGGCCGGATTGCCGCCGGTTATTTCGGCAGGCGTCGCATGGATGGCATAACTGTTGCCGCCTAAAGAGACGAGGTCGAATCCTAAATAACGTATCTCATCACATAATGTAGCGTATATCAATGATTCGGAGGCTGTTAATTCCAGCATCTCGGGGAATAAAAGTTTCTGCGATACCGACCGGTGAAGGTTTATATAACCGATATACCTTTCATATAATATACGTACGTGCGCGCGATGCTGGTCGATGATAACTAATCCTGATTTTAACGGGGTGATGATATAGCGGTTTTTATATTGAAAACAGGGATGCAGGTACTCGGTAAAAAGGGTGTCTTCACACCTGACGGAAAACATATCGGTTTCGTCAGGTGTGACTTCCGGGAAAGTGACAGTAGTCCGTTCATTTTCAAATCCTTCGTATAAAGCCTTCCAATCGGTGGAGGGTTGAAACGGGTTATAGTTTTTGTTGACCTGAATAGCCGGCGATTCATTAGGCTGAAGAGCGGGGTTGTAGACCGGTATATCTATGATGCCTGCCGCATCGAAATCGATGGGAGGTACGGCATTGGATTTTGCCAGGGTTTCGCGAACAGCCGAGCAGATGATCTGCCATATCGCTTTTTCATTTTCAAATTTTATTTCGGTCTTTGTCGGATGAATATTGACGTCGATGGCTGACGGGTCGAGCGTAAAGTAGATAAAATAGTCCGGCATTTCGCCGGCGGGCACCATCTGTTCGTAAGCCTGCATCACGGCTTTATGAAAGTAAGCGTGACGCATATACCTGCCGTTCACAAAGAAAAACTGCTGATGTCCGTATTTTTTTACGGTATCGGGTCGTCCGGCAAATCCCGAAACATGCACTAAGGAGGTGTTGGCTTCCACAGAAAGTAGTTTCTCATTCATTGTTTTTCCGAACAAGGCGATAATACGCTGTTTGAGACCACAAGCGGGTAATTCAAAATATACGGTCTCATTATGCCGTAGTGTAAACGAAATCTGAGGATGGACAAGCGCGATTCGCTCAAATTCCGAAATGATATGACGAAACTCGGTCTCGTTTGATTTGAGAAACTTACGTCGCGCCGGGACGTTGTAAAAAAGATTTTTTACGGAGAAGACGCATCCTTCATTGCAGGCTTCGGGCGCCACCTTTTCGGGTATGGAGCCGGCGATAGACAAAAAAACGCCGGCATCACCTCCTTTTGTTTTGGTACGGAGTTCCACCTGTGCGACAGCCGCTATCGAGGCTAAGGCTTCCCCGCGAAATCCCATCGTATTCAATGCAAACAAATCGTTGACCGAAGCTATTTTCGATGTGGCATGACGCTCAAAGGCCATGCGTGCATCCGTTTCGCTCATCCCTTTTCCGTCGTCGACAACCTGTATAAGCGTCCGTCCTGCATCTTTGATGTTGACTTTGATACACTTTGCCCCCGCATCGACCGAATTTTCCATTAGCTCCTTTACCACCGATGCAGGTCGCTGAATGACCTCGCCGGCAGCAATCTGATTCGCTATATGGTCCGGAAGCAAGTGAATGACATCGCTCATTTATCCGTCATTTCAAAAAGAAATACCAAAAAACCACTCCTAAGAGAACCAATATCAGGATCAAACGCATGTTCCGGTATACCCGGTCGCGTATTTCATCTCCTTTATCCTTACTCTTCTTCAAATGCTTGGTTCCTTCGATGAAACTACCTCTTATCGCTTCCTTATACTGTTCGTAATCACGTTCTTCAACGCCTAATTCCATCTTTACCTTATGGATGCGTTTCTGCAAAGCCTCCTTGCGCGGGTCGTAATATATCGGTCGGTGTTGAAACTGGCGCGGTTTAGGCAACTTATAAAATGACATTATACCCATTTAGTTTTCAGTTTTCAGTTTTCAGTACTCAGGCGGTTGAATCCGCCGGTTAATAAAGTGTCGTCCGGGGTGGGACTTACATTGATTAATTCCTTATAGTTGGAATCGGGGAGGATGGGAGGTTTTTCAGGTTCCTTCTCCTTAGGGGTCGGCGGCGGGTCGTCACGGCCTCGCTTTCGTTCGTTATAGAAGCGGAAGATGTCATAACGGTCGACTGGGCGAATGTCGTCATACCAGGCGAACTTCTTCAACGTTTTCTGTTCGGGCGACAGGTCGGGGATGGGGATCATTTTCCCGGTAGGACTGGGCCAGATTTTCAATTTATCCAATTTACCTTCATCAAACCAGATAGACAAATAGGAACTTTGCGTATAGTTACGTTTTCTGTTCGGGCGACAGGTCGGGGATGGGGATCATTTTCCCGGTAGGACTGGGCCAGATTTTCAATTTATCCAATTTACCTTCATCAAACCAGATAGACAAATAGGAACTTTGCGTATAGTTAAGGGCAAGCAAAGCGCTATCTTGTTCCATTGGATAAAAAATCGATTCGGCGTTGCCGTCGATGTCGATATAATCAATGTTCCTGCCAATGAAGTAGGCTTTCAGGTCATTTCCTCCCAACTGATTGTAATAGCCGGGTTCGATCTCCTGCACTACGAAGGCTGATGTCGGGACATGTACATAATCGACGGCGCTGTCGGACATGTAGATAATGATGGAATCGCCGAAGAGTTGTTGCCCTTCGTTCCACAGGACAGGATTTCCGTACATATATAATATAGAATCTTTTGTGTCGAATCGAATGGAATCGCAGACACCTTGCAGATCGAACCGGTAGAAACGCGCCCCTGAGATGCCGCGAAGAATGCGCGATGTCGAATCGACCGTCACCATCTCCAAAATGTCGGCATAGAGGAACAAGGTATCACCCTGTGAATATTCGATGGCGCAAGCGCTGTCCGTAGCAAAGGCATATTCCGTTTTCTCCTCATAATAGCCGTAGTGTCCCGTCAGGATTGTTTTTTGCACCGTGTCAATGATACTCATGTTTCCAAACGATTCGCCGATGCCGTTATTACGGTCATACAGCAACGAATCACCCGTCAACACCCTGTTATTGGAGAATACCTGCGAGCGGTCTAATAACAGAGAGGTATTATCCTGTGTATTATACCATCCCCGCGCAGTATGAACGATGCCGCTATCCGATTCGATGATCGACGGACCTAAAATAGTTGCAATTTTAGTCTCCGTACTATACTCTAATGTGTCGGAATAGAGGATAAAATTAGGATTCGTCAGGCGGACGCTATCTTTAAACAAAGCTATTTTTGTGGTAGGCGAATACTCGCCAAAGACCGATACCAATTCATTTTCCGCATCAATAATACGTCCTCCTTCGAAATAATAACCGATATCTGTTTGCAGGTTATAGTCCAAGCTATCCGTATAAAGGGTCACGACAGAACTATCCTCCTGAATACTGACCATTCGCGTATTGTAACGCATCTGCGCCAGCTCTATTTTGCTGTCGAAAAACAGATAATCGCCGTAGACAAACAAGGTGTCACCCTGTTCCAAGCGGACATTACTGTATGCTTCCAGCGTCTTATCCGCCTCATAATAGTAGGCGCTATCGCTATACATAAAGGAACTGTCATGGCTAAAAATAACATTCCATCTGAGCAGGGTGCGCCCCTCATAAAGTGCATTATTAACGGAAAGGATGTCAGCTGAATAATCAATAATCACTGTTCGCACCGTATCCTGCGAGGCTTCCTGCGCCCGGCCGAGCGTATCCTGCGAGGGCGCCCGGTCGAGCGTATCCGCCACTACCCGCACCGTATCTTCACTGGATTGCTTCGTCTCCCGCAATGGCAGGGAAGTTTCCTGCGCCCGGGCGAAAGAAAAACTACCGACCGACAAGAGTAAAGCGATAAGATATGTGAAAACATTGTTCATTGTTAATTGTTAATTGTTCATTAATCATTAATCATTAATCATTAATCATTATTCCTTCTTCCATCCGGGGAATTTGAAATCGCAATCGCACCAGCCATCGCTGATTCGTATGTAGGTCGACTTTTGTTTGCTCACGATCCAATCTTTCAGTATTTCTTCCTTTTTCTGGTTTTCGACCAATGCTTTCAATTCCTGAAAATCGTCCTGTAGATTCGCCTGATGGACATTGACCCGTGAATTAAGTTTCACGATAACAACCACATCATTCTGATGGACATTTTTCATCTGGAACGGTTTTGAAATCTCCCCTACTTCCATCTTATCGATTATAACACCCATGCCTTGCGGTAATTCTTCCATTTCGAACTTGGAGGTACCGCCATTCCTGCTTTCTTCATTCTGGTTCACCATAAGTCCGTTATTGTTACGGGTGTCTTTATCGGAAGAAAAGTAGGTAGCATCTTCAAATGTTAATTTCTTCTCAAGAATCGCCGCATGAAGCGAATCCAAACGAACCATCGCTTTATTGATTTCCTGGTCCGACACTTTAGGCCGTAACAGGATATGGCGTGTATGGATGCGGTCGCCCCGTTTTTCAATCAACTGGATGATATGAAATCCATATTCTGTTTGGACGACATTGGATATTTGGCCTGGCTCTCTCAGGGCGAATGCGGCGGTAGCATATTCAGGCGACAGGTTAACTTTTGACATCATTCCAATATCGCCTCCATTGGTCGAACTCGGATCCTCCGAATAACGGATCGCCAAATAAGCAAATGTAGATTCGCCATTATTGGCCATATCTGTATAAGACCGGAGGCGGGCCTTGATAGCATCGATATCTTCAACGGGTATCACAGGTTCCATCATGATAACAGCCACCTCGACCGTTGTCGGGATCATCGGCAGACTGTCTTTAGAAATCCGGTTGAAGTACCTTGTCACATCCGAGGGGCGCAGTTTGATGTCGCCGACAATCTTTTTCTTCATTTCACCTTCAATCTGCTGTTCGCGCACGACTCTTTTTTGTTCTTCCTTGATCTGCACCAATTTCTTTCCTTGCCACTCTTCAAATTTTTCTTTCGACCCTGCATTTTGAATTGCATAATTAACCCAATAGTCTACCTGTCGGATCACAGCGCTTTCGTCGGCGTCAACACTGTCAATTTTGGCCTGGCTTAAAAAGAGTTTCTGTAAAGCGATTTGTTCCGGTACAATACAATATGGGTCGCCTTCGATACGCATGCCATTATTTTGCATCATCATCCGGTAATTCTCTACATCAGAGCGAAGAATCGCCTCATCGCCGACTACCCAGATAATCTCATCAATCACATTCTTCTGCGCCACAACAGCCAGGGTCGCAAAAAGTGAAACTATTCCTGTAATAAAAATCTTTTTTATCATACTTAGTATTTTTTATTCTGAAACAAATTTTACATGTCCATTTTTCAACGCATCAAGATATATTTTTTCTCCAAATTCGCGCAAATAATCTATTTTTCGCTGGTTGAGCAGCATACTGTAAATTTGCGTTTTTGCATAATCGAAAGGAGCAATGTCGCCCGCAGGCAAGCGGTCGGAAATCGCTAAAAAATATACAAAAACGCTATCCGACACTTCGACGTGGTTATTAACTTTTATAAACTGTGCAGGGTTGGATATCCTTTTCGGTATTTTTTCCATTACTTCGTTAAAAACCACCCAATTGTCATAAAAAATATCGTAAATAAGCGCATTTTGCAAACTGAATTTCTCGATTTTATCCAACGATTCTTCCGACCGCGACATATACCATTTCCGGATACTGTCTATCCCGGGCGCTGTCAGCGGTACCTTTAGAAACAGACCCTTAATTAGGTTTTCATTCAACACAAACTGTTCTTTGTTCTCCTCATAATAGGCCAACTGTTCGTATTCGCGGATCGTTGCCGACACCCTGTCATTAACTAAACGTTCCTGGTATCGATGACGTATCAGCGACCGCCTGTATTCATTGACTAATTTATCGATTTCCGCTTTCTCATCGCCCATATTCTGATATGCCACATCATCCATCAACATATCAATGATACGTTTTTTCACGAGGCTCCCGGCGCGAATCATGCTATCTTCGGGAGAAAGCCCTTTCGGTATCTGCCTCTCGATGTCTTCGCGACTCACAGACCTATCGTTTACCTTCACTAATGTTTCCTGTTGGGTAACGTTGTTTCCCGACCTTTGACAGGCAGGAGAAAGTAAGACAAGCAACAAGAACAGACGATGATATTTCATAACTGAATTTAATGATTAATGATTAATGATTAATGATTAATGGGGGACTGAAAACTGATAACTGAAAACTGATAACTGAAAACTGATAACTGAAAACTGAAAACTAAATTTTCTTTATCTTCTTGATTACTTTCCAATTGATTTTAACCGGATATTTCTCATTGAGCTCTTTGATCCATTCGGCCTCTAATTCCGCCTGGTCTTCTTCGGATTTGCTCCAGATGCGTTTGTTGGCAAGTTCAAATAAAAGGGTGCCGTCGTAAAAATCTTTCAGTAGCATGTTAAATTCGGGATAATCCCTTTCCAACGTCCGTTTTTCAAATTCCGTCAGGATATCGCGCACATAAAAATCATACACATCTTGCATAAAATCAAGCGAATATGCATGCGGAGTCAAGTGATTATACCGTAAATATTCGACGAAATTGCTTTGTGGAAAATCGATTGTATCGACCCGTACCAGCGTCTTTTCCATTTCCATGCCGCGACTATTAAAGACCGAATCCAACGGGTGGTATTCGTCCGCCAAGCGTTTTAATTCTTCGTAGGCTTCCGGATAAAACACAAAGCCATGACGCTCTTTCATACGTTCAACAAAGGCGTGATACAAATCAAAAATCCCATCCGTCGCCCGCATGTTATCATATATGTCACTCTGCTTTTCTTCAAAGGGAATTTCCGGTATGCGGTCTACTAATTGCAGGATATGATAGCCGTATCGCGATTGAAAAGGCTTGCTGATGTCTCCGATATTTTCTATGGCGAAGCCGGCTTTTTCTATCGCTTCCAATGTTGTACCTAATCCAAATTCAAGCAGTCCGCCTCTTTTCGCATTGATCGTATCGTCCGACATTTCCAGCACTACTTGTGCAAAATCATCGCTTACGATTGCCTTTTGGTAAATAGCTTCCGATCTTTGGCGTGTTTCCGCTATCTCTTCATCCGTAGGATTCTCCGACGGATAAGCCGTCAATAGATGGGCAACCCTGATTTTACCCGGATTGGGTATTTTTCGGTCTATCTTGAACAGATGAAATCCAAACCTTGAACGAAGCGTACCGGAGATGTCTCCGGGTTCCATCGCAAAAATAACGCCTTCCAATTCTCTGGGTAATTGAAGCGGAAAAACATATTCCCTGACTACATACCTTGTATTCGGTTCATTCGTCAGCGATTCACCTACTTCTTCAAAGGATTCGCCGTTTTTGATACGCTGATAGACCGCATTTGCTTTCAAATAAAGCTCCGTTGTATCTTTTGTTAATATCTTTCTGGAAAAGTAAATTTCTTCCGGATAACTAAAATAGATTTCTTTCAAACCGGGAATTACTTTTTCGCGCTCATAGATGACAAGCATGGCCGAATCTTCGCCTCGTTTATCGGTCAGGTAACTTGCCTGTAATTGAAGGGAATAGTTTTCAAACTCACTTGCAAACCGCGGAGCTTCATGGATTTGCATGGCTTCGGCGTCGGCAACTTTTAACTTAAAATTTTTATATAACTCAACATAACTCTCTACGGCTTTCTTATTATTAAAATCTACGCTATTGTCTTTCTTCGCAGCATAGAGAAATTCAGAAAGCAGCACATCTTTTCCGGAAATCGTCATCACGACCGGGTCTTTTTTCTCCTTCCCTTCTAATGTAGCAACCATGGCTACCAGCATAAAAAACATACAAATTCTCTTCATAATTCTAAACTTTATTATTAAAAAACAACTAAAACTAAAATCTTACAACTGAAAACTGATAACTGAAAACTGATAACTGAAAACTGATAACTGAAAACTGAAAACTGAAAACTAATTCGCCAATTCGGAAATAAACTTGATACGAATCAATCGGATTTCTTCTTCCGTATATTCATTTCCCAATTCTTTGATAGCATCATCCAAACGATCGGTTTCGGATTCTTTGAAATACATATAAATATCCTCAATATGCTCTTCATCCATGACATCATTGATGAAGTAATCCAGATTTAGCCGCGTCCCCGAATAAACAATTGTTTCTATTTCGCTGAGCAGTTCATCAAACTCCAATCCTTTGCTGATGGCAATATCGTCTAATGCCACCTTGCGATCAATGCTTTGTACGATCCATACTTTCAGTTTCGATTTGTTGGCAATCGTTCTGACCCGCAAATCTTCCGGACGAATGATCTCATTTTCGTCTACATATTTCTTGATGATATCCACGAACTCCTTCCCGTAACGTTTGGCTTTACCTGCGCCGACACCGGGGATATTCTGTAATTCCTCCAGGGTCACCGGATAGGTGGTCGCCATCGCCTCTAAGGAAGGGTCTTGAAATATCACATAAGGAGGCACTTCCAATTTCTTCGACATCTTCCGTCGCAAGTCTTTCATGATGGAGAACAACTCCGGATCGACTGCGCAGGATGCCCCGCTTTGTAAGGGTACCTCCTCGTTATAATCATCATCATCAAAATCATTGTCCTTAACCACCATGAACGAAATCGGTTTTTTAAGAAATTCATGGCCTTTGGCCGTGATCTTAAGCAACCCGTAATTTTCGATGTCCTTTTCGATATATCCTGCGATGAGCGCCTGCCGGATGACCGCATGCCACAACTTGTCGCCTTCTTCTTCTCCGGAACCGAAAATTTCCAATTCATTATGCCGGTAGGATTCTATATCCGACGTCTCTTGTCCGATCAATACATTAACGATATAATCCGCCTTATATTTTTCCTTCAAAATGACTATCGCTTCGACAACCGTAGCCAACATTTCTTTTGCTTCAATCAGTTTCTTAGGTTTCAGGCAGTTATCGCAATTCTGACAATTGTCATCATAATAGTTCTCGCCAAAATAATGCAACAATACTTTCCGGCGACACACCGCTGTCTCGGCATACGCGGCGGTTTCGAGCAATAACTGTTTCCCTATTTCCTGCTCTACTATCGGTTTGCCTTGCAGAAATTTTTCAAGTTTCTGCAAATCCTTATTCGAATAAAAAGCGACACAAAGACCTTCGCCGCCATCACGTCCTGCCCGTCCTGTCTCCTGATAATAGCCCTCCAAACTTTTAGGTATGTCATAATGAATTACATACCGCACATCGGGTTTATCAATCCCCATTCCGAAAGCGATGGTAGCAACGATGATATCGATTTCCTCCATCAGAAAGGCGTCCTGATTATCCGAACGCACCTGCGATTCCATTCCGGCATGATAAGGGCGCGCTTTTATTTCATTGGCTTGCAGTATCTCTGCAAATTTCTCCACTTCTTTCCGGCTCAGACAGTAGATGATACCTGATTTCCCTTCATTGGCCTTGATAAACTTAATGACATCCCGGTCGACATCATTCGTCTTAGGCCTTACTTCGTAATACAGATTCGGACGGTTAAACGAAGATGCGAATACGGTAGCTTTCAGCATACCTAAATTTTTCTGAATATCGTGTTGCACCTTCGGGGTGGCCGTCGCTGTGAGGGCTATCAACGGACGAGTTCCTATCTCGTTGATAATAGGACGAATACGGCGATACTCCGGACGGAAATCATGTCCCCACTCCGAGATACAGTGCGCCTCGTCTATCGCATAAAACGATATTTTTATCTGGCGGAGGAACTCAATGTTTTCTTCTTTTGTCAACGATTCGGGCGCGACATACAATAGCTTTGTTTTCCCCGACAGTATATCCGCCTTCACATCATCAATAGCCGCTTTTGTCAATGATGAATTGATGAAATGGGCTATTCCATCTTCTTCACTGAATGTGCGCATGGCGTCAACCTGATTTTTCATCAATGCTATCAACGGTGAAATGACTAAGGCCGTACCCTCCATTAACAAAGCAGGGAACTGATAACACAACGATTTCCCGCCACCCGTAGGCATCAGGACAAACGTATCTTTTTCAGCCAGCACATTTTCGATGATCTCCTTTTGATTACCCTTAAATGTATCGAAGCCAAAATACAATTTAAGCGCTTCATAAATAGCGTTGTTACTCCATTTTGAAGATTTTCTGGGGGTAACCGGCGTGGTCGTTGCAACGCTGGTCGATTTCGTTTTTGTTGTCAGCTTTTTATTCGCTGACTTGTCCCCTCCTATAGACGGTCGCATCGAACTTGTCTTTTTTACTTTGTTTGTTTTTTTTACAGGTTCTAACGATTTTATGGAAATTACCTTTTTAGCCATGTTCGGAATTAAAAATTATTAAGCAATCTGCAACCTGTTGACGTCTGCATTTTCAAAATTCGTTTTGGCATATTGCAATGTTACATGCAAGTGATTTTGCGTTCCCGAAGGCATTTCATACATCGCATCTATCATAATGACTTCAACAATTGAACGCAAACCGCGCGCCCCCAACTTAAATTCAATCGACTTTTCTACAATATAATCATAGACTTCATCGTCAAACGTAAGTTTGATCTTATCCATTTCAAACAATTTGACGTATTGTTTGATAATCGAGTTTTTCGGTTCTGTCAGAATCCGTCTCAACGCATCCTTATCCAACGCTTTCAGATAAGTCAGAATAGGCAAACGACCGATTATTTCCGGTATCAATCCGAATGATTTCAGATCGGGAGGTGTGATATACTGCAGCAAATCATTGCTGTCAATGGATAGTTTATCCCTTCTTGCCGTATACCCTACTACGTGCGTATTCAATCGTTTGGCAATCTTTTTTTCAATACCGTCGAAAGCGCCTCCGCAAATAAAAAGGATATTTTTGGTATCGACGGCTATCATCCGTTGTTCGGGATGTTTCCGTCCGCCTTGTGGCGGCACATTGACGACCGAACCTTCAAGCAATTTCAGTAACCCCTGCTGAACTCCCTCGCCGCTTACATCGCGCGTGATAGAGGGGTTATCGCTTTTACGGGCGATTTTATCAATCTCATCAATAAAAACAATCCCTTTTTCAGCCGCTTTCACATCATAATCGGCAGCCTGCAACAGCCGCGTCAGGATACTTTCAATATCCTCTCCCACATAACCTGCTTCAGTAAACACCGTAGCATCGACAATACAAAAAGGTACGCGAATTTTTTTTGCTATCGTGCGCGCTAATAACGTTTTCCCGGTTCCGGTGGCGCCTACCAAAATAATATTCGATTTTTCAATCTCAACATCATCCTTCGACTTTCGCTGCATCAATCGTTTATAATGATTATAGACAGCGACCGAAAGATACTTTTTAGCTTCATTCTGACCAATCACGTAATCGTCTAAGAACTGCTTGATCTCGCCCGGTTTAGGCGTTTCCTTTGTATCGGGCGAAAAGGCATTAGCCCCTTTTTGGCGTACTTCCTGTACAACTATATCATACGCCTGTTCCGTACAACTATCACAAATATTGCCCGAAACGCCGGCAATCAGTAATTTAGCTTCTTTGCGAACCTTACCGCAAAACGAACACCTGTCTTCGGTTCTACCCATGATCAACTGACTTTCTTTAATAATACATCATCAACCATACCATATTCCTTGGCTTCCGTCGCCGTCATCCAATAATCGCGGTCGCTGTCGCGCTCAATCTCTTCGTATGGCTTCCCTGAATGTGATGCGATGATATGATACAACTCTTCTTTTATCTTGACTATCTGACGCACCGTTATCTCCATATCGATAGCCTGTCCCTGCATGCCACCCATCGGCTGGTGCATCATCACCCGTGCATGCTCCAAAGCATATCGCTTTCCGTGCGCACCCGCTACTAATATGACGGAAGCCATCGAGGCAGCGATTCCCGTACAAATAGTGGACACTTTGCTGCTGATATATTGCATCGTATCATAGATACCCAATCCTGCATAAACGACGCCGCCCGGTGAATTGATATATATGGAGATATCCTTCCCCGGCTCACTGGTATCTAAATACAAAAGCTGCGCCTGGATTACATTGGCCGTATAATCATCAATCTGCGTCCCCAGAAAAATGATCCTGTCCATCATCAGGCGCGAAAACACATCCATCTGCGCTACATTTAACTGACGCTCTTCAATGATCGTCGGCGATATATAATTGCTTGTAAACCTCATGTAGTTGTCTAAAGCAATGTTGTTCATACCTAAATGCTTGGTAGCATACTTACTAAATTCGTTCATAATTTGATATTTTTTATAAATTTTTATCCTGCATGTTTTTTCTAAACTCTTCGCTTGAAATTTCATTTTCTTCGATTGTAATCGTATCTTTCACCACCCGGATTACTTTTTCTTCCAAGACGCGTTCAACCAGATTATTAACCGATTCCTGCTTTTTCATCATCTCCTCTACATATTGCTCCAGCGTATCATCAGGTACGGAATAAAGTCCGTATTGTGCGAACTGCATTGTAACGACTTGTCGCGCCATCATTTCTATTTCTTCTTTTGTTGTCTGAATATCATGCGCTTCAACTATTTTTCTTTTTGCAAGTTGATGTATCAAATCTTTGCGGATTTTCGGATAATCATTCTCAATCGATTCCTTTGTCATCTTCTCATTCGTAAGTAACATCCAACGCTTCAAAATATCATCCGCTAAAGTTATCTCTCCGGCTTTTTGAATCAGTAATTCAAGCAAACCGTTTCTGAGTTTATAATCGGCGTTAGAAGAATACTGGGCTGATAATGAAATCTTTATTTTATCACGAAAATCTGTTTCGTTTTGTACTTCATCTTTTCCCAACACTTTATCAAACAGTTCCTGATTTAGCGCTGCCGGAACAAAACGGTTGATTTCCTTTATTTTAAACGAAAAATCACTTTTCATCTCTTTCACAGCATCCTTATCGATTTTCAGGAGCGAAGCAATCTCCGCCTCCGCCCCCTGATAAGCATTATAAGGACTAAATACAATCGTATCTCCTACTTTTGCGTTGATAAATTTCATTTGCTCCGTCTCTACTTTCAGGAACGAAGGCAACAGCACCGCATCTTCAATAACCAAGCCATCCGCTTTTGGCGCTTCGTCCACTTCGTCCGTTCGTCCGTTCGCCCGTTCGTCCGTTCTTTCGTTCGCCCTTTCGTCCGTTCTTTCGTTCGCCCATTCGTCCGTTCGTCCGTTCGCCCTTTCGTCCGTTCGCCCGTTCGCCCGTTCGCCCGTTCGCCCGTTCGTCCGTTCGTCCGTTCGTCCGTTCGCCCGTTCGTCCGTTCGTCCGTTCGCCCGTTCGTCCCCTTCGCCCAGCTTCAGCGTTTCGTTATCAACCAATTCTATCATTGTTCCTTTGACAATGTCTTCTGCTTCCACTTGTTCCGCATTTTCATGTGAACCATATTTTTTGCAATATGTATCAACCTGTTTATCAACCATTTCATCATCTATTATGACCCGAAAGGTAGAAAGTTTATCATCTTTTGATAATTGAATATCAAATTCGGGCGATAAAGCAATGTCAAAACAATATTCAAAATTCTCGTCCGTATCGTAATCGATCTGTTTTTGCTCGGTTACATTCGGTATCGGCTCGCCTAAAAAATCAATCTTATTATCTCGTAAATAGGCGTTTAAATTTTCCGAAACCAATTTGTTAATTTCTTCGAGCAATAGTTGTTTGCCGTACATTTTTTTAACTAACCCAAAGGGTACCATCCCTTTACGAAAACCCGGCATAACTGCTTTCTGACGCATGGTACGCAGATTCTTATTCCAAAGTTCCGTATAATCACTCTTCTCGATTTCCATCTTCAGTATCGTGCTGACAGCATCAATTTTTTTTAAAGAGACATTCATTCTTACTTGTTTAAAATATTAATTAATCTATATATGCTAAAATTAGGACGCAAAAGTAATAAAAAAATATTTTACCTTCTATCTTTATCTTTGAAATTTTTATTGATAAAAAAACCAACTATTATCAAATTCACAACAAGAACACCTGCACCACATGCAATATAAAAGGCAAACCAGGGCTTCTCCCGTTCATATATAAAATAAGTTATTACCGCCGAAATTATCACTAAAGCGGTAATTATCAATAATATCCATAAAATCTTCCGTTTCATTTTTTTCGTATAATCACTGCGAAGATAATACTTTTTTTTAATAATCGCTATACCCGTCATAAAAATAACAAGTTTTTTTATGACGGGTATAGCGATTATAGATGCCTGCGCGACCAGTTCGTCCCGTTATAAAAAAATCGGGATTTTTTTTGCAATAAGCCCGATTAACGCTATATTTGCACCGTATTTTTATGTATTAAACTATCAAACTATCAAATTATCAAATTATTAACTATCATGACTAAAAGCGCATTACAAATAGCTCGTGCAAGCTATGAACCAAAGGTCCCGATTGCTTTGAAAGGGAACGTTAAAGCCGTTGAAGGCAAATATACTCAATCGGTAGCAGACCGGGAAGAGATAAAAAAATTATTTCCGCATACCTACGGATTACCGATCGTAACGTTTGAGAAAAATAATGAGAAGCAAGATGTTCAAGCCATTAATGTCGGTGTGATCTTATCAGGAGGGCAAGCGCCAGGCGGACACAATGTGATTGCAGGGATTTTCGACGGGATAAAAGCTGCTAATAATGAATCCCGTCTTTATGGCTTTATCCTTGGACCCGGAGGTCTAATCAATCATAATTATATAGAACTAACCTCCACTATTATAGACGAATACCGCAATACAGGCGGCTTCGATATGATTGGCTCCGGACGAACCAAACTCGAGAAAAAAGAAGACTTCGATAAGGGGCTTGAAATATTAAACAAATTGAGTATTAAAGCATTAGTTATCATTGGCGGCGACGATTCGAATACAAATGCCTGTGTTTTAGCCGAATATTATAAATCGATCGATGCCGGAATACAGGTCATCGGGTGTCCGAAAACGATTGACGGCGACCTGAAAAACGAACAGATTGAAGCCTCTTTCGGCTTCGATACGGCCTGTAAAGTCTATTCGGAACTGATTGGTAACATCCAGCGTGACTGTAATTCGGCGCGTAAATACTGGCATTTTATCAAACTGATGGGACGCTCGGCTTCGCATATCGCGCTCGAATGTGCCTTACAAACTCATCCTAACTACTGTATCATCTCGGAAGAAGTCGAAGCTAAACAATTGACATTGGATGATATCATCAATGAAATAGCAGACATAGTCGCCACCCGCGCCGAGAACGGGAATAACTTCGGAACAACACTCGTACCCGAAGGACTTATTGAGTTCATTCCGGCCATGAAACGGTTGATAGCCGAACTGAACGATTTCCTTGCCGTCAGAGAACATAAGGAAGAGTTTGAAATGATTAAGAAAAGCGGACAACGCGCCTATATCATCAGTAAACTGACAAAAGCCAACTCGGAACTCTACGCCACTCTGCCAGAAAATGTTGCACGCCAATTGGTTTTAGACCGTGATTCGCATGGTAACGTGCAGGTCTCCCTTATCGAAACGGAAAAATTATTAGCCGAAATGGTTGGTAAACGACTTGAAGAATGGGCAATGGCCGGAAGCCGACTTAAGGAATGGGTGGTCGATGTTGAAAATGGTATAAAAAAATATAAGTCCAAGTTTGCTACGCAGGTTCATTTTTTTGGTTATGAAGGGCGTTGCGCCGCTCCTTCCAATTACGACGCCGACTATTGTTATTCGTTAGGATATACAGCTTCATGCCTCATTCATGCCGGCAAAACAGGATATATCGCTTCCGTTCGTAACACCCCCGCACCGGCTGAACAGTGGATCGCAGGAGGTATCCCAATCACTATGATGATGAACATGGAACGACGTGAAGGCAAACCGAAGCCGGTAATCCAAAAAGCCCTTGTAAAATTAGATGGCGCTCCGTTCCAATCATTTGCTACAAACAGAGACAATTGGTCGCTATCTACCGATTATGTGTATCCGGGCCCTATTCAATATTTCGGACCCACCGAAGTATGCGACATGCCAACGATAACGTTGCGGTTGGAGCAAGGGTGAACGGGGCGAACGGGCGAAAGCACGAACGGGCGAAAGCACGAACGGGCGAAAGCACGAACGGGCGAAAGCGCGAACGGGCGAAAGCGCGAACGGGCGAAAGCACGAACGGGCGAAAGCGCGAACGGGCGAAAGCACGAACGGGCGAAAGCGCGAACGGGCGAAAGCACGAATGGGCGAAAGCACGAATGGGCGAAAGCACGAACGGGCGAACGGGGCGAACGGGGCGAAAGCACGAACGGGCGAACGGGGCGAACGGGGCGAACGGGCGAATGGGTGCCGTTGATTTATTGAAAAAAGAGATTCGTGTGATCGTCTTTGACTACTATGTCGGCGCTGTGATTGGCCAGACTCAAATAGACTGTAGATAACCCCGGATTTTCAGTGCAATCCAAAAAGGTCAAACCGGGACTTCCACTTACATCCAATGTAGTCAACCGATTGCCAGGACAATAAAGCCAACTCAAAGAGATACATCCGGAAACATTAATTGACGTGAGTTTATTATCATGACAATTGACGACAGTAAGATTTGTCATATTGCTCAAATCCAACGTTGTCAGATTATTATAACCGCAGGTTAAAACCGAAAGGTTCGTTAATTCTTTTACTCCTTCTAAGGACGATATATTCATATTGCTGCAATCTATTGTAGTAATTGCAAGCAACTCATTCGTATCCAAGATTCCGTTTCCGTCCCTGTCGAAGTTTGCAAACAGATATGTTTCAAAAAACGGATCCGCAATATAGATGCCCGTTACAACCGTAGCATCAATGGTAGCATCACTATCCTTCTCAATTGACATCGAGGACTGACTGGACGTAATGTATATGGTGAAACCGGGATTATTACCGGAACAACGCAACGATTGCAGTTTCGGATTCTGGCGTACATTGATCGCCTGCATTCGATTATCCCTGCAATCAATCATGGTCAACTCCGTATTTTGCATAACATACAGCGCCGTCAACAGGTTATCCCTGCAAAACAACTGACTTAATTTCGTCAGCGAGCTCAATTCTAACAATGTCAACTTGTTTACCGAACAATCCAGCAAGTCTAATTCGGTCAGAGCGGAAACATCCAAGTATGTCAACTGATTGCCCGCACATCTCAAAGTGGTCAGATTGGTGAAATATTCGATTCCTGTTAATGAAGTAATGCCCAAATCCCTGCAATCTATTGATTTAACTAACGATGCTTCCATACGTGAGATTTCGCCGTCTCCATCTTCGTCGAATTCTTTTATTAGATATTCCTTGAATTTACTGTCCGGTATATCAATACTCATCTCGCTCACACCGGTATAATATATATTAGTATGATTATCTTTCAACAAGTCGGCTATTGTCTGTCCGATAAGTAACGTTAATCGCATTAATTCGGGGTTGTTTTGGCAATTCAAGGTGTTAAGAGATAAGCTACCACTCACATTCAACTCGCGAAAAATCCTGTTATTCTGACACAACAGCGTTTCTAAACTCGTGCAATTACTTACATATAAAGACCATAGTTCATTATCATTGCATAAAAGCGTTTTCAACTCCTTATTCTGTCCCGCTATAAATGCACTTAATCCATTGAAACTGCAATCTAATGTAACTAATTTTACGTTCTGCGAAATATCTATTCTATCTATCTGATTATCATTGCATATCAAGGTAGTAAGCGCTGTAAGGGAACTGACATTGAGAGAATTCAGCTTATTGTTCGAACAAATCAGCGAGGTAAGGTTGGTAAAAATATCAATACCCTCTAAAGAAGCAATACCTGATTCCGAACAATCGATCTCGGTCACATTTTGAATCTCAACATTCGACAATTTCCCGTCGCCATCCGTATCGAAATTCGCAAGCAAATAGGCTAAAAAGGCTTCGTCATTTACAGTTGAATAAGTTAAATAGACGATAGAAGTAGGAGGTGAAGTGATAAACAAATTGGCAATCTGATGCCCTAATTCCAAATAAACGGTAGTCAGACCGGTATTGTCGCGGCAGTTCAAGGTGTTAAGCGCGCCGTTTCTACGCAAGTCCAATGTCTGTAAATAATTCCTTTGGCAATATAATCGTTCTAACTTGATGTTATATGATAAATCCAACTCTGTTAGCCTGTTATCCGAGCAATTCAATTCCACTAATTGGGTATTCGCCTTCAAATCCAAAGCTGATAACCTGCAATTAACGACAAGCAACTTGGTTAATGAAACATTATTACTTACATCAATGGTTCCAAAGATATTATTAGAACAGTCTATTTCTCTTAGTTTCAAATTTTTAGAGATATCCAATTCGGTTAATTTATTATCCATACAGTTCAGGATTTCAAGATTGGAGAACGATTCAATACCTGTCAGGGATTCGATATCCAACCGCTGACACCATACTTCCCTTATCAGTAACGCTTCATCTTCCGATATTTCACCGTCTTTATCCCTGTCAAAGTTGGCTATCAGATAGGCTTTGAATTTTGCATCCGGAATAACTATATTATTATCAGGCTCCGGTTCCGGCTCGGGGTATTCTAATTGGGTGATATCCTCATCATACAACAGTTCGGTAATAACCTGATCTTCCGCCAGCAAAATTTTTGTCAATGATTCGTTGTTGCGGCAGTCCAACTTCTCTAACAAATCATTCTTGCTAACATCCAAAACGGATAAATCATTATCAGAACAATTCAAATCCGTCAACGCTACGTTATTAGTTATATCCAAATCCGTCAGTTGGTTGCCGGAAACGTTCAGGGTCGCCAAAGCGGTATTTTTACTGACATCCAAAACGGTCAGTTGGTTTCCGGAAACGTTCAGGTTTACTAATGCAGTGTTTTGACTGATGTCTAAGGCCTCCAATTGATTGCCGGAAACATTCAGGGTCGTCAGCGCTGTGTTTTGACTGATGTCCAAGGCATCCAATTGATTACCGGAACAGTTTAAATTCGCCAATGCTGTGTTATTACCGACCTCCAAAGTGGCGAGTTCGTTATTCATGCAATTCAATTCGGTTAATAACGTGTTATTACCCATATCCAAACCGGTCAGTTTGTTGCCTGAACAATCTACGAATTTCAATGCGACATTGTTACTCAAATCCAAAGCGGTCAATTGATTATTAGTACACAGCAACGTATCAAGATTAACAAAATATTCAAGGCCGGCCATTGATTCAATCTCTAAGTTGGAACAATCCATGTAGGTAACCGCCTCCGCCTCTTCGGACGAAATATCCCCGTCATCATTCGAATCGAAATTTTCAAGCAGATATTGCTTGAATTTTTCATCCGCAATTTCGATACCGGGTATGGGCGGTTCGGGCGGTATGACTTCTTTACCACTCTGTTGCACATCAACCTGAACCGTTTTATCAGCAGCAGTAACGGTAATGACCGCGCTCCGCGCTTCGGTTTCCGGGTTGGCGGAAATTGTGACTTCAACACCTATCCAGCTATCGGCTTTCCCGGAAGCAGGCGAGAGTGACAGCCAGCCCGATTCGGTCTTTACGGACCATTCCTTATTCGAAAACACAGCAAACGACTGCTTCGAATCCGAAGCGTCCACCGATAGGGCTGTTTTATCGACCACAAGGTTAGTCGGTATGTCGGGTTCCTTATTATCGTCTTCACACCCGCCAAACAGTGATATGATCAGACATACCGCTGTCAGAAAATATAGTTTCTTTTTCATCTTTCAATGCTTTAAATCGGTTAAACTCCTTACAATATTAATTATAAAAAGCGCAAAGGTATGAATGTTTTTTATTATTACCAAATTTTTTTTGTATTATGCTCAACTTGCACTACCTTTGTAGCCCCACCCAATCAATATTACATCATGTTTTCAGGAATAGTAGAAGAGACCGCCCTCGTAAAGGCGATTGAAAAAGAAAAGGAAAACATCCATTTCACGCTTGGATGTTCATTCGTCGACGAACTAAAAATCGACCAGAGTGTTTCGCACAACGGCGTATGCCTCACAGTAGTAGACAAAACCGCTGACACCTACACGGTTACAGCTATTAAAGAGACGCTGGAACGTTCCAATTTAGGCTTGTTGAAAATCGGCGACAAAGTCAACATAGAACGCAGCATGCTCATGAACGGACGGTTAGACGGGCACATCGTACAAGGACATGTCGACATGACGGCAGTTTGTACGGACGTGAAAGAAGCCGAAGGAAGTCATTACTATACTTTCGAATATACTTTTGACCCTGTCATGGCCAAACAGGGATATATGACCGTCGAGAAAGGCTCCGTTTGTGTCAACGGCGTCAGCCTTACCGTTTGCAACTCAAAAGATAACAGCTTCGAAGTAGCCATCATCCCCTATACGCTCGAAGTCACCAATTTTTGCCGGATCGAAAAAGGAACCGTCGTCAACCTCGAATTTGACATCGTCGGCAAATACATCAGCAAACTACTGACTTTTTAGTTCCCCGTCATCGCGAGAAAAATGTAACAACGGCATCCCTGCCGTTGCAATAGTCAAACATGCTATCAATGACAAGTTTAGGAAACTTGTCATTGATAGCTTGCTAAGCAATCACCCCACTGCAATCGACCGTTGCTTTTTCTGAATATCTTTCTCAGTAAGTTTCGGCAATTGAACCGATAATACGCCATGTTCCACTTTCGCTTCGATCTTTTCCTTATTGATATTATCCGGTAAAACTAAGGTCTGGCGGAATTTGGAGTAGGTAAACTCACGGCGTAAATAACGTTCCGCTTTGTTTGCGGTTTCGCTTTCATTCTTTTTCTCCAATGAAATTACCAGATCATTATCATCGTCGATATGAACGGTAAAGTCATCTTTCGTCATTCCGGCGGCTGCTACCTCTACGATAAACTCACCCTCTGTTTCTTTCACATTGATAGCCGGTACGTTTGTACTTGTTCCCGTTTTCCAGTCATCTCTAAAAAAATCATTAAAAAACAACGGGAACCATCCTTGATTCTGATTTCTTCTCATTAAAGTTGCCATAATTCTAATCTCCTTTTTTAAAATTAAATTAAACATTTTTTTTTGCCCGGTCTTTTGCGAAATCCGAACACCGTAAATTAATCAAACATCATGCCACCATCAAAACATGTCATTTTGTCATAATATCTGTAAAAAACCAGAAATATTTATGCCATTATGACATATTTCAACGTTAACACTATAATGATCCCCAAAATTTAGACCACTCGTTTAGGTGGTTTCATTTCTTTTTAGTAAACGTCATGAGATTCATCCGAATCTTATCATGCAGTGGAAAAAGACATTTATACTTAACAATGGACGTTAGTTTTTTGTTTTAATCATCTCCGACAGGTTTTAAAAGGCCAACACCTATTATTCCAACAGGGGTAATGGTTTCTGCGCTTATGGTGAATTTCTTACAGATGCTGTTATTGTAGAACTGTATTTTTGCATATCCGGCATCGTCGGGAGTAACTGTAGGGTTCCAGTATAAGGTGCGGCGGTAGTCGGGCACAGGAGGCAAAACCGAATAGTCGGGACTGTAAAATTCACTTGCCGTATTATATCCTTCCAACCATGTTTTACGTACCCCTTTACCGCCTTTTACCGGTATCTGACCCTCAGGATATGTTTCAATGAAAATCACAGCGCTATAAGATCTAAAAAGATCATCGCTTGACATTGTGGGGTCTGCATACTGACGCATGACAGAAAAATCTTCATTTATATAAATAGATTTAATGCCATTAAGAATTATCGACCTGTGATCGCGAGTCTTATACGCGAAATCCTCATTGTTACTCAGACGCTTATAATCTATGACAAAAAGCACTCCTTTATTCTTGTAAAAAAAGTTTTCAAATTCTTCATATTCAAAGAATTGTACTTCTGATAGTGATTTATTGCTTATGATCTTTACCCCACGTTCGATAGAAATGTCTTTACTCAGGTTCAGCAACAATTGGTGTATATCATCGCCTACATATATTCCTTCGTCAAAAAGTTTGTCATATTCAGTAGCCACATCATAGTAAGCGGTTGATGTTGAACGATTATGCAAAATATCCTGCGCCCTTGTTCTTTTGGATGTAACAGTTACTTCGGGTAAAAAAATGTGGCTCTTATCAAGTCCCAAACGAGACAATGAATCCCTGTAGGCTTTTAGAAGCGATTCATAATCATCTTCTACAAACTCGTCGTCGGTTGCTTCGTTAAGAACAGGCGCGGTTTCTTCCCTGGCAATATCTACCTGCATCTCGGTAAAACCATATCTTCTCGGCGACGGATTGAAGTTCTTGTCTAACAGTATCAGGTGGTCTTTTTGTTTTTCCTTTTCCTTTACCGACAGTACCATACCCCACCTGCCGAACACATCCGATATAAATGAAAAGCGACCCTCTTGATCCGTAACAAAAGTCTCAATAATACTGGCGTCGTCCGCCCCTTCTTCTCCTTTTTGCTTCAGCAATAAGGAGACATCAACATTTGGTTTCGGGACTTGTCTGATGGATGAAACCACTTGCCCGTTGGCCTCTATTCCCTGTTCGGGGTAATATTTCAATTCAAAGGTTTCAACTCCGGCCATCTGCTGCCACGAATAGCGTCGCCAGCCCTGCACCATCAATAATAAATCAAGCGCAGATCGACGATAGTCATCGTCGGATTCGAAATACCACGATGGATTGCGAATATAACCCTTTATCTCGGACGTCAGCAAAAGGTTGGTCAGGATGTTATGCTTGTTTTCAACCTCGTTTGTCCCGTCTCTCACTGACAGGGAGAAAGTGGCAAGCGCCGGATTAGCTTCCATATCCGATACAGATATCTCCATCTCGACTAATTCATGGGGCATGTAAAA
>Ga0099364_10003617_pt1 | contig 23844 bp, 23 predicted proteins | sample TergutTh196P3_FD_73070 | JGI IMG/M metagenome (GOLD analysis project Ga0099364, IMG submission 73070) | Microcerotermes parvus P3 segment gut microbial communities from Pointe-Noire, Republic of the Congo - Th196 P3 | ecosystem: Host-associated > Arthropoda: Insects > Digestive system > Gut ...
AAAAAAATGTATTTAGATTCTACAAAGAAAGAAGAGCTTTTCGGCAAGTACGGAAAATCTCAAACAGACACCGGCTCTCCGGAAAGTCAGATTGCCTTGTTTACTTATCGCATCAATCATTTGACCGAACACCTCAAAGTCAACAAAAAAGACTACAACACCGAACGTTCGCTTAAAATGTTAGTAGGTAAGCGCCGCCGCTTATTAGATTATTTAATTCGCATAGATATTGCACGTTATCGTGCAATAATCAAGGAATTAGGCATCAGAAAGTAATTTTGGGATTTTTATCAGTCCCCCAAAGGAGTAGCCTTGCAACGGACCACTCTTTCGGGGTGTAAAAAAACATGCGGACGACGAATGTGTCCGCATGTACCAACCTGATTTTGGGCAATCACAGGTTGAACCGAATGTTGGAAATGAAAAAACTTTTTTGCCCTATATCATCATACCTAATACAATTAACACGCTTATGGTCTTTTTAAAACATAATCCCTAATGTAAATGAAACACGGTTATAATCTACCCGGCGTTTATAGATATATTGTGTATATTCCTGGGATATTCGACTTTCTAAACGTTGAAACCGGTAACCTCCACTTAACGTAATATCAAAGTAAGGCATTTTAACGCGCAGTCCGATCTCCGGATTGATCATCATGCCCCCCTTATTATCAAATACGCCGGAGCCATAATAATATTCAAGTCTTTTATGACTGTTTGAAAATGCGTATCCTGCTTTGAGCGAAAAATAGGGGGCGGTCTTGTTATCTCGCATAAAATAATAGCCACTTAAAAACACCGGAAAAGCAATGTATTCAAAAGGTTCTGCTCCAAGTCCGAGACCAACAGCCCAACGATTTCCCAGATGAATTCCGGTGACGGTCTGAAACGATGGAATCATTGCTTTCCGCGTTTGGTCTTCACTCTCCTCGCCAATCAATAAAGATACTTGGGTATGGTTGAAGTAACGCGATCTGTGCGTCGATGGTGTCTCTGTTTGAGCCAGTAAGCCTGCTGCAAAAAAAACAGAAAGCAACAGCATTGTTATTTTTTGTATCATTTGATCCTGTCTTTTATATTGTACATCATTACTATATCTCTTACGATCTTCATTGGGAAACAGGAATTACACTCAATTGCTCCAGGTGATTGTCGGAGGAGTAGCTGTACTGGTAAAGACCGTCGCCGCCAATCACTAAAAGCAGATTATTATAAGGAATCAGGTCATACCCCTTAAAATGAGTTGTTGCAAACAGCAACTTGCTTCCAACCTGAACAGGGTTGGTGGCGTCAAACACTTTTAATCCGTTGTCGCACACAAACAATTTATTGTCGTCTATGCCCAAACCGAATGGTTCCTGCAGCGTATATTGCGAAACTATCAGAGGCTGTACAATATCACTTATATCAATTACTTGCAACAAATTCCCGTTTTGTCCGCATACATTCGTCGAGCGTACTGTCAGATACGCATAGTCGCCACTTACCACCACCGGGTCACAGCCCCAGAAATGCCATGTGTTCGACACAAACACGGGCGCCGAAGGATTTTTAATCGAATAAATTTGCATTCCATTAGACATCCCAAGGAACAAGTGATCATTGTAGGCAAATAATGTTTCAACTGCAGTGCTGACGCTCAAACTATTAACTGATTCAAACCGATCGTTTTCGATATCAAATACTTTAAGCCAGCCGGTAGTATAAGACATATAAGAACTGTAGGATGGCTGAGCCGTATACAAGGCATTTTGTATATGGATGGTATAAAGATAGCTGTCTGTGACGGCAAAACGAGACATGGAACCATTGACACCTGTGATTTTGGCGCCGGGCTGATAACTTTCCATCTTCCATGTACCGGCCAAATTAGAAGATAAAAAAGAATAATCATAACGCGGATAATATGTGTTATACTTCACCTCTTCAGTGATCATCTCCTGGGTCCATCCCACAATCACCTTCCCGATCGTATCAATCTGACTTACAGGATACTCGTTGTCCGTTGCCGGTAATACGCCAGCAAACACACCTTCCATACGGCGTTTCAACGCGGGCGCCTGCGGATCGGAAATATCAAACAGCAACATATCAACTAAATTATCGGCATAAAGGATTCCGTCTTTGGCTGCCAGATCAATATTTCCCGATACCTCAATAAAGGCAACATTACGGGGCGATAACGGATCGGAATTGTCAATCACATGTATCCCTTCATTCACCTCATTGATAAAGAGATAATCTCCATACAAACATATTTTACCGGGATTCTTCAACGGACGGGTTGTTTCCACTTTGGCAGCAGACCTGAACTCATCCCTGCTCAAATAGACAGGCACATTAGCCATATAGGACACAGTATCTTTGACCGTATCACTGCAAGATACTCCCAATAAAACAAGAACAAAAAGAAATGTCTTCGTTATTGCCTTCATTTAATTGCACATTTAGGTTTCTATATATTATGACGAGGGCTGAGCGAATTTCGCTGCATCAAAAAAAAAAATTATGGTTTTTTAACACATTGGCGCTTTTCATTTACAAACCACCCAAATCCCCAGATCAAAAACGGCATACTTATTTAAAACGCCTTTTCACCAAGCGAGAACGCTTGTTTACCCATTTTCCTCAAATTGCTATTCTGAAACCTGTTATTTTTGTCGGCATAAACAATTTTAATTACATCGTTATGAAATCTTTTTATTTATCCGGAGCAATCGCATTCTTATGCGTACTTGGCTGCAACTACAAACAATCGTATGCAGCAAACAGTGAGAAATCAATCCATGCGGCTTATGTTCAGCATGAGTTTGTCGCTGCATCAACAACAAATGCAGATACTAAAATTCAGGTCGCCTTGTTGTTAGATACGTCAAACAGTATGGACGGTCTGATTAATCAGGCCAAATCGCGCCTGTGGAATATCGTCAATACGCTGACCACGTTACGCTTTGAAGGGAAGGAACCTGAAATTCAGATTGCGCTTTACGAATATGGCAATGACCGCCTGCGTGCAGCCGACGATTATATCCGTTTAGTCGCGCCATTGACAACCGACCTCGACCTGATTTCGGAAAAACTTTTTGCCTTATCTACAGATGGCGGTTTGGAGTACTGTGGAGCGGTCATCCGTCGGGCGGCTAACGAACTTACGTGGAGCGCAAACGACAGGGATATTCACCTGATATATATTGCAGGGAATGAGCCTTTCACACAAGGTAAAATTTCATATAAAGAAGCAATCAGTGAAGCATTGGGCAGAAACATTACAGTCAATACCATCCACTGCGGCGACAGGAACGAAGGCATCAGCGGACAATGGAAAGATGGCGCGGAAAGAGGTAACGGCGAGTTTTTCAACATTGACCATAACGCCCGTGTCCGTTATATCATCACCCCTTACGACGACCGGATTGATGCATGTAACGTCCGCCTGAATAATACATACATCAGTTACGGAGCGTTGGGTGAAGCCAGCAAAGCAAATCAGGCGGCGCAGGACATGAATGCGGCATCCATCTCATCGGCAAACAGGGTAGAGCGCGCCGTCAGCAAGTCGAGTTCCGCCTATAGAAACGCACTATGGGATCTGGTTGACCTTGTCACCGAAAACGCCGATGCGTTAAAAACAATCAGGCAAGCGGACTTACCGAAAGAACTGCAGGGGAAATCCGAAGCAGAAGTCAAGGCATATATCACTCAAAAGCAGGTCGAACGCACTGCCATCCAACAGGAAATCGAGTCTTTATCCAAACAAAGGCAGGCTTACATCGACGCCGAGATGCAAAAATCTGGCGACAACGATGGCGACGACCTCGGCAAAGCCATCAACCGCTCCGTCATGCAAATTGCAACAAAGAAAGGGTATCAATAATCTTTTCTAACCACAAAGAACACAAAGAAAAACGCAAAGGACATAAAGGATGCTGTTCTTTGTGTTCTTTGTGAAAAACTTTGTGTCCTTTGTGGTTAAATATTTTTTATTGCTAACTTTGCACACGAAGATTTTTGAAGTATAGATTAATAAATGACAAATAACATCGCACGACTGCATATCGGACTGTTCGGACGGCGTAATACAGGGAAAAGTTCGGTAATCAACCGGCTGACAGGACAAAATTTATCCATTGTTTCCGATATACCGGGCACGACGACCGACCCAGTCAAAAAGGCGGTAGAGATACCCGGACTGGGACCCGTAGCGCTTATTGATACAGCCGGTATTGATGATACGGGGGAACTGGGACAGCAGCGGGTAAACAAGACCCTGCAAGCTGTTAAACAGGTGGATATGGCTATTGTCGTGTTTTGCAACAACCATTTCGGCAAGGAAGAACGGCAACTGATTGAAGCATTGCAGCAATTACGGATACCTTTTATCCTGCTGCATAATAAAGCGGATGAACAACCCATGGAGTTCTCTTTAGTTGCTGAGTTAAAAGACCGCTACAAGGCTGATATTTTTGATTTTTCGGCAAAAACAGGGATGGGTTTGGAAGCATTGTTGCAACTGTTGCAGAAAAATATTCCTGACAATTTCGGGCAACAACCGGCGCTGTTCGGCGATAAAATAAAAGCCGGTGATTTAGTGCTGTTAATTACTCCTATTGACTCCGAAGCGCCAGCAGGTCGTTTGATTCTGCCGCAGGTGCAGGCTATCCGCGAAGCGTTGGATTATCATTGCATGGCGGTTGTTCTCAAGGAAACGGAAGTCGAGGATTTTATGCAGCGCACAGGTATCGTTCCGTCTTTGGTGATTACCGACAGCCAATTATTCGGTAAAATTGATAAACTGATACCGCCCGAAATCCCATTGACAAGTTTCAGCATCCTGTTAGCCAGACAGAAAGGTCATTTCGAAGCCTATCTGAAAGGTACGCCCCACATTGATACATTAAAGAATGGCGACCGGATTTTAGTGTTAGAAAGTTGCACCCACCACAGTACATGTGATGATATCGGTCGTGTCAAAATTCCCCGCTGGCTACAGAATTACACAGGGCGTCAACTCGAATTTGACGTGGTACCCGGATTGGCAGAGCCGCCGCGTCCCGTCAACGAATATGCTTTGGTCATCCAATGCGGCGGTTGCATGATTACCCGCAAGCAACTGTTCAACCGCATACAACCCGCCATTGACGCCAGTATACCTGTAACCAACTATGGCATGGCTATAGCCTACATCAAAGGCAGTTGGGAACGGAGTGTGGAATTGTTTAAAAGATACAATATTGTGTTACAGCAATAGAAAACGGTTATTAAACCCGCAACGATTCAGCATTAGTTTAATAACCGTATCAATTATAAATGCAAAGATACAAAAGATTTTTCAAACGACAAAAAAAATGTAAAAATTTCGTCCAATTCAAAAATTATTCCCATGAACCGTAATCAAATCACAGAAAAATTATCCCTGTCCGACTCAGCTTCGCTAACAGTGCTTTATGCCGAAGCCAATTCAGTAAAGAATGCTACTATCGGGAATAAGGTGTATCTGCGGGGGCTGATTGAGTTTTCGAATATTTGTGGCAAAAATTGCTATTATTGTGGTATCCGTTGTGAGAATCAGGCGGTAAACCGTTATGAGCTGAGTGATACAGAGGTGTTGGCGGCGGTGGATTTTGCGTGGAAAAACCGGTATGGCTCGGTGGTATTGCAATCTGGCGAGCAGCAGTCGGCGCATTTCACAAAGCGGATTACTCATTTATTGCATGAAATAAAGGCATATACCAACAACGAAGTCGGCATAACGCTTTCGTGCGGGGAGCAGAACGCCGCTACTTATAAGGAATGGTATCGTGCAGGCGCACACCGCTATTTGCTGCGTATTGAGACATCAAACAGGGAACTTTTTTACAAATTGCACCCCAACGATGATAAACATTCGTTTGATACACGTTTGGAGGCTATCAGGCTGTTGCGAGACGAGGGTTATCAGGTAGGAACAGGGGTGATGATAGGGTTGCCATTCCAGACGATTGAAGATTTAGCCGGTGATTTGTTGTTCTTTCAGGCAATGAATATAGATATGGTGGGAATGGGACCTTATTTAGAACACAGCCAAACGCCTTTATATCAATACCGTCACCTTTTATTACCACCTGAAAAACGATTGGAATTGGCGCTTAAAATGGTGGCTACCTTACGATTACTGATGCCCGATATCAATATTGCATCCACAACTGCTTTGCAGGTCTTGCATCCCGAAGGACGAGAAATGGCTGTATTGGCAGGCGCAAACATTATCATGCCCAATATGACCCTGCCCGAACACCGACCTGACTATCTGATTTACGAGCATAAACCGGGCGTCCACGATGATGCCGCTTTAAGTAAGTCGAAATTAGAACAAAACCTGCACAATGCCGGCATAACAATCGGTTATGGCGAGTGGGGTGATTCGCAACACTTTGCCAATCATTTACAAGTCCTAACATAAACGCCGATAAGCAATTATCCGGATTTTTGATGATTTGCCGAATCGTTTGAAAAGGACGAACGGAGATCATTGAGCTGGCAGCATAAGATTTTTTTTCATTTTCAACACATAATGCCACAAGAATGACCAGGCTGTGATGGTAGCCAAGCCGTCAGATAATGGCGCTGCTAACCATACTCCGTTTAATCCGAGCATGGGAGGAAGTATGAAAAGAGCGGGAATCAGGAATATCATCTGGCGGCTCAGGCTTAACAGGATCGTTTTCCACGCAACTCCTATGCTCTGGAAAAAATGACTGATGGCTATTTGCGACCCTACTACAATCAATAAAGCGAAATCCAGTCTTAATCCGTTGGTTGTTATGGCAACCAGTTCCGGATCGGAAGTAAACCCTTTGACGATTACTTCCGGGATAAACAAACTGCAAAGCCATCCTAATCCCATGATGCCGGTAGAAGTGATAATGACCAACCGGAGTGTTTCCATCACCCGATGGTGATGTCCGGCGCCATAGTTGAAACCGACAATCGGCTGCATGCCCTGTGAAATGCCTATCACTAACATGACCAGCAACATGGCAAAACTCACAATAATCCCCATGGCGCCTAAAGCCAGATCGCCGCCATATGTATAAAGTGAATTGTTCATGACCACATTGACAAGGCTGCCGCCTAACTGTATGGAAAAAGGAGATATCCCGATGGAAACGATGTGTCCGATAACTTGCCAGTCGAGTTTAAAATATTTTTTCCGGAAGCGAATCAGGCTTTCTTTACTGATAAAATGATGCATCACAAATGCGGCGCTGACTGTCATTGATATAACGGTAGCAATGGCAGCGCCCCGGATTCCCATATCGAAAACGAAAATAAAAATCGGGTCGAGTATGATATTTAATACCGCTCCGATCAACATGGTAAACATGGCTTTTTTGGGGTAGCCCGAAGCGCGCATGATTGCATTGAACCCAAAACTTAAAGACGTAAGGATATTGGTAGGAATAATGATATACAGATAATCTGTCGCATACGGGATCGTGTTTTCGCTTCCTCCAAACCAGATTAACAAATCTTTGAGAAAGACCATACTCAGCGTAATGGTAAAAAAAGATATGATAAATATAAGTATCAACGCATTACCCAATACATTTTCAGCCCTGTCTTTTTCTTTTTCTCCTAAAAAGATAGAAATGCGGGCTGCCGAACCGGATCCGACAAGCATGCCAAACGCCTGCAAAAACATCATGATCGGAAAAGTAAGCGTCAACCCGGAAATAGCTAACGAACCTACACCATGTCCTATGTAGATGCGGTCAACGATGTTGTACAGTGAATTAACCATCGTACCGACTACCGCAGGGACTGCATAATGCAGCAACAAACGCCCCGGCTTTTCATGCGCTAAACGCCATGTTATGTCATTCGACATGCTTTTTTGTTTGAGTATGGACACAATGCATTGTGTCTCTACATTGTTCAAATTCAAAATTCTTTATCTCCGAAAGTAATGATTCTACGCTATCTACTACTGTTTCCGTTCCGTTCGGTTGCACAATTCGCAGGTGATTTCTGTCGATACAATAGATGTTTGTAAGATTTTCATCTATCGGCGAAGGACAAAAACCGTTCCGTATCAAAGCATTGCATACCCATGGAACAGTAACGGAATTCCCTTCTACACCCATCGGATTTACCGGCATAACGGCATGTAATTTACCGGACGATTGATCAAAGACCAACCCATCCTTCCTGAAAAATGTTTCGAAATCACCCGTCAAAATCAAATCTTCCGGCGTACCGCACATCATCGGGCGTCCTTTCTCCTGTAACCACAGACAGTCGACTGTCCGGATAGCCAAATCCAGGTCGTGTGTAGACAACAGGATGGCTTTTTGCTGTTCAACCGCCAGACGACGAAGCAATAACATGGTTTCAATCCGGGCGGTTACATCTAAAAATGCTGTGGGTTCGTCTAACAGAATGACCGGACATTGTTGAGCCAATACTTTTGCTATCATTGATTTTTGTCGTTCTCCATCGCTTAGGTCGGAAACATAACAATCGGCTTTATGTGCAATTCCGGTTGCCTCCATCGACTCTTTAATAATCTGGTGATCACAGCCTTTGAGTTGCCCCAGAAAACCCGTATAAGGATGGCGGCCTAACGAAACCAATTCATACACCGAAATACCTCCCGCATTTGTTTTTTCGGTCAGGACAACGCCTGTAATCCGGGCAAGTTGGCTTGGAGAATAATCCGATAAATCTTTATTCATCAACCTTATACTTCCGTTTATTTTAGGTTGAAATCCACATAAGGTACGTATTAAAGTAGATTTCCCTGCCCCGTTTAATCCCAATAATCCGGTCAATTCTCCTGCGTAAAGTTGCAGGTTCAGCGATTCGTGAACTGTATATATCTTTTGGGTACCGGAAATATATCCGATAGATAAAGAAGATGTTTCGATGACCGGTTTCCGTTTCATATTCAGTTAAAATATTGAATATTTTTCCGATTTACAATCACATAGATAATCACGGGCGCTCCAAGAATCGGCGTAATGGCATTTAACGGCAACACCGTATTTGTGCCCGGCAATACGGTTAAAATATTACAAAACAAAGCCATACATGAACCGGTTATCATCGTTACCGGAACTAACCGTTTATGATTCGATGTACCTAAAAGCAACCGCGCAATATGCGGAACGGACAGTCCGATAAATGAAACCGGACCACAGAAAGCCGTTGTGGTTGCCGTCAGCAAACCGGTACAAAACAGGATCCACAGGCGGGTCTGTTTAATTTTTACACCTAAGTTTGCGGCATATTCCTCTCCTAACAAAAGCGCATTTAAGGGTTTGATTAACAGGAATGCAAGAAATAAACCGATGAGTGTACAGAACATAAAAAAGGGAAGACGGGCATTCGATACGCCCGAAAAATCGCCCATGCCCCACAGAACAAATGCACGAACGCGATCTGCTGTAGCGTAATAATTTAAAATTGAAATCAGCGAAGAAGCCATATAACCAATCATGATACCGATAATCAACAGCATCACATTATTTGTAACCTTCGTCGAAAAGAAGATAATAATACCTAAGATACAACAGGCGCCTGCCAGCGCAGCAAATATAATAGCCAACGACCCCCCAATGGATTGATTTGAAAAGAAACCGAAAGAACTGCCGAAGAAAAACATCACCAGGGCAACGCCCAGATTGGCGCCGTCGCTGATACCGAGAATCGAAGGCCCAGCCAGCGGATTCCTGAATAACGTCTGCAACAGCAATCCGCCGGTTGCCAGGGAAGCGCCCGCCAGCAGCGCAGTAATCGACTGGGGAAAACGCGATTGCCACACGATATGCTGCCATGCCGTCTGTTCAGAACCTTTACCAAACAGTATATGGATTACTTCATGCAGCGGAATGGATACGGATCCATACATCAGATTCCCTATCCATAAGCATAACAGTAAAAATATCAGCAGCGGGTAATAAACAATTGCTTTTTGTTTCATGCCGCAAAGGTAGGTGTTTTTTTGTAATGACAAACGCCGGTTTTGTCATACAAACTGATATATATTGATAAATAACCCGAAAATCAGTTATTTTATAAAGATTTGGGTGAAATTGTTTGGAAATAAATTTTTATTTTTGTATCATGGGAGAATAATGTGTTTCATATCCTGAATGAGCCTGTATGACAGTCTGAAAGATATAGCCCATGCGCTGAAAGAGGAAAAGCATAGGGAACTTTATGAACAACTGATAGACCTGGGAGCACAGGCTTTGGAGTTGCAACATGAGATACACCGTATTACGGCTGAAAATGAGGAACTAAAGAAACAAAAACAGATCGAAAATCAAATCATACGACATAAAGAACTTTATCTGACCCTCCGGTACGACAATGAACGGATACTGTATTGCGCCCGATGCTGGGATTACGAAAAGAAATTAGTCCAGGTTAAATGCTTGGATGCAGTTACATACCGATGTATCCAATGCCATAATACCGGTGTTTATGAGGAAATTAAAACGCAAACAACACGAACCCCCGTCCATACCAAAAGAGTGTTTATATTTGTTAAATAACATTTACTTCTTCAAATTTTGATGTTTTTGTATTATATTTGTACGTTGAATTAATAATAGCTGATTATGAGAACTTTATTTATTGTTTTAATTGCATGTATGACAGGTTTCCAAATGATTGCACAAGAGTTGCAGGAAATCAGGTTGAACACTCCTGACAAGACGCGTGGATCGGCAACGATGAAAGCCTTGTCAGACAGGATGTCGGTTCGTGAATATGATTCAAAGGAACTGAGCCTGCAAGATCTTTCGGATTTGTTATGGGCTGCTATTGGCATCAATCGCCCGGATGGCAGGCGTACGGCTCCAACTGCCTCAAACAGACAGGAAATTGACGTTTATGCCATTCGTCCGGATGGAGCTTATTTCTATGATGCACAAACACATTCATTGAAACCCGTGGCGGCAGGTGATTTCAGGGCTGCTGTAGCCGGTCAGCAAGATTTTGTAAAAACGGCGCCGATCAGTTTACTGATTGTTATTAATCTGGAAAAATTAGGAGATCCAACAGTTGAACAGACCAAATTGATGGGATCAGTCGATGCTGGTATCGTTTGCCAGAATATCAACATTTTTTGTGCAGCCGTCGGACTTGTTACCGTTCCGCGCGCTTCGATGGATCAGGCCGAGTTACGCAGGGTATTGAAATTGAGCGACACCCAACTACCCCTTATGAACAATCCGGTTGGGTACCCCAAACCGTAATCCAACCATCTCCCAAGTGACTTGGAAACATTTTCATAAACAGAGGATTATCGGAATGGCTGTTTTTTTTATTATGATGTTACTTGTCTACCTGGCTGGTAACATCTATGTTTTTGTACGGGGTCTGCAAACTATACATCATTTCCCGTTATGGAGTAAATGGGTATTCGGTATACTTTATGGGTCGGTTGCTTTGTCCTTTATTTTTGTTTTTATATTGCGAGGCGCCGGCATTTCAATTACATTATCGCGAATTCTTTTTGAAATCGGCACAGGCTGGTTGATTTTTACACTTTATATGGTGATGTTGCTGGCAGGCTTTGATTTGTTTCGACTTGTTATCCGGTCGCTTCCAAACGGCTTTATTCCCTCTTTGTTGCTCACAATCTGCGTATTAACGTATGGTTATATACGGTATCAATATCCTTTTACCAAAGTTGTCAATATGGATATCAACAAGTCATTAACAGATTCGGAATCATCCATCAAGATCGTAGCTATAAGTGATGTCCATCTTGGATTAGGGACCGTCAAGTCGCAACTGAAAAAGTATGTGGAGATGATCAATGCCCAGGAACCTGACTTGATCTTCATTTGCGGCGATTTGATAGACAACAGTATCGTACCGGTCATCAATCAGCAGATGCAAGACGAATTGTCTCTTTTAAAAGCCGGATTAGGCGTATATATGGCGCTTGGAAACCATGAATATATTAGCGGGATAGAAGATTGTTTGCAGTTTCTTGCCCTCACTCCCATTCAAGTTTTGAAGGATTTGCCCGTAACGCTTCCCAATGGGATTCAATTAATCGGACGTGATGACCGGAGTGTTCGTTCCCGGACAAATCTGACTCAATTATTTCAGGAAATTAATGCTGACCTGCCTGTCATTGTACTCGACCATCAGCCTTCTGAATTAAAGCAGACCGTCGAAGCCGGCGCCGATCTCCTGATTTGCGGTCATACGCATAACGGACAGGTATGGCCTTTAAACTGGGTAACAAAAAAGATGTTTGAACGCAGTTACGGGTATGAAAAACGAAATCAAACCCATATCTATGTCACTTCAGGATTGTCGCTTTGGGGGCCTCCTTTTCGCATCGGTACACAAAGCGAAATGGTTGTCTTTAATATATCGTTTAATCCACATCCATGAGGGTATTTCTACAAGCTATATACGGTCAGATCTTACTCAATGCGTATATATTCCGGCGAGGTTATCAGGCGCTTCCTCCGAAAAAAGCGACTCGTGTGCCTTTGATCCTGTTTTTTGTTTTTGAACTTTTTCTTTATTTCACTGGCTATTTCTTTCATAAAGACCTGCCCGACAACATCCTGCATCCTGTTATGCTGATTTGTAACACGTGGTATATCTCCTCTTTCTATTTTGCATTGGGATTACTTATGCTGGATGTAATCAGGCTTTCTCACCGGATCCGGCCCTGGTATCCGGAAATACTCAAAAAATATGGGGAGACGGTTAAGTTAGCGCTGTTCCCTGTATTTATTTTTGCCGTCTCCGGACTGATGATACAGGGCCATTATCATGCGAATTATCCGGTCGTCAGGCATGTGTATATCCATATCCCCAAAGTGATGGAAGGGCGGGACAGCCTTACCATTGCGCTGATGAGTGATTTACATATCGGCGAATCGATCGGGAAGAAAAATGTACAACGTTTTGTTGCGCTTTGCAATGCCGAACATCCTGATCTGGTAGTGATAGCAGGAGATATCATTGATCATGAGTCGCGCCATGCCGGGAATGCACGCATCGAAGAAGATCTGCAACGACTGAATGCTCCTTTGGGAGTATATCTGGCGCTGGGCAACCATGAATACCGCGCAAACCGTTTTGCTAAAATTCGCTGGCTAAAACAAACAGGCGGAATCTTGTTGGTAGATTCTGTGGCGATGCCGGATTCGACGTTCTACCTGATTGGACGTGATGATATGACAAACGGGAAGCGTGCTTCTTTGGAATCTCTGATGAAAGGGCTGGATTTGACCAAACCTGTGTTCGTTGTTGATCATCAACCTGTATCCGCCCGCGAAGCCATAGATAATGAATGCGACTTAGGTCTGTTTGGACATACGCATAATGGTCAGTTTTGGCCGTTTTCTCTTTTTTTGAAATTTGCCTTCGAGTTTCCTCCTTACGGATATTTCTCAAAAGGCAATACACATTTCTATGTGTCATCCGGCATCGGATTTGCAGGACCGCCGTACAGGGTAGGAACAAGGTCGGAGTTGGTGATTTTGCATGTCACGTTTGGAAAAACGCAAAAGCACGCAGATATTACAGATGAACGCACATTTTTATTTCCCTGACTATTCATGTTTAAATTTCTTTATCTGCGAATATCTGTCTCATCTGCGTGCTTTTGTATTTTCCGCCATTTCATTTCTTTCGAAAGTATTCAATGTGCTACTGTAAAGCTCTTTATCCCCCAATACACTCAGCGCTTTTTCGAGAACGGCATCATTTTTTAAACTTTCAATCATTTCTCCTTTCTGGAAATAATAACGTTTCACGATTTCTACTGAAATCCTTTGTTTAATCTGGTCTTTGTAGCGTTCCAGGTCCCTGTCTAAATCAGGGATCAACTTTGCTTCCAATGCAGCAAATATCGTTGAATCTTCGTCTAAGAATCCTTCAAATTCGGCCACGTCCTTCAAGTTTCTCAGTATCCTTTCGCTTTGACGGTCGTAAGTGAAATTTTTGTTTTTGAGATAGGTTTTAAATGACTCATAATCTTCGTCGGGATAAACAAATTCCTCAGCCGGAGGGATAGTGGGGCGCTTTTGAACCCATTCCGTCACATAATCAAATAATGCAAAATCGGTCGCCAGGTAATACATCATGGTAGGAATTTTAGGCTCTTCCACTTCAAAATCGGGACGCAATCCCCCTCCATCCCGAACCGGACGACCGTTCGTGGTATAAAAGACAGAGGTTAAACTATCAGGAATGGCGCTTACGCTTCCGTCGGCATTCCGGTGAGAATAATCCACTTGCTGGATGCATCTTCCACTGGGAATAAAGTATTTACCAACTGTTATTTTCAACATTCCTTCAAAGGGCAAGTCGCGTGGGATTTGAACTAATCCTTTGCCGAAAGAACGTTCACCAATCAGTACAGCCCTGTCCAAATCCTGTAAAGCGCCGGATAAGATTTCAGCTGAAGAGGCTGATCCTCCGTTTATTAAAACGGCAATCGGTATGACTGTATCAATCGGATTGAGCGAGGTACGGTAAATACGATCTCTTTGATTGATTTTACCGCGTGTAGATACAATTTCTTGTCCTTTGGGAACAAACAGGTTGGCAATCTGAACAGCGGCTTCGAGTATTCCTCCCGGATTACCCCGCAGGTCGAGAATCAATGAAGTGATTTGGTGGTTTTGTTTCAAGTCTTCGAAAGCGGATTTCACGGCTTGGGTGGATTTTTCTGAAAAACCATCCTGATAAATATAGCCTGTCTTGTGACCGTAAACGCCATAATAAGCGACCGGCTCCAGGGAGACTTGCTTTCTGATAATTTCAAATTGACGTGTATTCTTTTCGCCCGGACGCTGGATTTTTAACGTCAACTTTGTGTTCGGTACGCCTTTCAGTAATTCGCTGACCCGGTCGCTCGAAGATTTGGATACATCAATTGTATCAATCATCAGAATCATATCTCCCGCTTTCAACCCGGCTAAATGTGCAGGCATCCCTTCAAAGGGTTCAAAAATAATGACTCCTTCATCGCGTTGACGGATATAGGCGCCAATCCCTCCATATTCGCCTGTTTGCACTCTGGTGAGATTGCCTGTTTCCTGTTCAGGAAAATATTCTGTGTAAGGATCCAACCCTCCCAACATTGCATCAATACCTCGTCTGGCCATCTTGTCAACTTCGACCGGATCGACATAAAACATTTCAACCTCTTTAACAATGGCATTGATAATATCCAATTGCTTGCTTATCTCAAAATGCCTGTCTTCTTGCGCGGTCGCCGATTTCCAGCACAAGCAAACAATCAACAAAAAGAACAACCTGACTAATTTTACGCGTAACATAACCATTCGTTTTAATTAAAGACACAAAAATAGGTAAATCCTTACGGATTATCTCAAAATATCTGCAACTTTTAACTTTATTTGACACCAATGTTCGTCCGGAATTTGCGGCCCGATTGTTTTAATCACATAACCTGCAAGTAATGATCCGATTTGGGCAGCTTGTGTTAGGGACGCATCTTTTGTTAAGCCGTACAGAAATCCTGCTGCAAAATTATCGCCAGCGCCTGTTGTATCAATCGGATTGCTTCCTGTTGACGGAACATGAATACATTCACCTCCACTACCTGCCCACGCACCTTTTTTGCCGACAGTCACGATTGAGACATCCGTCTGTTCGGAGATCTTTTGTACGGCATCTTCGGCTTTCAGTCCTGTATAAGCCGTTGCTTCGCTCTCGTTCGAAAACAGAATATGAACGTATTGTGGAATTACTTCCGATAATAAATCCTTGAATCCGTTGACAATATTAAAATTCGATAAATCCAGGGCTATCTTCAATCCAGCTTTTTTTGCCCGCTGCAAAACAGGCAGAAACAAGGCTTCGTTTGCAATTAGATATCCTTCGATATACAGGCAGTCGTAGTCGCGGAGAATTCGGTCTGAGATTTCAGTGGCGGATAGTGTGGCTGCCGGACCAAGAAATGTAGCCATGGACCGTTCACCATCCGGTGATATCAGTATGGTAGAGCATCCCGAAATGCCGTCCGTCCGCACGATATGGGGCATTACTCCCGCTTTCCGAATGGCATTTTCGTAAAAAGTGCCGATCGTATCTGTGCCAACTTTCCCAATGTATCCAACTTCAGCTCCCAAACAGGCCATTGCCCGCATTGTATTGCACACGGAGCCACCTGGCGCTTCATTCCGTTCCAGACCAGCCTGAGCCTGATGAATCGCTATCATCTGGTCTTCCTGGATCAAATCCATAGCACCTTTTTTTATCCCAATCTCTTTCAATGCGTTATCTCTTTCTAATCGAAGGAGAATATCCATTAATGCATTCCCAATTCCTAAAACTTTCATCTTCTTTATTAAATTTTTGACAAAGATATTGCATATTTAGAAAAATAGCCTTATTTTTGCCCCCGTATTTAGAAATTTAGAATTCAAATTAAAAATCATTGCCTTTCCAATTCTTAATTCCTAATTATTATATTCTTCCTTAGCTCAGTTGGTTAGAGCATCTGACTGTTAATCAGAGGGTCCTTGGTTCAAGTCCAAGAGGGAGAGCAGGCTGATAAAAAAGCGCTTGTGAAGGTTTTCACAAGCGCTTTTTTGATTTCGTTTGCACACAACTTTCTGATCCATTATGCATGAATTACAAATTAATCAATCCATCATTACAAAGGCTGCCCAATAGTATGGATTACGGTACTTTTCACGCACAAAATTTTGAGCGGTTTTGAACGATTGCAGTTTGCTTTTGCCTTCCATCAGGTTTTGATAAAATGTTATCATAAAGTCTTTGGTAGCGGTGTCATCTACTTTCCAGAGCGACATCACAAGTGTTTCCACACCGGCTAATTTGAAAGCGCGTTGAAGTCCGAAAACACCTTCGCTGTTTTGCACCTCACCAAGTCCTGTTTCGCAGGCGGAAAGTACTACCAATTTGGTTTTTGATAAATCCAATTGCGAGATTTCTTCGGCGGTGAGTATGCCGTCTTCAATACCGGGAACTACATCCGTGTTTGTCCAGGCACGGTTTGCACCGGCAAACAACAGTCCGGAACGCAACAAAGGATTACGATAAACACGTTTCTCATCACCCATCAACTGCATAAATCCTGTTTGCCTGATTTGCTTTTCATCCTGTAAAAAGAATCCATGCGTAGCAATATGGAGTGTCGCAGGTGAATTGCCTGATAGCGCTTTGAATGATTCTTCATTGGCTTCAACCCGCATATAGGTGATATTGGGAATATTGGATTTCTTTAACCCAAATTACGCATTAGAATTTCAAGTTGAATATAAATATTTGATATTATGAATTTTAGTATCACGCATTAGAGCAGATTTTTATGAAAATCAAAAAATATCAATATTGATAATCAACGCATTATGATTTTGAGATACATCAAAATTCTCTAATGCATAATTTTGGATACTGTTTTCTATTCTCAGATCATCTATTAATAATGAATCTAACTGCGATTGTTCAAATAAGGGAATCCAAATGGGTGCATCTATGTCTTTTTTCAAAAGCAGGGCACAATAAAAAAACAGTATCAATAATCTTTCAATCATTTTAACGTGTGGATTTAAAATCGTGGCGCATTATAACAAACCATTTTCAGGCGTGCCGTTTTATCATTGATTTATTTCTTCTGCAATCGCTTTAAATACACTGCCTGCCATTGCACTGCTTAAAGTAACCTCACTTTTCGAGCTGTCAATGATCACGATACAGGAATATGCAGGATTGTCAGCCGGAAAGTAACCGCAGAACGAAACAACATCTTTCGATGCGCCTGTTTTGCCTGCAATGGATACTTTGTCCGACTTTACAGAAATACCTGTACCGTCATTAACGGCATTGATTAACATGTTTCGGATTGCTTCCAAACTTGTCAGATTGCATTTTACTGTTCCGCTGGCAATGGAGTTGTAAAACTGCAATATCTCAATGGCAGGGATTTTTATTCCATATCCCAACATCAAATAATTTTCAATCGGTCTGTCTTTCGGAATATCGGTAAATCCCAATTGATGCAAACCGTCAATCAGTTTATTCGGATTATTTTCATATCCTTTCAAAATGATTTTTGCCATTCCGACATTGGAAGAAAACGGAATAATCTGTCCGGCTGTGATTGTACCGTAACCGCCCCTTTCGTAATTATGGTCTCTTACAGTTATGCCTTTGTATTCAAATATTCCGTTGCCTGTATCCAATTCATCATCGGGCAAAACAACACCGTCATCCAAAGCAACTGTCATGCAAGGCGCCTGAAACAAAGATGCTGTTTCGACTGTATCATTTTCCGATAAATTCTTCTTTGCAACGGCTCTTATTGCGCCTGTTTCAACGTTCATAACGATAACCATTCCGGCATCGGCGTTTAATGTTTCCAATTGATTGAACAAGGCTTTTTCGACAATTTGTTGAATGGTAGTATCTATCGTAGACACGTTTTGTTCTGTTTGTGCTGTGTTTGCTGTCTTGTCTTTGCATGATACGCAAAGCAAGACAAATAATGTTAAAAGGTAAATTTTCATGTTCATGTTTTTATGTTTTGAAAAAAGACTTAATTCGTGCCCAAAATCCTTTTTTGCCAACATTTATTTTGGGTTCAATGGTCTCTGTATGTTCTATGCCTGTATCCACGATAAAACTATGATTACATTTTTGACATTTAACCCTCGCAAGTTTCTTTTCCTGTATTCTCATCATGTTGGCACATAAAGGACACTCGAATTGAAAAAGAAAGTCCATATTCTTTCCCACTAACTGTTTTGAGTAAAAACCATTGAGGTGAGTAATCAACAGTTGAAGCGTTGTCCCAAATGTTCTTAACGCTCTTTCTTTTTCTGTAATTTGGGGTTTGTAAAATTCAAATTCTTCAAGTGCGAGCAAATTTTTTATATATGCGTGTGGCTCTTTATTTACTTGTTTTATAGCTAATTGCATTAGCGGGTCAATTTTACTTTTTGTGTAAGAGTGAAATTCTTTTGCAAGATGAATTGCAGTCGGCAAAATAATCTCCTGTATTTCTCTAATATGTCTGTTGAATTTTGCGATATTTTTTTGTGATTCGCCAATGTCGTTCTTAAAAGAATCTGAAATGGTTTGTAAAGTCAACTCGTTACTGAAGTATCTCTCATTGAAATAGAAACTTGATATTAGACCTACGCTACTAACAACATCTGCTGCTTCTTCGGATAATCCTGTCATCATTTCTCCTTGAGATATTCTACGCATTTCACACACCAATCGGTAAACAAATGCAAATTGTAGCCTGTTCATGTAGCCGACTTTTTGAGTTGTCGTAGTTGTAGTTGTGGTATTACCTGATGTACTCGTAGAATAACTCGTCTTTTCACAACCATTTAAAGAAAGTTTTCCTAATCCAGTATAGATAGTTGCGGCATCTGTTAGCATTTCATTTTCTATATCCGGAAATAGTTTTAGATTGTTCAAATGCAAATACTTATGACAGATTTCATGAGCAAGAATTGCCAACACAAACTCATTGTCATTCTTGAATTTGCTGTCAATTTCAACAAAGACATCCTGACTGTAATCAAGATTGATATGTCCACCGACATTAGACTCTTGCTGAGCATAGGTAATGATGAAAGTTAATTGTGGTAGTCCAAGATGTTGGGCGATTTTTTTTCCCGCCTCTTGAACTCTTATGACATCCGAACTGTCAAACTTGAAAGGCTCAAGAATAGGGTGTATCCATCTTTCTCCAAGTTTAGACTCCAAAAAATGTATTTTCTCAATCAATGGAAGCGTGCTCATACGTTTTTAAATTTGAATTGTTGTTTTACTTATTATTCATTTCTTTAATCTCGTTTAATTTTATAAAATCTGCAACTCCATAAAGTATGCCCAAAAAACCGACAAGCATTAGTTTCCAATATATAGTATATCTTTCCCCATAATCTGCACTAAAATAACTGTTAGCAGTAAGAAGAACGCCTAAAACAAGCAATCCACATCCTCCCATTAATGAGAATGTTCCTTTAAATTTTTTTTCTTTTCTTTGGCTCTTATCAATTGTTTGAACAATTTCCATTGCTAATTCTTCATCAACACCCTGCTTAATCAGAGTTTTTCTAATCTCATCAGTAGGCATATAGCTATAAAGCATGACGGCATAATCTATTAATTCCTGTATTTTTTCTTTTTCCATGATTTAATCCTCCATATACTTTTATTATTGATTGAAATGTCATTGTTTAATTCTTTCTGATTCTATCAGTTGCACATTCGAGACAAAATTAATTCTTTCTTTTGAATAAATATTAAGATTGCCCCGCTTTGCTTTGCTTTTCTTCTTCACTCTTTTTTTTGAGTAAATCTGCGATAATTATTGCAGGCGCTTCATTTTCTTCAACAAGTTTTTGAAATGCCCAATTAATTTCTTGAGCTGTATGGACATGGCTATCTATTCGGTTTCCGAACATTGCTTTATACAAATAAGGAAACAAAATATTATTTTTCCAAAAGTATGAAACCGAACGACTTTCAATATCTACTATCATTATACCATTGGACAATAAATTGTTGAAATGCTGTGCCAAAATAAAAACATCAGAAGTCAATTCTACCGGGAAATTTTCCCACACATTTGCTTGCGAATAGAAACATTTGTCATATATTCCATAGCGATAGCGTATAGGCTTATCATATTGGCTATTGAACCAGACTTCAATACATTTGTCTTGCTCGTAAATTCCATATTTCCAATCAAATTCAGCAAAAAATTTCTTTAATTCTTTCCATACCACATTTTCTTGTTTCGATTCAATATCTTTTAATAAAAAACGGTAAAGTATTCTTAAATACACTATTAATTTATTCATTTTTTTGTTATTATTTCCCATTTCACATTCAGGACAAAATTAGTTCTTTCTTCTTTAAAAATTCAATCTTGTCCCGATTGATTTTTGTTATCTTTCGTTTATTACTATTTTTTCTTCTTTCCCTTTGTAAGTCCAAATTCCATTGTCCCATTCATATTGATAGGTACTAATCAACGTGCTGTCGGTTAGAAATCCTTCGCTATTCTTTAGATTATTATACTGTGCTTTTGACTGATAAACTTCTCCTTTACTGTTGAACTTATAAAATTCATAAGCAGTATGGCAATAATCACCACCTGTATATCCGTTGTAAATTATAATCTCCCTGTTTTTCCTGTCAATACGGGTGTCATATTTTAAATCAAAGATTATATCAGCATCACTTAGCCTGTCCCGGATTGTACCGTTTATTTCGCCATTGGTAAGAATTTTACAGTCATAAAACATATTTGTCATCGGAATAAGCAAGTCCTTTTCGCCGTCAAAATTCACATCCACAAAATAAAAAGGAACATCAAAATCATTCAAACCAAAATCATCTTTTATAACCGGCTCTTTATAATCCAGATAAAACACTTTTTCTTCCGAAAGTTTGGGTAAATTCTTACAATCATGGTATTTTTCGTTCTCGAATAATTCCGCTAATTCGGGAAAACTATTGACATGAAAATAAGTACCCAAAATACTAATCATTGTATCTCTGATTCCTTTGGGAGATATAAATTCAAACATGGCGCTACCATGTAAGGTTTTATCCGATTCGTCGTACCACTCAGGATAAAAGGCAACAGAAACTTTGAACCCATTTACAGGATTTTTGTATTGAATACGATATGCTGCATAATCCGGCGCATCCCCGTTCATTGCTTTTGTTATCGTATCTTTTGTTACTTCGATTGCCGTATCGTTCCTGCTTGCTGCTTTCTTTCCGCACGAAACACAAAGTAGTATTGAAACTGCTATAAAAGCGAGTACAAATATTTTAATTTTCATGTCATTTTAATTCTCTCTATATTAAAACGGCACAACCATTTTCAGGCTCGCCGTATATTTATTCAATTCGCAATTTAAAATTAAACGTATCTGTCTTTTCCTCAAGCTGTTTTTTATAAACTCCATTTATTAACATATATTCTTTGCCTGTTTTATCCATATAAACGGTAAAATCAAATTCAATACTTGGACAACAATCCACATCATTATCCAAATAAATGAAAGAATTACCGGATATTACAATAATCCCTCTTTCGCTCTTAATATCATCAATCAAAATCCATTGATATTCACGGTTAGAAAATTGTTTACGGAAATTTCGAATCGTCTTTTCGATTTTATGAATAAATGTATTATCAACAATATAGTGGCCTTGTTTCGATAAAAAAGTAACATATAACGGCTCATGTGCAGCTAATCCGCATCCATTAACACAATCAATCGGGAATATTCTAAATATTACTTCTTGTTTTCCGTCGAAATTTATATCCGCTTTATAAGTGGTAAATTCTTCAGGATTATCCGGTAGCGCATACCTTAAACTGTCTGTCATCCATTTATCCCCATACTTTTCAATAAATGCTTCGGGATTTTCTAAACAACTTTCCACATAATACCCTTTACTTATTTCGTTTTCTCGCCATTGTTGAAATGCTTTTTTTACTTTGTTCCAATCGGCAAGATTGTTATAGGGGGATTCAATTTCGGCAAGATTGTTACAGGGGGATTCAATGAATGAAAAAGTATCTACTTGTGTTTTTCCAATAGAATCCAATATTACAAGAATTTTGTCCGGCTTTTCACTTTCTGAAATCACCGGAACAGGAATTTGATTTGAAACGGCATTAATTTCCTGTTGCTTCCTTCCACACAAAACGCCAAGCAATATTGTAACTGTTATAAAAGATATTACAAATATTTTCGTTCTCATCTCGTTATAATTGAATGTTTTACGTTACCTAGTCAGGACAAAGTTAATTCTTTTTAATCCCCAATTTTCTTTCTTCCTCTTCAATCAATTGATCTAAATCTTCTTGGGTTAAGACTTTACCAAATTGTCTTTCCATTTCTTTCTCTAATTCAGTTTTTTTAGTTTTACCAGATATTTTCTCCATCCAAGTAAACACTACTCCTCCTACAGCTCCAGCTAAGGCAATAAATAACAACTCTTCCATAATTCTATAATATACATTTTTTTACCCTATCCTTCTTTCGGGCGATTATTATTTTAAAAATAAGCGGAAGGATTCACTTATCATCCGGTTTCTATTACTATATCGTAAAAAAAGTAAAAATGTAAACATCTCGTATCAATAATTTTCGTTTTCAAAATGAAACAAATTATTAAGTCCCCCAAATTAATTGATTTACAACACTGTTACCTGACTGAAATACTGCATATAAATATGTGTATGGAGGTATTATTATGGAATCATTTTCGTGGAAAATCGAAAGCTGGATATGTTGTCTCAATTCTTTGTCTTCATAGCAGTCAAATAACTGAAATGGGCATTCGGGAGTTTCCAAAATTTCGAGATAGTTGGCATGGACTTCGTATTTCAGGCTTTTCAAATGATTATCACAATTTTCTTCCGCCTCAATTATATATTCAAAGTTAACCCATACAGGGTATTTGCGATAGGCGAAAGAAGCGCCTTGGGGAACGTACAATTTGCATTTACGATAGTCAATGGCTTCGAAACAGTCCCATTTTACCATAGGTGGATTTGTACTTTCAATACGAATTGCCTGTAAGTCAGGATAATTATTTGACAAATAACCTCTGATGCTTGCCGGATTCCCGGGAATAACCAAACGCTTTATATCTGTTTCAACTACATCAAAGAGATTGAAATAGTTCGTATCTTTTTCCGGTTGAACTTTATTCCTCGTACCTGTTTTTGATTCCATTAATTGAATCCATTCTTCATTTTCTTTGGCTGCCTGATGCCGGTCTTCCAGTGATACATACATGAATCGGGTTTCATAGACGTAATCGCCATTG
>Ga0099364_10003618_pt1 | contig 23838 bp, 17 predicted proteins | sample TergutTh196P3_FD_73070 | JGI IMG/M metagenome (GOLD analysis project Ga0099364, IMG submission 73070) | Microcerotermes parvus P3 segment gut microbial communities from Pointe-Noire, Republic of the Congo - Th196 P3 | ecosystem: Host-associated > Arthropoda: Insects > Digestive system > Gut ...
CCGTTTATCATCATCGGCGCTTTTTATCCTCCGAAAATTGAAAGTCAATTATCGTTGTTCTGAATGCGTACCGGTTGATTAATTAGAGTTGTAAGATGATATTAAAAGAACGTCATATAGTATTGAAAAGAAGTAAGATAGTACCTAATTCAGTTGTTGCATATTTTGCAACAACTGCGTCTGATGAAAACGACGTCAGAAAAAATGTATACAGCCAAAAATACGGGTTCTCAAAAAGCCAGTTGAATGCTATAAGTAGAGGCTTTGGAATAAGTTACCTACATATTCCGAAAGTCACCTTGCAATACGGCAAAGGTTGGAGTGAAAAACACTTGCGACATTGTCTCTACACTGTAGAGACTTTTCCCGATACCGACATTGTCTACATACTGTGTAGACAATTGAGACTAACCAAACAAAAATTAAGTTCACTCCGAAAAGATTTTCTATCTTACCGCAAAGAACGCAAAGGGTTTTCGCAAAGAGCGCAATTATCTGAAAACAAGTTATTCAACTTTGCGTACTTTGCGCTTTCTTTGCGTACTTTGCGGTTAAAATTATTATCAAAATTGGAGGGCAATAGAAATGAATAAAGTGAAATTAGGGGATATCGCAAAATATTCGGATACTCGCGTTAAACTTTCAAATCTGACGGTTGAGAACTATATCGGCACAGATAATATGCTTCAAAATAAGCAAGGTAAAGTGAATTCTGACTATTTGCTAAAAGAAGGGCAAACAACACAATATACAAAAAATGATATCCTAATCGCAAATATCCGACCCTATTTAAAAAAGATTTGGTTTGCAACAAATGAAGGAGGAAGTTCTGCTGATGTTTTAACTATCAGACTAAAAGAAAATAATTTTTTGCCAAAATTTGTTTATTACAATCTCTTTCAAGATAGTTTTTTTGATTACGCAATGAAAGTTTCTAAGGGTTCAAAAATGCCTCGAGGTGATAAAAAGCAAATTTTAAATTTCCCAATTTCTAATTTCGACCTTCCCACCCAAACTGCCATAGCCGACCTCCTCTCGTCTTTAGACGACAAAATTGAACTCAACAACAAGATAAACAAAGAATTGGAAGATTTGGCGAAAACAATCTATGATTATTGGTTCGTACAAAATGCGGATGAAAAGTGGGAGAGGAAAAAGATTGGGGAAATAGCGGAAGTTATTAGAGGTACAATGATTACCGAAAAACAAACAAAAAAAGGGAACATTAAAGTAGTTGCAGGGGGAGTTGATTATTCTTATTGCCATTCAGAATTTAATCGAAAAAAAAACACCATAACGGTCAGTGGATCAGGTGCAAATGCCGGATTTGTTAATTTTTGGCGAGAGGAAATTTTTGCTTCGGATTGCACAACAGTGATAAGTAAAACAGATTTTAGTACGATGCTCATTTATCATCATTTGAAGCTGCATCAAGAGAATATTTTTCGTTCCGCAAAAGGTTCTGCACAGCCTCATGTGTATCCAAGCGACATAAAAGATATTTGGTTTTTTGAAATACCAAAACGGATGGAAGAAAAATTCAGTCCGGTTTTTACATCAATAAATGATCAAATCGCAAAAAATCAATTGGAGTCCGCTCGCCTCACACGCCTCCGCGATTGGCTGCTACCGATGCTGATGAACGGGCAAGTTTCGGTAAAAAATAATGAAAATTTACCCATTAATCATTAATCATTAATCATTAAATCATTTTTTTCGTATGAAAGATTTCACTGAAAAGACAAAGACATTAATTGATTCGTTAAAAGGCGTTTGCGCCGCTTATGGTCTCGGAAACGATGGTAATGAGTTCAAAATCATTACCCAAGCGTTTTTGTACAAGTTTCTCAACGATAAGTTCGGCTTTGAAGCGAAGCAAATAGAAAAACGACTTGCCGAAGCCAGCGCCAATTGGACGGAAGCGTTAGACACCTACTCAGATAATGAATACCTACTGCTGCAACTGCGTCTGGGCGCTAATTGCGCGAAATTCAAAAAAGAACATTTTCTGACCTATCTGTTTAATCGTCAGAACGATGCGGAGTTTGCCAAGACTTTCGACGATACGCTACGCGACATTGCCGCAGACAATAACGATGTCTTTTCGGTCAAAACCGAAGGCGGCGCAAAAATAACGCTCTTTGAACCTATCAGCAATTATATATCCGACCCCGACAAACGAAACGACTTTTGCCGCGCCATCGTCAACAAATTGGTAGAGTTCAGTTTTGAAGATATTTTCGCCCAAAAATTCGATTTCTTTTCTACGATTTTTGAGTATATGATCAAAGACTACAACAAGGACGGCGGCGGCAAGTATGCCGAATATTACACGCCCCGCGCTGTAGCGCAAATCATGGCGGCGATTTTAGTAGATGAAGATGTGCAAAACGTCACCTGCTACGACCCTTCGGCTGGCAGCGGCTCGCTGTTGATGTCGCTTGCGCATGCCGTTGGCGAAAACCGATGCACGATATACAGTCAGGATATCTCGCAAAAATCGTCCAATCTGTTGCGGCTAAATCTTATTCTCAACAATTTAGTACATTCCATCCCTAACGTCATTCAGGGAAATACGTTGACAGACCCGTATCATCGCACACCGGACGGTCGCCTTGAAAAATTCGATTTTATCGTATCCAATCCACCGTTCAAACTCGACTTCAGTGACTACCACAGTAAACTGACAACCGATGTACATAAGAAGCGTTTTTTTGCAGGTATTCCCAAAATCCCCCAAAAAGAGGTAGACAAAATGGCTATATACCTCTGTTTTCTGCAACACATTATCGGTTCTTTGTCGCCGCGCGGCAAGGCTGCCGTCGTTGTCCCGACCGGATTCATTACCGCACAAAGCGGCATTGAGAAAAAAGTACGCGAGAAATTGGTGAACGACAAAATGTTGCGCGGCGTGGTCTCGATGCCAAGTAATATTTTTGCCACTACCGGCACCAACGTATCCGTATTATTCATTGACAAAACAAATACTACGGGTAAAGTTGTTTTAGTCGACGCTTCCAAATTAGGCGAGACGATCAAAGACGGTAAAAATCAACGAACCGTTCTGCGTCCCGAAGAAGAAAAGCGGATTGTAGATACCTTCCACGCCAAACAGCCGGTAGACGATTTTGCGGTCGTGCTTGATTACGATGCCATCAAGGAAAAAAATTACTCTCTGTCCGCCGGTCAATACTTCGATATCAAGATTGAATATGTGGCTATCACCCCCGATGAGTTTCAACAAAAAATCACCGATTTTAGCAATCGGTTAAGCGATTATTTTGCTCAGGGGAAGAAGATGGAAGCCGCGATTCTAAATAATTTGAATGAACTTAAAATAGAGCAAAATGAAAAATGTTACACATCAACTTATTGAGAAAGCGTCGGGGAGTGTACTCATACTGACGCTGAAAGACAAAAGTCTGTTTTCCGAAGCAGGAAAATCGGGGAAGTTAAAAACTACGGAAAAAGCATTTTCCGACTTGGAGGATGCTCGAAAAAACTTTTACAAAAAAGAATGGGAGGCGTTAAAAAAAGGATTTATTTTGCATAACTACAACGCAAAACCCGGTGAACCCTTTCTACAATGAAATGTTGGTCGTCCGTGAGCAGTATGGGACTTGGGGCATGCGTTATTTTGACTTAGCCCGCAATGAGGAGGTCAAAATGGAAAGCCTTGACATTCCGGAATATACCAAAGAGGTTAGAACCTTTTGCTTCAATGAAGATCAGTCAATATTAGTTCTTGTCCAACAAACGAATGCGTATGTATTTGATTTTAAAGCTAAAAAACTGCTGCATAATTTTGGGATTGAACACACGGTAAAAACCTGTGGCATCAAGTTCGCAGGAGAAAAAATAGGTGTGAGAACCGACTATGGGTGCTTTAGCCTTTATCATATATAAGTTTCTAAAATCAGGGTCGGTTGTGACGGTTCAATTTTTATATATAGCGTATCGGCGGGGAAGAGTATTGTTTGTCCCTGCTGTATGGCAAGTGAGTTGCCTTTGTTGTCATTCACGACAGCCTTTCCTTGTGTGCAAATGTATATAACAAAAGAATCGAGTGAGGAATAGTCTCGTAGCTTTGATTGGTTGATTTTTAACAGGTTAGTAGTGAAATATTGACATTGTGCCAGCATGACAGCTTCGTTTTCAACGGCATGGTAGTGTGTTTTGTAATCGGGTTTATAAGTGAAATCAATGGCCTCTTTAGCTAATTCGGTGTGCAATTCGCGCGCGATTCCGTCATCTTCTTTGCGATTGTAATCGTAGATACGGTAGGTAATATTGCTTGTTTGTTGGATTTCAGCGACGAAACATCCGGAGCCAATGGCATGAACACGTCCTGCAGGCAGGAAAAAGACATCGCCGGTTTGGACCGGGTATTTTTTCAACACTTCGATTAAGCTGTTGTCTTTGACGTGACGAATGTATTCATCAGCATCGATTGGTTGTGAAAAACCGCTGTACAGCATAGCATCGGGCGTTGCTTTCACTACATACCACATTTCCGTCTTGCCCCATGATTGGTGGCGTTCCTGCGCCAGATGGTCGTTTGGATGTACCTGTATGGACAGGTTATCATGTGCATCAATGAATTTGATCAATAACGGAAATGTATAACCGAATTGTTCGATAACCTTTATGCCAAGCAACTGTGCGCCGTAGTCTTTTATCAGTTGGTCAATCGTTTTGCCGGATAATCCACCGTTTGCTACAACGGAAAAATTTTGGTCTACATGTGAGAGTTCCCAACTTTCGCCGATTTTTCGGTAGTCTGCCGGAAGGCCTTTAAACGGGAGGATGTCTGCACCCCCCCAAATGATTTCCTTGAAAATAGGGCTGAATGTTAAAGGGTAAAGCATCTTTTTTAATGATTAATGAATTAATGAATAATGATTAATGAATTCTTAATTCTTAATTTTTAATTTTTAATTCTTAGGAGGGTTAGGGCGGAGCGGGAGGGGAGGTAGAGTTTGAGCCATTCTTTTTTTTCGCTTTTGTAGAGCGGGTCGAAATGGGTGGAATGTTCGATGGAATCGTCGTTTAAGCCGTTGCCTCCAAATTGTTGGTCATCGGTATTAAGTACGACCTTGTATTTGCCGGGAGGGACTAACAGACCGTAATCGGCGAACGATTTTATGGGATTAAAATTGAAAACGAACACATAATCATCTCGTAGATAGGCAAGTATCTGGTCATAGTCGCAGTCCCAAATCTTTTGTAGCGGGGCAGATTGAAAGTTTTTGATGTGGCATATCAATTGAAGCATCGCCTGGTCGAATTTGCCCAGAAAATGATATTTCAAGTTGGGGTCGTCGACTAAATTCCATTGTCGGCGGGCATATTTGTACGACCAACCGTTTCCTGCACGGGGGAAGTCGATCCATTCGGGGTGGCCGAACTCGTTTCCCATGAAGTTAAGATAGCCGCCGTTGATAGTAGTAGCTGTGACAAGGCGTATCATCTTATGTAACGCCAGTCCGCGTTCGACGTTGAAATGGGGGTCGTCGGCCTGCATGTGCCAGTACATGTCGGCGTCGATGAGCCAAAAGATGATTGTCTTGTCGCCAACCAACGCCTGATCATGACTTTCGGCATAGCTGATAGTTTTTTCGTCTTTCCGGCGGTTCGTTGTCTCCCACCATATAGCGGACGGGCGCCAGTCTTCATCTTTTTTCTCTTTGAGCGTTTTGATCCAGAAATCGGGAATGTTCATCGCCATGCGGTAATCGAAGCCATAACCCCCGTTTTCGTATTTGGCGGCAATTCCGGGCATACCGCTTACTTCTTCTGCAATAGTGATGGCGTTTGGATTTACTTCGTGAATCAGTTTGTTTGCCAAGGTGAGGTAGGCGATGGCGTCGCCATCCTGATGACCGTTATAATAATCGCCGTAATTGGTAAAATCTTCTCCTAATCCGTGACTGTAATACAACATGGAAGTAACGCCGTCGAAACGGAAACCGTCAAACCGAAACTCTTCCAACCAGTATTTGCAGTTTGACAGCAAGAAATGCAACACCTCATTTTTGCCATAATCAAAGCAAAGTGAATCCCATGCCGGATGTTCGCGACGTTTTCCGCTGTGAAAATACTGATACATAGTACCGTCAAAAAGTCCTAACCCTTCGGCTTCGTTTTTGACAGAATGACTGTGGACGATGTCCATTATGACGGCGATACCTAATTTGTGTGCGTCGTCGATCAGGTGTTTCAGTTCGTCCGGCGTACCGAAGCGCGACGATGGGGCAAAAAAGCTGCTCACATGGTATCCGAAAGAACCGTAGTAGGGATGTTCCTGTATGCCCATAATTTGGATGGCATTGTATCCGTTCCTTGCAATCCTTGGCAGAACTAAGATACGAAACTCCTCAAATGTGCCGATTCTTTCGTGCTGCGATGCCATTCCGATATGACATTCATAGATCAACAGGGGTGTTGTAGCGGGTTTGAATTTCTTCGTTGTAAAACGGTAGGGATGCGTTGGGTTCCATACTTGCGCCGAAAAGATGGCGGTTTGTTCGTCCTGCACTACGCGACGGCACCATGCCGGGATTCGTTCGCCGCTTCTGCCTTCCCATTCGACTAATAGCTTATACAAATCCAAATGATGGATGAAATCGTGGGGGAGGAACAGTTCCCAGTTTCCGTTTTCGTTTTTTTTCAATCGGAAGTGTTCATTTTTCCTCCAACCGTTAAATGTTCCTATCAGGTAGATAGCGGTCGCATTGGGCGCCCATTCGCGAAAGACCCAACCGTCATTGGTGCGATGCAGTCCGAAATAGAGATAACCTGACGAAAAACCGGACAAGGAAAGTGTTCCGTTTCGGGTAAGGCCTGCTTCTTTTGTAACAGCATAAAGATAACGCTTATCGATAGCATCACGATAGGGTTCTAACCAGGGGTCGTCCTGAAGTAAGCGTAATGTTTTTTTGCTCATCGGTTTATTGTTCAATTAATACACTTAATTTGAATTATAGTGATAGATGACAATCAGGAGATGCGGATGGGACGTCCGCGCACCCAGTTTGAATAATTCAGTTTAAAAATGGCTGCAAAGATAGGATTATTTTTTCAAACAGGCATCGGTTATCACAAAAATATTTCGATGTCTTCTAAAAAAAACCGGTGAAAATTTTGCAAATAAAAAAATTATTACCTATTTTTGCTAACTGTATTGAGTTAATTTACTCAATACAGTTAGTATTATCAGGATTGAAATTTGCAGGGATGCTATGAAAAAAGAAATTCGAAAAATGACATTTTATGTCTTGATGATTATTGTTTTTGGCTTGCTAATGTATGGGATAGCACACCTTGGAGCCTTGCAATACTCGTCCGGTGAAGTGGTTTCATCGGGTTCGGATATTCATAACCTTAGTGAAGGTTTCCGGTTATTTTCTTTCCTGACATCCGAGCATATCCAATCGACTATCGGGATATTATTGATACAGATTATCGTTATCCTTATAACATGCCGTTGTGTAGGTCTCCTGTTTAAAAAAATCGGACAACCTACGGTGATTGGTGAGATTATGGCCGGAATCCTGCTGGGACCTTCGGTGTTAGGTTATTTTTTTCCCCAGGTATCGGCAATGCTTTTTCCCGAAGCGTCGCTTGTCTATATCAAGATGCTGAGCCAGTTCGGTTTGATACTGTTTATGTTCGCCATTGGGATGGAATTAGATTTAAGTATCGTGCGCAAGCGTATTCAGGATACCATACTAATCAGTCATGCCAGCACGATTGTTCCTTTTTTTATAGGCATGTTGATGGCTTATTTTATTTATAACGATTTCGCTTATAAAGAAACGCCGTTTCTCTCGTTTGCGTTTTTTATCGGTATATCGTTGAGTATAACTGCTTTTCCTGTATTGGCAAGAATCATTCAGGAGCGTAGTATGACCCGTACTCATTTAGGTTCCCTGTCGTTAGCCATTGCCGCTAACTGCGATATCACGGCCTGGTGTATACTGGCGGCATTGGTAGCCTACGCACAAGCGGGAACGTTACTCAGCGCTATCTATAATGTTTTGTTTTCTATGGTGTATATTGGGATTATGGTATTGTTGGTTCGCCCCGTATTACGGGTAATAGGCGATTTGTACCATAACACGGAAGTAGTGAGCAAGCCGTTGGTCACGGTGATGTTTTTAATCCTGCTCCTATCTTCGTATATCACAGAGATATTAGGATTACATGCCCTTTTCGGCGCTTTTATTGCAGGTATGGTTATGCCCGAAAACTTCAGGTTTCGTAAGATAATGAACGAAAAGATTGAAGATATATCGTTGACGTTGTTTCTTCCGTTGTTTTTTGTCTGTACTGGATTGCAGACCCATATCGGATTGATACAGGGCAAGGAGATGTGGCTGTTATGTGGCGCCTTTATTATTGCGGCTATCGTTGGAAAATTTGGCGGAACGTTTGTTGCCGCCCGCTTTTCGAAAGAAAGCCTGAAAGACAGTTTATATATGGGGGCGTTAATGAACACGCGCGGTTTGATGGAACTTGTCGTACTATCAATTGGCTTGGAAATGAAAATTTTGCCGCCGGTCGTTTTTGTGATGTTGGTGTTGATGACCTTGGTTACTACATTTATGACAACACCTTTCCTTTCATTTATAAACGTGTGCTTTCGCGCTTCGGAAAAAATCAAATTTCGACGGGAGGAAAAACTCAAAACCGATTCGTTTAAGTTACTGCTTTCATTCGGTCGCAAGGGTAATGCGCCGGTGATGCTTAATCTGGCGCATCAGATGTTTTCAAAAGGGACTAAGAAATTAGAAGTCACTGCACTCCACATGACAGTTGGCTAAGATGTTAATCCGGGTGATACCGGTGATTTTGAAACTACTAATTTCGAGCCGGTATTAAGCGAGGCCGGCAAACTCAATATGCCCCTGAAAACACGGTATGATGTATGCAGCAATGCGTCGACGCATATATGTTCGATTGTGAACGATGAAAATTATGACTTCCTGCTTGTGGGCGCCGGCGTCTCCATGAGCGCCCTTGATACGGATGTACAGGCGGTTAGCGGCTGGAAGAAACTTTTCTTTGGAAAAAGTTTGCCTCCCGCTATCTTTTCTCCGGGCGCACTGCTTAGGGATAAGACAAAAGAGTTCGTTACAAATAGCCGTTGCCCGGTCGGTATATTTGTGAACAGAGGTTTTGTTCGCGCTAATAATATACTCGTGATAATCAATGACGAAAGTGATTTACAATTGCTTGCTTATCTTAATATATTACGAAAAACGACGAAGGGATTCGTCCAATTGCTGAATCGTTACAAAGCGGCTTCGGGCGATAGTTCGAGGGTTGTGACTTCCGGCGCTATGGTGTCCGGCGACAGCACGATGGTAACCGATGCGCTGAAAGATTATGTGAAATCAACTAAGGATACTGCTATCACTTATGAGAAAGACTTTACCGTTGAATTGCTCCGCAATGCGGACCTGATGTTAATCAGCTATCATACATGGCAAACCCTGTCGAATAAGTACCAAGAACTGTTGCAAGGTATGCCTTCCACTTTAATTATACAACATAGATAAATTTTTAAAATACATCAATCATGAAATCAACATTTACATCATCGGGTCTACTCCGAAAAATCATCCCGTTTTTTATTATTTGTTTTTCGATGAACGCCTTGCACGCCCAGGTCGTAAGACCGTTAACGGAAGAAAAATGGCCTGAATCGGATACGATTGCAAAGTTTTACACCGTCAAAGGGTATCGCCATGGCGTCAGTTTTTTTCCGAAGGTTAAATACCCCGAAGTGGAGTATACCCCGTCTACAACCCTCACCTTCAACAAGTATCATACGGCGGATGTGGTCTATTACTGGATGCGAAAGTGGGCGGAGTCATATCCGCAACTTGTTGAAATGTATGAAGTAGGTTATAGCTGGGAGGGAAGACCTATTTACCAGGTTACGTTGACCAATAAAGAAGCGGGAAAAGCGACCGACAAACCGGCTGCATATATTGAAGGCGGACGGCATAGCGGTGAAATAACCGCTGTTGAATCGACGCTATGGCTAATGAAATATTTGATTGACGAATATGGTAAAGACCCGTCTATAACAAAGATTCTCGATAAAAATGCTATCTATCTGCGACCTGTCAATAACCCTGACGGGCATAATTTATATTTACATACGGCGCAATCGAATCGAAGTTCGGTACGTCCCGTTGATAACGACGGCGACGGTCTGTTAGACGAAGATAGCCCGGAAGACTTGGATGGGGATGGATATATCCTGCAAATGCGTTACAAAGACCCGAAGGGAACATTCATCATAGACCCGCGCGATTCGACCGGTCGTTTGATGAAGCGCGCCGAACAGGGCAAAGGTGAATATAGTACCGTGCAGGAGGGAATCGATAATGATGGAGATGGAAGATACAACGAAGACGGTATCGGCGGACTTGATTTGCATCGTAACTATGTAGAAAACTGGAGGCCGATGCGCGAAGCGACCGGTCGCGGATGGACGCAGGGCGGTGCAGGTGAATATCCGTTGAGCGAACCTGAAACGAGGGCTGTGGTACTCTTTCTCCTGAAGCATCCCCATATCTATGTAGTCAATTCAATGGATACAAGCGTGCCGATGCACTTGCGTCCGCCAAGTACGGCGCCTTCTTCAGCCATGTTTCCCGACGACCTCAAATGGTATGTCCTGTTCGACGGCATCGGTAAAAACATCACCGGATATGAACGGGCAGGCGATGTATATCAGGATTATGGCAGTGGCTCACCCCTTTTCGGCCATGGCCCCGATTTTGGGTACTGGTACTACGGCGCTATCTGGTACGGAGATGAATTATGGAACTCAGGCAAGGCTACGAAAGACTATAATAATGATGGAGAGATAGACGACCTCGACCGGCTGATAATGAACGATGAAGACTATGAAGGGAAACTGTTTTCCGACTGGAAACCCTATACACACCCGCAATTAGGCGAAGTAGAAATAGGCGGCTGGAATCCGAAATTCTTCTCGCAAAACCCACCCGCTGAACAACTTGAGAAATGGGCGAAAAACGAAGCCCTGTTTAACTTGGAAATGATAAAACATTTACCGGAACTGCAATGGGATACGATTGAAGTGAAAAAGGTAAAAACCTATAAGCAGGATTCTGTTGATTACCAGATAAAAATATCATACCGAAATGTTGGGAAACTGCCTACCGCCCTACAGCAGGCCGATCTAATCAAAATTGTTCGTCCTGACCAGATAAAGATTAGTCTTTCAAAATCGGCTTTTGAGGGCGATACCCCTAAGGCGAAGATTCTCCCCGAACAAAACGCGAGACGACAGGAAAGGCAACGTCCCGACGGTGGCGGTGGGGGCAGGAACACAAATGAGGTCACCCGCAATGCCGGGTACACTCAAGGGGGAAGCGTAAACAGCCAGACTATTACTGTCCGTGTATACGGTAATCACGAAATAGAGGGTACTGCATCCGTGAGTACGACCAGAGCGGGCATTTTGTCGGAAAAATCATTTGTTATCAAGTGAAAAATTTGTAGGTGTTGAAAAAATTATTACTTTTGTGATTTTAAATTAGTGTTTAATCAAGTTTAGGAATATGACAAACGATGTAGCCGAAACCAGTAATAAGCCACTTACACTTGAAAGTATGATGGCGGCATTTAACGAAAGGATGACCAGAAATGAAGAAGCTTGGGAAAAAAGTAATGCCGAGTGGGAAAAGAGGAATGCCGAGTGGGCAAAGAGCAATGCCGAGTGGGCAAAGAGCAGAGCCGAGAGCAATGCCGAGTGGGCAAAGAGCAGAGCCGAGAGTAATGCCGAGTGGGAAAAGAGTAATGCCGAATGGGCAAAGAGCAGAGCCGAGAGTAATGCCGAGTGGGAAAAGAGGAATGCCGAAATTGACAAGCAAATAGCGGAAAACAACAAGAAAATAGCGGCTATCGACAGACAAATTGGCGGAATGGGTAACAACAACGGCGACTTTGCGCAGGAGTTCTTCTTCAACGCACTGTATCATGGCAACAGGAAACTGTTTGGACAAGAATTTCATGATGTCATGCCGGAAGTACGAAGGTATTCAAAGAAAGGAGGTTTAAAAAGCGAGTATGATGTAATGCTGCTTAACGGACAGTCAGTCTGTATCGTCGAGGTGAAGTATAAAGCCGATACCGATGATGTGGCGAATGTGCTCAAAAAAGAAGCCTCATTCAGAGCCAACTTCCCCGAATATGCAAACAAATCCCTCTACTTGGCATTAGCAAGCCTATCGTTTCATAAAAAAGTAGAAAAAGAATGTAGAAAGCAAGGTGTGGCTATCATGAAACAGCTCGGAAAAACAATTGAAGTGTTCGACGAAAACTTGAAAGTATTTTGAAAAGGTTATTACATATTAGTTTGACGATAATATTTTTGATTTTTATCAAAAGTACCCTCGTTTTTTCAACGGTTCGCTATGTGAAGGCCGGCGCAACGGGGGATGGCAGTTCATGGACAAATGCGTCGGGTGATTTGCAGGCTATGATTGACGAATCGAAGGACGACGACCGGATTTGGGTGGCTGCAGGCGTTTATGTCCCGAATCAATTGTATACGCCCGATTATCGTGCGAACACATTTTCTATTACAAAGAATATCAGCATTTACGGCGGTTTTGCAGGGTATGAGCAAAGCCTTGACGAAAGAGATTGGCTGCAGCATACGACCGTCTTAAGCGGAAAGGGCAATTTGTATCATGTGTTGATTTTTGCGAATGGCAGCGAGGCGCTCTTAGACGGTTTCACCATTGAAGGAGGCAATGCGGACGGAAGCGCAACCGATTATTTCAACGGGAAAATGTTACGGCACGATGCGGGAGGCGGCGTTTATATCATGCACGCTTCACCAAGGTTTAATCATGTCATCATAAAAGACAATGCGGCTGTTTATGGCGGCGGGGTATATAGTTTCCATTCTTTTCCCGTATTTGCCAATGTGGTGATAAACCATAATACCGCCGTTCAGGGAGGCGGCATCTACAATTATTATTCTTTCCCTGCCGTCGTTAATTCGACGGTAAGCCATAATTCCGGAGGCGGGTTTTACAATGTCATTTCTACACCCGAAATGAAAAATTCGGTCGTTTGGGGAAATGACGGAGTTGACATTTTCAATGATGTGAATAGTCGGTGGGATTATTCATACAGTCTTGTTAGGAATGAAATATCAGATACTGAATTTGTTAATATCGAAGATGAGAGTTCCGGAGACATTGCCGGTTTGTATCTGTATGTATCGCCTGATGGCAAGGATACGAATAACGGGACGATAAATGCTCCTTTAGCTACCTTAGCCGGAGCAAGAAATAAGATAAGGGAACTAAAAGCGGCTACCGGACTACCGGCGGGCGGGGTTATCGTTTATTTTCGCGGGGGGACTTATACTGTGACTGAGACTACCTACCTGCGGGAAGAAGATTCCGGTACGGAAAGCACTCCAATCGTTTATAAGGCCTATCCCGGAGAAACGCCGGTTTTCACCGGCGGGTTGTATATACCGGGCAGTCGCTTTGGACAAATACAGGATGCGGTTATGCGCGAGCGTCTATCGCCCAACGTCAGGGACAAAGTGGTGTGTTATGATTTGTATGCCAATGGCTTGCGTTTTGATGACTTGGATTATAGCAAGGATTTCTGGAAGGAAGATGCTTTGAGAGAATATGAGACGCCTGACTTTTACGAAAACCATTATTTCCCACGACGGATGCAGGTGTTTATGGATGATGATGCGCTTTACCTGGCGCGTTATCCTAACAAGACAGCCGGTATCTTCCCCGAGAACCCTTACAATACTTTTCTGCGCATAGCCGAAATCTATGGCGGACGAGGCTTTCCCAGCGGTGAAGGAGAGGAGGCTTGGGATGAGTTGACACCGGTGTTCCGCGTTGACGAACCGCGCATGAGGAATTGGAGAAGTCATGAGGATATCATTGTTTTTGGGATGACAGGCGTTCATTATGAAAACGAACGGAAGTTAGTGAAGAAGATAGACGCTGAAAAACAGATCGTCGAATTGCAAACGATGCCTATTTACGGGCTGTCCGACGAAGGGAGGGTCGCTTTTGAGAATGTTTTTGAGGAATTGGACAGGCCGGGCGAATATTACATAGATAAGAACACCGGCGTGTTGTACCTGTATCCGGTACGGGAACTTGCAGATGCGACCGTGAAGATAGCGCTCTTAGACCGGAATTTTATGATCGACGTCAAGGATGCTTCTTTTATCACCTTTTCGGGGATCACATTTGAACTGTCCAAAGGATCGATTTTCTTTATTCGCGGAGGGAGGAACTGTACGGTTGAAAACTGCAATCTGAAAAATTTCGGCATTTGGGGCGTCCGTATAGGTGATAGCGCGTTGACGCCGGCAAGCGCTGTGGAAGCCTGGTCGACGGGTCAATGGGATGTATATTTGAATCTTCACCCTGCTTCACAGAACGGTTTTAATCACAGGGTAAGCGGATGCAATTTTCTGAATACCGGATTTCATGCCTGTCTGATTGCTGTGGGTAATGCCTTTACACGTGAGCGAGGCGACATGGTTTTTGAAAATAATGTGATCAAATTTTCGGGTCTGATCGGCTCGACGTACCGTTCAGGCTTGTGTTTGGATGGCGTCGGCATCACGGTCAGGAACAACAGCTTCTATTATTGCCTGGGGCAGGCTATCAGCGGAAGTGTCATAGATACGGAAATCAGCTATAACGAATTTTGCGATTCTCCCTGTGACATGGCGGAAGATACGGGTACGATCTACTTCAACTATGGCAATGGCAATGACGGCGTGAAGGTAAGGTACAACTTTTTCCATGATGTAACAAATGCAGATAATCGTTTCGGCATATTATTCGGACATGCATTACGGGGCTGTGCAGGATACGATAACAATGCCCCGTTCAAGGATTTTTCGTATAATGTAGTTTATAATTACCCGTCGGCAGGAGGCATTTCCATTATTTCACCACAAACAATTGTCGGCAATATTTTCATTGACTGCGATGTCGCCGTACCTTACTATGCTGAGATTTTTGATTTGTTTAAAGGAAAAACAGCCATGGACTTGTTGACCGAAGAGGGACAGTCTACAATAGCCATGTTTTATAAGTCCGGCCTCCATCGCACACCATTATGGCGTGAAAAATACCCCGATTTGTACGATTATTTTGAGTACATGGAAAAAGAGAAAGCCGACTTACAGCAGCCGATGGACCAGATTTACAATAATCTGTTTGTAAATATCAACAAGCCTTTTCACGACCGTAACAGCTCTTTGGACGAACTGCAAGTGCCGGCGAATGTGTCGGTCGACCCCAAATACGGAAAAATCGACAACAACTGGTATCTCTTCCATGATCCGGGTTTCGCGAGCGTATCAAACCGCAATTTTCAGCTAACGGAAGAAGTAGCCCACAGTTTTGGCATGGAATGGATCGATATGAGCAAGATAGGCGCTTCTAAAACAATCCGGGATCGTTCCGTTTTGCCTGTTACGAGTGTATATGTGCGCGACGAATCCGAATTGCGGGAGGCTTTGGCTGACGGCAGTATGGATGCGATTCTTTTTGCCAACAATATCACATTGAGCCGTTCGGAATTTCTAATCCACGAAAAACGGTCGAAACCCGACCTTGTCATCGATGGTAACGGACATACGCTTACCGAGTTTTTAGGAAGTAATTCGGCTGCGTTTCGACTTCGGGAAAAAGGCGCGCTTCAATCGATCACCATTCGCAACTTGAACATAAAAGGAAGTAACGGAGCCGGTACGGTCTGCATCGAAACAGCCGATGACATCGCATTAGTATATCGGAATGTCACGTATCAAGGACCTAAATTAGCTGAAAACAGGAACGGGAGTGTTTTGTTGGATAACTGTGAACTTCATATTTCTTTTGCAGAGGGTGGAAACTATATGGGTGAAGCCGTCAAAGCCAATCAAATTCGTTTTAGGGATGCAGTAAACATAGTAAAAGAGTATGACAGCGACGGTACGATGGAGGCAGTCTTCAAATTAACAGGTTCCAATCCCTCTTTTATTTTAGAGCCATTCGATAGATGCACGAACGTGATTGTCCATTACAATGGATTAGAGGTGGAAGAAGACAGGTTTACAGGAGGAGGAGGCGCCATTGATGCAGATAATCCTTTCGATTTCATTGTCGCTTCAAACTCCGGGTTATCGTATAACGGGGTCTATCAATTCCTGTCGGGAGCAAAAGTCACCCGCATTGTCGAAAATTGGAACTCATTTATCAATATAGGCATTGAAGAAGATATACAACGGGGTGTTGCAGACAAAATACTCTCCGTAGCGGGTGATGTGATGGTTGGCAATGCTTCGTCGATAGGTATAAACGTTAATGCACCGCCTCAATGCCTGATGGAGGTAGAGGGTCATTTAGAGATGCTTCCCGGTAGTTTTCTTTGGCTAAGCGGATTCATGTTCGACCCGACTGTGCCTGAACTTGAAGTCGCCAAATATCCGATACTGTTGATGAAGGGAGGCGCCAATTCAACTATTCAAATAGACCGTCCGGTAGAGTTGCAAATAGGCAGTCAGCAGTCGTCGCAGGAGTGGATGCGCTCCATCGGCTTCCTCGAAGACGGTGTTATCAGGTTTACAGCCAACCAAATTTCGATAGCCGGACGGACGCCGGGCAGTGAGGTCGTATATGAAACAGAGAATGACGGATACATCACCATTGAAGCCCGGATAAAAGGCGGAATAGACGGGTTCACGCAATCGCTTTCGTACCATACAACTGACGACGCTCCGGTGACAGGCGGGATTATAAACGAGCAAAGCATAAACTTCATGGATATTACGCGCTTATCTTTAGCAAGCGACTGGGATCGGCTAAACCTTTCTACGGATGACTACATACTTTGGGGTGATCCGTTTATCGAACCGGAAATAGTTCGTCCCGGCGTTGGTAATCTCGCTAAGCATGAAGACCCCTTGTTCTTGGATGCCCCGGCCGGCGATTTCAGGTTAAAGGAAGAAAGTCCGTTGATAAACGCCGGCCACAGCCAAAACTATATTGACGTCATGAACATGTATTTGCTTGACAGCCAAAAAGATGTTTCCGGGAATAAACGAATTATCGGTGAAACGATTGATATCGGTGCCTGTGAATATGATCCTTCGGATACCGGAAATAAAGGTTTTAGTAACGTTGCTGAAAATCTCATAACATGGTCGCAACAAGGCAGGTTATATGTCCGTTCAACTCAACCTGTTAAACTGAATATTTACACAGTATCAGGATTGCTGATAAGAAGAGTTGACCTGAATGCGAACGTAACAGGAGTCTTTCAAATCGACAGGGGATTATATTTCGTTGTTCCCGACATGGGTCGTACCCGAAAAGTACGGGTATATTAATTTCAACAACTAAATAAAAAGAACTGGGAGTGTGGACGACAACGACCGGGACGCGGCATCTATATCGTCGTTAATGGACAAACGAGACGCACTCCCGGAAAGAGAATTTTTTTAATTTCATATTTTGGTTTTCTCAAAAGAAAAGGTTTACTTTGCACAGATATTTATGAAATATATTATATAAATGCAAATGAACAAGCGGATTTTCAACAGGATACAACTCCTGAAACGACAGATTTTGCCGAATGATAAAGTAATCCTGTATGGCTCGCAGGCGCGAGGCGATGCGCGCAAAGATTCCGATTGGGATTTGGTCATTGTTTTGAAAAAAGAAGGTAAACGCAATTGGGATGATTATGACAATTACGCTTATCCATTTGAAGAAATGGGTTGGGAGCATGGCGTAGCAATAAATACAATGTTATACACGCAAGATGAATGGGATAAAGGCAGAATTTTCCCGTTTTATCAAAATGTGATGCGCGAAGGAATATTGATTAATTAAAAAATAAGAACTGATGGGACTGTCGGAGGAAGATAAAAATTCGCTTGTAGCATACAGGTTGAAAAAAGGAAAAGAAACATTTGCCGAGTTGCCAATCTTGGTTGAGAATAATTTATGGCGAAATGCAGCCAATCGGTTATATTATGCCTGTTTTTATGCTGCAAGCGCATTATTGATGAAAGATGGATATCAAGCACATTCCCACAACGGAGTGAGAAGTGTATTAGCCACTCGCTATGAAACAATAATTGATAAATGTTTGATAAAAACATATGGAATTTTGTTTAATATGAGGCAGAGAGGAGATTATGAAGACTGGGCGATATTGGAAGAAGAAGATATTATACCTCAGATTGAGCCCGCTAATAGATTCATAACCCGAATAGAAAGTTTAATTGTGGAAAACGGTTGAAAAACGGTTTTTTTCTCCCTCCCTAAGGGGTGGGGCTTCTAAAACAATTTTTCCGGATATTCCCCGGCGTCTATTAGCGCTCGAATTTTTTCAACTACCTCCTGTCGGTCGTTGGCATACGTTACACCAAACCATTTTGACGTCGTGTCTAACACTTTTACGCGTGCTATGTTTTTTGTAACTAAATCATTGACCATAAGCGGGATAAAAAATTCGCTTTTAAGGTTGCTGATGTTATTTCGCAGGAACTGTTTGAAATATTCTTCGGAATAGTCGAAATATTCGGGGGTGAAGCCCCACATATTCATTGAGACGGGGGTGTTTTCACTTAAAACGACTTTCCTGCCGTTTTCGTCGATGAATTGAATCTCTCCATCAATACGCTCAACGGCTGTACGTTCAACGACGGTCGTCAGAAATCCTTCTGCATTTGTTTCGCATATACCCCGTGCCACAGAACCACTTTCGCTTAGCGAATTTCCTATCCGGAAACCGACCATGCAATATTCGTTTTGTTTGTCGGCTGTCAGGGTAAGTTCTTTCCCAAGTGCGGCATAACTATCGCGACCGTAAAAATCGTCTGCATTGACGACGGCAAACGGCTCGTTTATAACGCCTTTACCCATCAGTACCGCATGGTTGGTGCCCCAAGGTTTGGTACGTCCTTCGGGAATCTGGAATCCTTCAGGTAACTTGTCCAACGACTGAAATACTGTTTCTACCGAGATATAATTTTCGTATTTACTAAGGATAATTTTGCGAAAATCATCCTCAAAGTCTTTGCGAATCACAAAAACGACTTTCCCGAATCCGCTACGGATTGCGTCATAAATGGAATAATCCATGATAGTTTCGCCGTTAGGCCCCACGCCGTCAAGCTGTTTTAACCCTCCGTAACGGCTCCCAATGCCGGCTGCAAGGACAAATAATGTTGGTTTCATATTAATTGATCTATAATGATTTAACCTCTTTAACTTTTTTAACCTCTTCACCCCTTTTCACCCCTTTTCACCCTGCAAAGGTATCATTTTTTTTCAAAAAAATAAAATCGGAAATAAAAACGTTGCTCTTTTTGGGAGTGCGGACGTCCTGTCAGCACATTTCATAACGCGGACGGGACGTCCGCGCTCCCAGGTAAATTTTGAAGTTCTTTTTGGAAAATTGAAAAATAAAACCGACCTTTGCCGCGATTTTTTGGCTTGAAAAGAGTAAGGATGAGGCAGAGTTTTTTTTTATTCGTTTTGATTTTCTTTATAATATTGGCTTGGGGAACTGTTTTAGGGCAGTATACGATACAGGTTGAGGGGATTGTCAAGGATTCAATTACCAATGAAGTTTTGCCTTTTGTTACCGTTTCGTTAAGAGGCACTTCGATTGGCGCCGCTTCTGACGAACACGGTTATTATTCGTTTCGGGCGACATCGGACAGTTTGACGTTGCACATTTCATACGTCGGATACGAAACGAAACTAATACCTTTAAAAAGCGGGGCGAACCGGATTGATGTTTTTCTGATGCCGATTGTATACGAATTAGAGGAAGTGGTTATACGACCGCGCAGGGAACGTTATACCAGGAGATCCAATCCGGCGGTTGAGTTTGTGCAGAAACTGATCGAAAGGCGGGGACTGCATGATCCGATGGAACATGATTATTTCAGTTATAGCAGCTACGAGCAGCGGACTTTTGGTTTTGATGACTTTGATGTAGAGAAAGCGCGTCAGAACTGGATATTGAAACAGGTTGATTTTATTTTTGATTATGTCGATTCCACTTCGGTGAGGGGACGATCTATCCTGCCGCTCTACAATGAAGAGATAATAGAGGACTATTATTACCGGAAATCGCCGCGGGCGGAGCGCAAAATCGTAAAAGGTTACAAACGAGCCGGTCTGATAGAAATCATCTCGGAAGATGGCATCAAACAGTTTATTGATGAGGCTTTTAAGGATGTAGATATTTTTCAGGATAATATTCCGTTATGTCTGAATCGATTTGTCAGTCCGTTGTCGACGATTGGCCCTTATTATTATAAATATTATATATTGGACACGGTAATGATGGATAACGAACCGTGTTTAGACCTCGGATTCGTACCGTTTAATACCGAATCTTTCGGGTTTGTAGGTCATTTGTTTGTAACTTTGGATTCGACGTATTTTATTAAAAAAGTAGAGTTGAATGTACCGCGCGATATCAACCTGAATTTTATCGCTGAGATGTCTATTAATCAGGAATATATACGATCGAAAGACAGCACCCGCATACTCACTAAAAATGATGTGGCGGCCATCGTTCAAATGTATAAGAATACGAAAGGCTCGTATGCCCGGCGGGTTGCCTTATATCGTGACCATACATTTGAGAAAACCGCTGACCGGTCGGTTTTTGAAGAGAAAGTGCCGGTATTGGAATCGGAAGGTGCACGGCGTCAGACGGAGGAGTTTTGGAATGAAGCGCGCGAAGGAACGGAAGAGATACAAAAGACGTCGGTCGAAAAAATGATGGCGCAACTGCGCGAAGTGCCCTTCTTTTACTGGTCGGAAAAAGTCATCGACGCCTTAGTGAACGGGTATATACAGACATCGGAGACGAACAGTAAGTGGGAGTTTGGGCCGGCGAATACGTTTATCAGCGGCAATGCCCTCGAAGGGTTGCGTTTGCGCGCCGGCGGGACTACGACCGTGAACCTGAGCCGCCAACTTTTTCTCGACGGGTACATGGCGTATGGCTTTAAAGACCAAAAACCGAAAGGGAATGCGATACTCGAATACTCTTTTAACAAGAAGCGAACATTCCGCAAAGAATATCCATTTCATTATCTCAGAGCGGAATACAAGTACGATATAAATCAGATAGGGCAACATTACCTGTATACCAATGCCGATAATATGTTTATGATGATCAAACGCCGCGAAAACAACCTCCTTACCTACGAACAAAAAGCGGAGCTTAGTTATTATCAAGAAAATTATAAAGGTTTTGGTTATAGCATCCTGCTGCGTCATCTACAGGAATGGGCTACGCCCGATGTGACATTCCCTTTGATACAGGCCGATGGCACAACAAAACGGGCCGACCATTATACATCCGCCCAATTGGAATTGTTTATTCGTTGGGCGCCGAATGAAAAGTTCTATCAGTCGCGCAACTACCGTTATCCTATCACCTTAGACGCGCCTATCATCACGCTAACCCATATCATGGCGCGTAAAGGCATACTGGGTACCGACCACAACTATAACCGGACGGAATTTAGCATCCGCAAGCGTTTCTGGCTCTCTCCTTTCGGGTATGTGGATATTTTCGGGCAGGGGGGTAAAGTCTGGGACCGCGTACCCTATCCGTTACTCCATATTCCGAATGCCAATCTATCGTACAGTATTGAGGCCGAGACTTTTCCGTTGATGGACCCGATGGAATTCATCCACGACCGCTTTGCTTCGTGGGAGATGACTTATTACTGGAACGGCTGGCTTTTTAATCGCCTGCCGTTGTTAAAAAAGCTACAGCTTCGCGAAGTGACCTCTTTCAGGGGGTGGTATGGCGATTTAAGCGACAAAAACAACCCTGAAAAAAATGGCGAAGGGTTGTATCTTTTCCCTGAAAATACCCATATATATCATACTGGCGATAAACCCTATATGGAAATAGGCGTCGGGGTCGAAAATATCTTCAAATTGTTCAGGGTAGACTATATTTGGAGGTTGACATACCGCGACCATCCGGGGACGCCAAATGGCGGAATTAGATTAAAAATGGTCTTAGCATTTTGAAATATAAAAAATAGTTCGTACCTTCGCGCGCAATGATGAAGAAAGAGAAATTTCATATCGAATATGTGTTTGATAAGGTATCCAAACGAAGCTTGTGGAATCACCTCACAACACCGCCTGGATTATCGTCATGGTTTGCCGACTATGTTGATATTCAAGGCGATACCTATACGTTCACATGGGATAAAACGCAGGAGAAAGCCCATGTACTCCTGATAAAACCCGAAGTATGGGTACGTTATAAATGGGAATATGAGACTGAAAATGTTTATTTTGAGTTCCGTATTCATACCATTGAGTTGACAAGAGCGGTGGCTTTGGAGATTACCGATTTTGCAGAGCCTTCGGAAAAAGGCGATGCTATCAGTCTGTGGGATTCGCAGGTGGATACATTAAAAAGAACGTTAGGAGTATGATATGCGCACTGTCAAGCGATTAGATTTATTTTTATTGAAATCGTTCCTGCCGTTGTTTATCATGACGTTCGGGATCTGTCTGTTTATTTTCCTGATGCAGTTTCTGTGGATGTATGTCGACGAGATGGTAGGGAAAGGGATAGAAATCCATATTCTAATACAATTGTTTTATTATGCAGCCATGCGATTTGTGCCGCAGGCGCTTCCGCTTGCCATTCTTTTTGCTTCGCTGATGACATTCGGCAATCTGGGCGAACAATTTGAGTTGTTGGCTATGAAAGCGTCCGGTATCTCATTGATGCGTATCATGCGACCGATTACCGTTCTTCTTATATTTATCTCCGTTTCAGCCTTTTATTTTCAGGATAATGTAATACCTGTATCCCAGGTAAAATTTTATACCTTACTTTATTCCGTTCGGCAGAAATCACCCGAATTAGAAATCCCTGAGCGGATTTTTTTTACTGAAATTTCGGGTAAAAACATTTATGTCAAGGAAAAAGATAAAAAGAAAAAGCTTCTGAAGGATATTTTTATTTATGATTACACAGACGGTTTCAATAATGCCAGCGTGATAACGGCTGATTCCGGTCGGATAAAAACATCGACCGATAAATTGTCTTTAATACTTACCTTATATAACGGCGAATCGTTCGGGAATCTGAAAGGGAATAATAACCGTGCAAGGGAAGCAAAAGATGCTGTGAGATACAAACGCGAAACATTTGATTATATGGAGATGTTTATGGAGTTCGACGCCAATTTCAATATGAAGAGCGAGGATATGTATAAAGACCGCCATATAGGGAAAAATTTTGCAAGCCTTAAGCAGTCGATTGATTCCATGACAGTCAGGTTGGACAGCATCAAGGAAATAGATTCAAAAGCTTTATATGACGCTTCCTACAAGCGGACGTTGGCAAGTATTCCCGGTCGAAAGAGTCTGCCCATACCCGATCCAGAAGTGCCGGAGGCGCCAAAAACAAAAAAAATAATCACTTTTGACAGCCTGTACAACGCACAGGAGGATAATATGAAAGCCTCTTTATTAAACTATTCGAGAGATAATATCGATAGAATACGTACGAATTATACTTTTAAATCCTCCGATATGAAAATGGAAAATAGGGAGATACGATGGCACCACACAGAGATGCATCGGAAGTTTACACTTTCGTTTGCCTGTCTTATCTTTTTCTTTATTGGCGCTCCGTTAGGCGCTATCATTCGGAAAGGAGGATTAGGTGCTCCGGCTGTCATATCCGTATTTTTGTTTATCGTTTATTATATCATCGACAACA
>Ga0099364_10003619_pt1 | contig 23837 bp, 21 predicted proteins | sample TergutTh196P3_FD_73070 | JGI IMG/M metagenome (GOLD analysis project Ga0099364, IMG submission 73070) | Microcerotermes parvus P3 segment gut microbial communities from Pointe-Noire, Republic of the Congo - Th196 P3 | ecosystem: Host-associated > Arthropoda: Insects > Digestive system > Gut ...
CAAAAATGCGGAAATATTGCTCATGGTAAGTAATTTACTAAATTATTCCCTATGGAACTTACCCCCTTAGATATTCGCAATCAGAAATTCAGCGCAAAGAAACTTGGCGGCCTTGACTCAGATGAGGTTCAGGCTTTTTTGAACCAAGTTGCCGCTTCTTTTGAAGAACTGCTGGTAGAACGGGCAGATTTGCTCAGAACCATAAACAATGACAAAAAAACCGTTGAAGACTACCGCAGGCTGGAAAAAAGCCTTACCGATGCCGTATATACAATGCAGAGAGCATTGGATGAAATAAAGGCTAAAGCGTATCAAGAGGCAGATTTGATAGTTGCAGAGGCAAAAATGCGAGCTGAAAAAGAAGTTGATGCCATAAGAAACCAGGCAAATGATTTGCACTTGGAAATAGACCGCTTAAAGCAAATGCGAGTGGGCTACTTTGTAAAGCTTCGCAATTTGATGAGAACTCAAGAAGAACTGCTTGACAGCATGGAAAATGAACAACAGCGCGCTTTGTTTCTTTGCTTTGGCCATTGCCGTGGCTTTAATTTCTTGCGCTCCAAAATCGCAGTCTTTTGCAGAAATAACAGAAATTGCAAAAATCGCAGAAAAAGCCAGCATTGCAAAAAATCTTGAGCAGGCAGAGGTAGCAGGCAGCAATGTGGAGTTGGATGCTTCTTGGGGCCTTTCCGATTCCACGGAAACTGTGATGGGAAAAGAACGGGTAAAGGAGTTCTCTCTGCAAGCGCTTGGCTATTCATGGAAAACCACGGACACTCTTTGGCATAACTGGGAGAGCATTGCAAAAATAAATCAAGATGCAGATTTGGTGCTGGTTAATGCAAGCGAAGAACTTGGTTTTTTTATTTACAGCGCATTGATAGATATGAATTTTTTGAATGCAGAAGATGTGTTCAAAGCCATGCTAATGAGGCATGGCATTTCTGATACTGAAAATTTGAAAACAAAAAGAAGTAGCAGCGATGGCAACGTTGTTTGGGATTTTGACATTGCGTATGTGGCTGGCGGTTTTGATTTTAACTACAAGGGAAAATTCTTTTTTGGAAATGGCCGCGCTATTATGGCAATTTCCTGGACTCAGGGCATTTTATACAATAAGTTCAAAAAGGAGATGGAGCGCGCAGTAAACGGGCTTAAACTGGAAAAAACATTTGACAGAAACGCAAAGCAAAAATTCAGCGCAAGACTTGTGAATCAAATCGGGCTTTTGCGATTATTGGAAAACAAGCCTATAGAAGCTTTAAGCTACTTTGAGCGCGCAAATGCAATGGATAAAAACGACACGCTCTACTTGATAAATTGCGGTTTTGTTTATCAGCTTAGGCATTTGCACAGGCCTGGAATTTCTCATTTTGAATCGCAAATGGACTTGGTAAAGCAAAGCGGGCACCTGCTTTATGTTTTGGGCGAAATGCACGAATCAGTTTACAATTTTAGAAAAGCAAAAGAATATGCGGAACTCGCTTTGGAAAAAATGCCCGACCATGAGGAGCTTAATATAAATTACAGCGATGCCTTGTGGGGCTTGGGTATGCGAGCGGCTTCCATGGAAGTTGCGCAGGAGCTTTATGACAGGCAGCCAACGGCAAGGCTTGGCGTTTATGTGGCAAAAACTCTTATGGGTTTGCATCGCTATAGCGAGGCTGTGGACTTGCTGCTGGATGCAAAAAGGCAATTTGGCATAAGCTCCAGTTTGGCTTTGGCTTGCACGGAAGCTCTGTTCTTTTTAAATCGCTTTGAAGAAGCCCTTACCATTAGCGAAGAAGCTATTCAAAAAGATAGAAGAAACGCAGATTTGCTTTTGGCAAAAGGAAAGAGCCAGTTTTATTTGCGAAACTATAAAGGAGCAGAACAGACATTTAATCAAGTTCTCGCCATTAATAACGAAAGGGACGAAGCAAGGAGCTACCTCTCGGCTACCAGAGCGTTCATGGGCAAAGCGGATATGAGGGCAATTCAAAAAGCGATAGAGCCAGCGGATCCAAAACCAGCGGATTTAAAGGCGTTGGTTGTTGATACTTTGGATAAGGAATATCCTGTTATAGCCCACTATCTGCTGGAAACCGTTAAAATAACGCCAGGCCAGCCTTGGGTTGCTACTGACCAAAGATTATTGCAAGTTATGAATTCAAGCGGAGTTCAGTTATTGAGCGAACTCAAAATAGATTTTTTGCCAGGCATGGACAGGGTTCATATAAATACTCTTGATGTTTATGATTCTGCTTTTAAATTTAAGTATTCTTGGAATCCAAGAACTGGCTACATAACTTATGCAACTGCGAACGCTCGCGAAAATGAACCGCAAACCGTGCACTTGCCATTGCAGCTTTCAGTTGGAGATTTTGTTTACTATCAAGCCAGCCGCGCAGCCATAAAAGCAGATGGCTCCATTCCTTATACTCACTACAAAGCAAGCAGGGAATATCCAGTTGGAATGAACGTATTTAGAATTTATGCAGACACAACGAAAATTTTATTTGATGAATACGGAGACTTGGAGAGAAGAGGATTTTCTGGCGGAATAGAGTGGAAAATTGAAAATCCAGTTGTTATACACAAGGAACCTTATATGCCTTCTTACAAAGATTTGGGAAGCGGCGTGGTGCTTGCCGCCAGATTATTATGGAGCGAGGTTGGCGAGCAATACCATAATTTGATTAGACATCAATACAGAAATTCTGCTCCCGTTAGAGAGCAGGCTTTTGAAGTTGCTGGCACAAAAAATAAATTGAATGCTATTTACGCAATTTCCGACTGGGTGCGCAGAAATATAAAGTTTTCTCCCAGAGGTTTTGGCGGGCATTCCTTAATTCCCAAAACGGCTCTTGCAACGCTTCAAGAAAAACAGGGAGACTGCAAAGACCAGAGTTTATTGCTCCAAGAAATGCTTGCGACTATAGGTGTTAAAAGCCATTTGGCATTGATACATTTGGAAGAGGCTGGCAGCGAGGCTTTGTCTTCAATTCAGCAGTTCAATCATCAAATTCTTTATGTGCCCGCAACAAAAGACAATCCGGAGCTTTGGATAGACCCAAGCGATAAAACCAGCAACCGCCGTCTTATTCCCTTGAATTTGGAGGGCAGGGTTGCGCTTGTGATAAACGCAGATTCCAGCTACTCTGCGCTCACGCCAATTTTGGAAATAAATCAGGAGCACGAGGCATTTTTGCATCATCGTTTGCGCATAGATGAAAATGGCATTGGGCATTTTAGGGACAGCCTTGTTTTTACGGGCAAATTTGCAAGCGTAATAAGAAATGAACTTTTGCAGCGTGATTCAAAGGAGCAGCACGAGTATTTTTCGGCATGGCTTTCGCAGAGTTTGGAATCTGCCAAGCTTGTGTTATTCACTCCGCAAAATGTGGAAGATTTTTCTAAGCCCTTGATATTACTGATGGTGTATAGCTCACCGCAATTCAGCCCATATCCAACGCTTTGGGAGCGTTCGCTGATGCGTTTGCCTCCGGTGAAGGAGCGCCGCCATCCAATTCGCATTCCGCATGAAACCAAATTCCACTACTCGCTTTCTGTAAGCACGTCAAATGGAAGAGTAATTTTGGAACCTGAAACGGAAAAACCGAGAAATGTATTTGTTGAAATGAAAATTCTAGACGGCGGCAAAAAATGCGCAGCAAGTGTTTGCAATCTAAATTTGGAATGGGTAGCAGACGCTGTTTTCGCAGATCCCAGCGAATATGAGGGCATAAAGCAGGAATGGGACGCCACGTTGAGGATTGCAAGCCCGAGAATAAAAATTGAGAATTGAGAATTGCTTCTCCCCTAAACGCCAAAGTTGCACAAACTGGAAATTTACTTGGAAAAAAATTGCTACGTTCTTTCCGATATGCCCCATACTCTTTACATTGTTAGCACCCCCATAGGCAACTTGGAAGATATTACTTTCAGGGCAGTGAGGGTGCTAAAAGAGGTTTCGCTCGTTTTGGCGGAAGATACCCGCCATAGCAAGGTTTTAATGGAACATTATGGAATTTCAACGAAAATGGAAAGCTATCATGATTTTAACAAAGAAAAAGCGACGCCAAAATATGTGGAATACTTAAAAAGCACGGGTGATATAGCTCTTGTGTGCGATGCAGGGACACCTAGCATAGCAGACCCGGCTTTCAATTTGGTTAGAGCGGCAAAGCAGGAACAGATTCCTGTGCGGGCAATTCCAGGAGCAAATGCCTTGCTAACCGCTTTAGTGGCAAGCGGCTTTGCAACAGACAGATTCAGATTTGAGAATTTTTCCCCAAAAAAGAGCGCGCAAAGAAAACATCTTTTGCAAAAACTTAAAGATACAGGCAGCAGCACCCTGATTTTTTACGCAAGTCCTCATAATCTGGTAAAATTTCTGGGCGAAATAAAAGAAGTCTATGGCGAACCAAAAGTAGCTTTAATGAGAGAACTAACAAAAAAATTTGAAGAACACCTAATAGGCACTCCAAGCGAACTGCTAGAACGCTACAAAAACTCAAACCCAAAAGGAGAATTCGTACTGCTAATAAACAAAACGGAGAACTCATAAGTGGCAAAAAAAATAAAAATCCTGAAAATCCTGTTAATCTTGGGAATCCTGGTCCAGACATTTTCTTGCGCCACCGTTGTGCCTCCCTCTGGCGGGCCAGAAGATAATCTGCCGCCTAGGGTTAGCGGAACTACGCTTGTTCCTAATTCTATAAATCAAAATGTGAATTTGGATTTGACTTTGCAGTTTGATGAATGGATTATCCAAAAACCGCCAAGCGGAGCGGTTGCGATATCGCCTCCGATTTCTGGCAGGCTGCTAGTAAAAGCCAAAGGCGATAAACTGCGTATTTATTCCAGCGAACCTCTAGATTCCAACACAACCTATACGCTCACAGTAACAAATGCCATAAAGGATTTGCGCAATAACCCGCTCGAAAAACCTTTTCAGATTTTATTTTCCACGGGAGATATTTTAGATAGCTTGCAAACAGATTTTTCCGTGCTGCTTCAAGACTCTTTGACCAGAAAAAAGAAATTTCCAGTTGTTGCATTTTATCCAATAGGCGAAGTTCGCGCCAATAAAAGATACTTGGAAAAATTCAGAGATTCTACGCTTGCAGCAGAAGCAGACACGTTTCCAAACATAACAAGAGAAATCCCTTTATACATTTCCCAGGCAGATAGCCTTGGAAAAGGAACTTTGCAGGGAATGCAGGCAGGATCATATTTGGCAGTGGCCTTTTTGGACGAAAACAATAACCAAAGACTGGATGCAGGCAGCGAAATTGCCGGCATAGCGGCTTTTCCATTTGAATTGAATGAAGAAAAAAAACAGCTTCTCTTTTCTCTTGGAGATTTGGACACATCTTCCATGACCTTAGATGCAGTTACTCAAAGAGGCAACAGAGAAATTGAATTTTCTTTTTCGCAAAGCATTGTTTTAGATTCCATGTTTCTGCAAAAAAACAATTGCTTTTTCACAACGATAATGAAAGACACTGTTTTTTATTCCGATTTATACACCGAGCCTAATAATAAAAACACTGTGCTTGTAACGGATGGGTTAAAGAACGACACGCTCTACACAGCAACTTGCCTTTATGCCCGCGATTCTTTGGGAAGAATGCTAGACACAACTCGCAACACCGCAAAGTTCAGGTTCAAAAGAATTCCAGACAAAGAAATCACTCCTACGGTCATTTCAAAGATAGAACCATCCTCAAGAGCAACTTCGGATTTTTTGCCTGGGCAGCCCATAAAGCTATACTTCAATCGCCCGGTTTCGGCAGACACCATAAAATTTCGCATTTACGTAAATGAAGACAGCGTTAATGTGGAAGTAAAGCAGCTTGATGCGGTTCATTTGGAAATTTCTTCAAATCCGCCGTTTGGAACGGATGCCAAGATTAAGCTTGCGCAGGTTGAAAAAGACACGATTGTTGACACATTATTCAGAGAAAAAGTTTTAGTACAGTTCAGCACCATTTCAAAGCTGAGGCTTGCTTCCTTAAAAGGCAAAATTCCAGGCGGCGATGCGCAAACAATAGTCGTTTTGCAAGAAACCACAATTGATAAAGCCAGAAGAGGAGCGGCCATTAGAACGCTTGGGCGAGAGTTTAGCGCAAAATGCAATGAAGCTGGGGATTTTGAGATGGAAGGATTGCCTGCAGGCACTTATAAACTTATGTATTTTAAAGATTTAAATGGAGACGGCCGCTTGAATTCCGGTTCGGTTTGGCCGCTTTCTGCCGGCGAGCCTTGGGCTGCTCCCGAAGATGAGCTTATACTCCCAAGCGGAGATGATAATTTTTTGAAAGAATTATTAAAAGATTTGCCGAGTTTGTAGGTGGGGACTATGTTAAAGAATGGCTGTGTAATTTTGATTGTTTTGGCGGCGAATGCGTTTTCTGCAGGTTGGTATGCCAGAGGCAAAGGCTATGAAAAATGCATGAATACCGAGGACGGCTTTTTGATTTGTCGCGAAAACTTTGTGAATGATTTCTGCTATGGCAAAGAGAGAATGTGGACTAATCATGGCAGAGGCAGAGTGTGGTATCACACTGGCCAAGAAAGAGAATGGTTTGACAGAAAATTAATATCCGTGAGAAATTTGAACCACAAATGCGAATACCATGGGTGGTCAAGGTTTCGGGTTACGGATGATAAATGGGCATGGCAATGTTATCTAAACAATAATGCAACGCAAGACGATGATTGCAGGGGTTTTAGAAAGAGGTAGTTTATGATTTTGCAAAAATTTGATTATTTTGAATTTGCGAACGAGCCTAAAACATGGTCGCTAAGCGGCATGGTTCTGGGAAACGTCAATCTTGTTGTTGGCAAAAATGCAACGGGAAAAACAAAAACGCTTACGAAAATTGCATGGCTTGGCAATATACTTGCAGAAAAGCAGCCGCAATTGCCAGACTCGGCCAACTACAATGCTGAATTTTCCGATGGCGGAAATATTTATCGCTGCAAGCTAAATGTTTCACAGCAAAAAATCCAGTTTCAAGAGTTTGACGGGGGCAGAGAAAAATTTGCGCAATGGGCGGAAGGCTTGATAATGCACGCTTTTAATTCAAAGAAGCGCCAAGATGTAGTTGATTTATATATTAAAGGCGAAGAAGAGTTTGCGCAAGATTTCAAAAAGCAAATTATAAATTTTATGAATGAAATAGGCTATGAATTATTGGAAATAGGCACGGCTTCTTCAACGATATATGTTAAGGAAAAAGATGTTGATGCCGAAATATTGCTGCAGCAAATGTCTCAGGGAATGTTCAGGGCTTTGTCGCTTATAATCCAAATAACGCACAATATGCTTAAAAAACTTCCAACGACCATAATCATTGATGATATAGGCGAGGGTTTGGATTTTGCGCGTTCAGCCAGCATGATAAAACTGCTCTCAAGAGTTGCAGGCGAAGGAAAGTGCCAATTGATTATGTCCACAAATGACAGGTTTGTTATGAACAATGTGCCTTTAAAATACTGGCAGGTAATTCAGAGAACAGGCGGGCAGTGCAAGGCTTATAATTATCACAATAAAAAGGAAAAATTTGATGAATTTGAATATACTGGATTAAATAATTTTGATTTTTTGGCAACTGATTTTATTAACTCTGAAGAGGCTATGGAATGAAAAAAATTGCCTTGTTTGTAGAAGGCCAAACAGAACAGCTTTTTGCCGTTGAATTGATAAGACAAATTTTTGATAGAAGAAAGATTGCTATTGAGAGTACGCATTTTACGGGAAAAATTGGCGCAAGAAAAATAACTATAATCCAAAGCACTATTGCCACGCAAAAAACGGCATATTATTTTCGAATTTACGATTGTCGCGGCGGCGGGGATAATTCAACGGTAAAATCCGATGTTGTTGACCAGCTGGCTTCTCTTGGCAGAGAGGGTTTTTCCAGCGTTATTGGAATTCGCGATGTGTATCCCTTAACGGATATTGCTTTGCTGAGAAAAATGCTGCGCTATGGAATTCCCAAAACCAATATTCCAATAAATATAGTGCTGGCTGTTAGGGAGATAGAGGCTTGGTTTATAGCAGAAGAAACGCATTATGAAAAGCTTTCTCCGTTATTGTCAATTAAAGTGGCAAATGCCGTAACGGGCATTGATTTGCAAAAAGACAGCACGGAAAGCTTGGAGCATCCCGCTGAAATTTTGCATGAGATTTATCATAGGGCTGAGCTTGCCTATCGCAAAAGAAAAAGGCATGTGGAGCGAACGGTAGAGGCATTGGATTATGAGAATTTGTATTTGAATGTTAGAAATCGCAATAGCAGTTTGAATGAGCTGTTGGATTGTTTAGATGGATTGTTGAGGTAATTATGAGCACGACATGGATTAAAGAACAATTGTCAATATTTGCCAAGGGCATTACAATGGGCGCGGTAAATGCGGTGCCCGGAATTTCTGGCGGCACTATTGCAATGATTACAGGCATTTTCGAGAGAATAGTCAATTCGCTAAAATCTTTTGACTTATCAGCGGCTAAGATGCTGTTGAAAGGCAATTTTCGCGAGTTTGCGCGTCATGTTGATTTGGTTTTTATTTGCAATATAATACTTGGGCACGTAATAGCAATAGTTTCGCTGGCAAAATTATTTAAGGTTCTTTTTCAAGATTATCCGCATTATATATGGGCATATTTTTTTGGATTGGTGCTTGCTTCTGTTTTTTTTCTGGGAAAAACAATTGAGAAATGGCGCATAAGTTCCGTTGCGTATTTTTTGGCAGGTACAGCTATTGCGGTTTATATTTCCGTTGCCGCTCCTGGCACAGAAAACGATAGCGTTTGGTACCTTATGCTTTGCGGAGCTATTGCAATATGCTGCAAGGTTTTGCCCGGAACCAGCGGGGCTTTTGTGCTTATATTGATGGGCAATTATGAGCTTATAGTGATAGATTCCATTAATAACTGGCGTTTTGAAATTCTGCTTCCGGTTGGCATTGGAATTGTTGCGATATTTCCTTTTTCCCGTTTTTTATCATGGATGCTGGAACGTTTTCGCAATTCAGCAATATCGCTTTTGACTGGTTTTATTTTAGGCTCGCTCTTAACGCTGTGGCCATGGAAAGAAAAGATTACCGAAACTCTTGGCAAAAAAGAAGTAATAACTGGCTATGAATGGTATTTGCCGCAGATGAACATTGAATTTGCAATAGCTCTCGTTTTGTGCATTTTAGGTTTTTTCACAATTTATTTAATTGAAATGCTAGCCAAAAAAATTAAGGATAAATAATCTGCGTTTTCTATATTCCCAATATGTCTGCGGTTCTTAATTTAATTTGGTGTTTGCCCGTTTTAACGGTTTTTGTTAGTATGATTATACCCAGACAGCAGACCCAGACCATAAAGATGTTCCATGCTATTTCCGCGCTTGCCAATTTGATGCTGTGCGTATTTTTTGCGGTTAAAATTTATGGTTTGACAATTTCATCTGAGATGCCCATAGGCAATGCCTTGCAGCTTTATTACTTAACAGATGCTTCTTGGCTGCCGGTTTTGAACATAAGGTTTATAATAGGCGCAGATGCTCTTTCGATTTTAATGTGTGTTTTGGCTTCAATAATTGTTTTTACAGGCATTTTAATGAGCTGGAATGTTGAGCGGCCAAAAGAATTTTTTGCGATGATTCAAATCTTGGGCGCTGGCGTGTTTGGCGTGTTCCTTAGCTTTGACTTGTTTCTGTTCATGATATTTTACGAAGCCGAAGCTTTAGCGATGTATCTTATGATTGCAGGTTGGGGAACAGGGCGAAAAGACTATGCCGGGAAAAAATTAACCTTGACGCTTGCGCTTGGCGCAGCCTTTGCGCTTGTAGCTGTTATAGCTATGTATTTTGAAAGCGGAATTGGCAGCTGGGACATTCGCCAGCTTGCCGAAGTGCAATTTTCAAATCAATTTCAAATGTGGGCGTTCCCGCTTTTATTCATAGGCTTTGCGATTTCCGGTTCGCTATTCCCATTCCACAACTGGAGCCCCGATGGCCACAGTGCTGCTCCAACTGCGGTGTCTATGTTTGCCGCTGGCGTTATGATGAAAATGGGCACTTACGGCTGCTTGAGAGTTGCCATGTATCTAATGCCTGAGGGTGCAAAGTTCTGGCTGCCTTATATAGTTTGGCTGGTTTTGTTCAATGTTGCGGTAGCTGGTTTTATAGCAATCAAGCACAAGGATTTGAAATACATAATAGCTTATTCTTCCATTGCGCATTTAGGGCTTATATTCCTAGGTTTGTGCGCGGCGAATTTGCTTTCCATAAAAGGCGCAAGTTTGCAAATGCTTTCGCATGGGCTTTTAACAGGCTTGTTCTTTGCCTGCATAGGCATGATTTACAGCAGAACCCACACCCGAATGGTTGACGAGATGGGCGGTTTGATGAAGGTTATGCCGCTTATTGGAGTTGGCTTTGTGATTGCAGGCTTTACTGGCTTGGGTTTGCCGGGGCTTAGCGGTTTTGCTGCGGAACTGCCTATTTTCATGGGCTCTTTGACTGCCAGCGATACTGCGGTTAAGGTGGTTGCTGTTTTGGCTATTCTTTCCATAACCACAACTGCTGTTTATGTTTTGCGGGCAACAAACAAAATGCTTTCTGGGCCTTTGAATCCAAAATTTGCAGATTTGCCCAAAGCAACAATGCCAGAAAAAATCGTTTTGGCAATTTATTTCATTTGCATTTTTGGCATGGGCTTGTTCCCTGGCTGGATTTCCAAGTTTTTGGATACGAGTTTGGTGCCAATTTTTGCGAATATGGTTAATCCCTCCATTATCCTCAAATAACTCCTGTACCTAGCCTCTGAAATCAATCCCTCATCTATCCTTTTCAAAACAGCGCAATCAGGCTCGCTTTGGTGCTTGCAATCCTTGAATTTGCAGTCAAACACGTTGCTTTCAAAAAAGCCTGGGAAACAGCGTGCCAGTTCATCGATAGTTAAATTCATAATGCCAAGCGCGCGAATGCCTGGCGTGTCTATTACTGCTCCGCCTTGAGGCAAATCCAAGTAGGCAGAAGCGACCGTTGTGTGCCTTCCTTTACCATCTTTTTTTCTGACTTCGCCAACATTAAGAGAAGCACCTGGCACCAGCAAGTTTATCAAAGAAGATTTTCCAACTCCGCTTTGACCGCTGAAAACGGAAATTTTACCCTGTAGCTTTTCCTTTAATTCTTCTATTCCCATGCCACGCTCTGCGCTTGTTAAAATTGTGTTGTCTGCCAACTCAATAAATTCCTGGATTTCGCTTGAGATTTTTTTCATTAAATCGCATTTATTTAAAATCAAAACAAAAGGCAAGCCGTTGAAATTCGCGGCAAGCAAAAAGCGATCTGCAAAGCCGAAATTGAATGGCGGATTTTCAAGGCTCATAACAATGGCAACTTGGTCTATGTTTGCTGCCTGCACAAGGGCTTGGTTTTCTCTGGTGCGCGGGCCGGGACGTGTTAAAATGCTTTTGCGAGGTTCCAAGCCAATAATAAAATTTTCGCTGCCTGTTTCGCTTTTTCCCACAAGGGCAAAATCGCCAACCGCTGGAAATTCCTTAGCTTCGTCCATAGACTTTGCCAAATAAAATGCCTTTATCTCTTTTCCGCTTTGCAAACGAACTTTGCAGGAACGTCTATGCACGGAAAGCACAAGGGCACGTTCCTTTTGCTCTTCAGAAAAATTTTCGCTAAGCGGTTTCAATTTTTTTCTTTTTGCCTCTGTTTTGCCTTCTCTGCTCCATCTTTCTTTAAAAGGCAAATTATCCAAAACTCCGCTTTGCATTTGCTGCATGGCATCACCGCGTTTTGCGCGCCATTGTCTGCGTTTCGCTTTCGGGGCATCTGGAGTGTAATATTTTTGGCTCACAAGGAAATAATTTAGATAATTTAACCTGCGGTCTTTGGGATGGTAATGTTAACAGAAAATATTTCTATATTCCCAAAAACAATTTTTTTGAAGAGGTATTATGTCCGAAAAAATGGAATTTCAAACGGAAGTTCGCGAATTGCTGAATTTGATGATCCATTCATTGTATAGCAATAAAGAAATATTTTTGCGCGAATTGGTTTCAAACGCTGCAGACGCTTTGGATAAGCTCAGATTTTTGTCCATAGCAGACCCAAGCTTGTTGCCAGGCGATGCGGAGCTTAGAATAGATATTTCCGCAAATGACGAGACCAAAATTTTGACTGTGGAAGACAATGGAATTGGCATGAACAAAGATGATTTGATTCAAAACCTTGGTACCATAGCTCGCTCTGGAACAAAAAATTTTCTGCAAAGCATAACGGGCGATGCAAAAAGAGATGTTAATTTAATAGGGCAGTTTGGCGTTGGATTTTACAGTGCGTTTATGGTGGCTTCTAAAGTAGAGGTTCATTCCAAAAAAGCTGGCGAAGAACAGGGCTTCCAGTGGACATCCGAAGGAACGGGCGAGTTTTCCATAGATGAATTGCCAAAAGAAAAAAATGGAACAAAAATCACCATTTATCTGAAAGACGAAGACGATTGCAAAAACTTTTCGCAAGACTGGCAAATAAGAAGCATTGTTCGCAAATACAGCGAATTTGTTACGCACCCTATTTACATCCGCTCGTTGGATAAAGATAAAAAAGAAACAATTGAGCGGCTAAATGAAAAACCAGCCTTGTGGAGGCAGAGCGCAAAAAGCATAGAAGAAAAGCAATACAAAGAATTTTACGAGCTTGTTTCGCACGAAGGCGGCGAGCCGCTTGCATGGAGCCACACTCACGTTGAAGGCGCGCAGGAATTTTGGAGCCTGCTCTACATTCCTTCCAAGGCACCGTTTGGAATGCGTTATGCATCTGAGCAGAGCCGCGGGCTAAAGCTCTATGTAAAGCGAGTGTTTATAATGGACGATTGCAAAGAACTGTTGCCGAACTGGCTGCGTTTTGCGCGCGGCGTTATAGATACCGAAGATTTGCCCTTGAATGTTAGCCGCGAAATATTGCAGAGCAATAAAATAGTTGTAAATTTGAAAAAACACGCTACAAAGAAAATTCTTGACACTTTGCAAGGCGTGGCGAATGACCGCAAAGAAGATTACGCAAAATTCTGGGTGGAAATGGGAGCCGTTCTTAAAGAAGGTTTTTACATGAACTGGGAATTTTTGGACGAACTGAAAAATTTGCTTCGCTTTAAAAGCACCAAAACCAGCGAAAAGGAATTTACAGGGTTGGAAGAATATATTGCTCGCATGCCGGAGAGCCAAAAGGAAATCTATTATATAGTAGGCGAATCCCTCTCTGCGGTGCAGGGCAGCCCGCACTTGGAGGCTTGCAAGTCAAAAGGCTATGAGGTTTTGTTTTTGACCGATACAGTGGACGAATTTATGATGCAAAGCCTGCATGAATTTAAGGATAAGAAATTTCACGATGTGGCTCTTGGCGATTTGGAATTTGAAAAAACAAAAGAAGAAGAGGAAGCAGAAAAAGAGAGCAAAAAGAACTATGAAAAACTTTGCGAGTCTTTGCAAAAAATTTTAGGCGAAGATGTTAGCGAAGTGCGCGTTTCCAGCCGCTTGAAAGACAGCCCCTGCATGCTTGTAAGGGCTGCGGGCGCAATGGGCGCTCACATGGAAAAGCTCATGTCTTTGCAGGGTATGGAAATGCCAAAAACAAAGCGTATTCTAGAGATAAATCCAGAGCACGAGATTTGCAAAAATTTGCTCGCAAAATCAGAAGCTGGCGAGGATTTGGGTTCTTATCCTGCGGTGCTTTACGGGCAGGCTTTGCTTGCAGAAGGCTCGGTTCTGCCAGATCCGGCGGCGTTTGTCTCTGCGATGAACAGGGTTTTGCTTTCTAAATAATCAGGAGATTTTATGGTTATGGACCCAAAGAAGTTTTCAGTCGGTTTTTTTGACTGTGATTTATATGCGAATTTGCGAATTTCCAGGCTTTGCGAGTTTTTTCAGGAAACTTCTTTGGCTAATTTGAGAAACCAGGGTTTTGATTATTTGTCCATGATTAATAAAGACAAATTTACCCTGCTAATTTCAAGAATAAAGCTTAGAATTTCGCACTTGCCGCTTTGGGGCGAAGATATTTTTATCAGCACTTGGCTAAAGGGCTATAACCCTGAAAAGGTTGGCTGGTGCGATTACGCTGTTCGCGATTCGCAGGGAAATTCCATTATACAGGCAACTTCTTCTTGGCTTTTGGTAGATTTGAGAGACGGAAAGGCCAAGCCTTTTTCTGAGGGACCATATACTTTTCAGCTTAACCCGGAACTGAGCGCTCTTCCAGAAACCATAGAGCTTTTGGAGCCGGAGGGAATGCCAAAAACTGTTTTGGTAAAAGATGTGCGGTATAGCGATATTGATTTGAACAACCATGTGAATAATTGCAGATATGCGGATTGGGTTTTAGATGCAATAAGCCCTGAAGAATTGAAGGAAAGGAGAATTCGCTCAATTCAATTGAATTATATGCACCAAGTTGAATATAATACAAAGGTAGCCTTAATGCGTTTTCCAGAAACTCGCCATCACATATTGGTTTTCGGAGTTAATGAAGAACAGCCGGAACAGGTGCATTTTCAAGCCAGAGTTGGCTTTGACAAACCTTTTTTCCTAAATTACCCCCATGCCTACAATAAAGAGCATTAGAGGCCGCAAAGCGGAGACCTATGCCTGCGCATACCTGCTGCGCAAAGGTTGCCGCTTATTTGCCCGGAACTACAGGTACAGGGGCGGAGAGCTTGACATAGTGGCAAAGGATAAAGCTGGGAAATGGCTTTTTATTGAGGTAAAATCAATTTGGAAAAAACATTTTGGAGCGCCGGATACGCGGGTTAATAAGGAAAAACAGAGAAAAATTTGGCAAACCGCAACGCATTTTTTGCATCACAATGGCGGTTTAGAGCAAAATGCGCGCTTTGACGTTGCTGCAATGGATTTTAGATTTGAAAAAAAAGCTATAAGATATTATGAAAATGCTTTTATAGCATCGCAAGTTATACCAGATTTAACAAAGAGGACAAAATATGCCCAATAAAAAATTAGTAATCTGCCTAGATGTTCGCGACCGCAAGGTAACCAAAGGCGTTAAGTTCAAAGGGAACATAGACGTTGGCGACCCTGTTGAGATGGCTATAAAATACAATGCCGAAGGCGTTGACGAGCTGTTTATCTACGACTTCAATTCCAGCTCGGAAAACAGGCTTTGCGATATTGAAATGGTGAAAGAAGTAGCCCAAAATATATCCGTTCCGCTTGGCGTTGGCGGAGGAGTGCGCAACTTGGAAGACATGCATCAGGTTTTGCTTGCTGGCGCAAAAAAGATAAGCATCAACAGCTTTGCCGTGCTGAACCCAAATATAATAGCAGAGGGTGCAAAGGCTTTTGGCAGTCAGTGCATGGTGCTTGGAATGGATGCAAAGCTTGTTGGCGTTTCAGAAAAAATCCCTAGCGGCTATGAGATTGTGATTCGCGGCGGGCGCGAAAATATGGGCTTGGACGCTGTGGAATGGGCAAAAAAAGCTGTGGATTTGGGCGCGGGCGAAATTTGCCTTAACAGCATAGACACAGACGGAGTGCGAAACGGCTATGAACTTGCAATCACAGAAAAAGTTTGCCAAGCCGTGAAAGTTCCCGTTATAGCGAGCGGCGGAGCCGGAGAGCCAAAGCACATTGTTGAGCTATTCCAAAAAACCCAAGCAGAAGCCGCGCTCGTAGCCTCCATGGTTCATTTTGGAAATTACAGCGTTAAGCAGATAAAAGACGAAATGAAAAAAGCCGGAATTTGCGTTTAATAAGAAAACGCGCCTATTTCTATTGCGAAGCTTGTGTTTGCTAGCTTTACCATGTTTATGCCGAAAATGCCCTCGCTTTCGCGAGAAAATATGCGTTTAAAAGGAGCGTATTCCAATTTGCCAAGAACTCTGAAGCCAAAGGGAGATTTTTTCCAAGGCAGCATATCGCGCCCGTATCCAATGGAAAAAAGCGGAGAACTTTCATCGCCGATTTTTATGTAGTCTATGCCAAAATGCGCAAAATTTTCTGCGCTTTCTTTAATCAATTCCCCTAACGGCAAATAATGCCCAAAAGCACCAGCTGCAAAACCATTTCTTGAAAAATTCATTTCTGTTTTTGCGCCAACAGCCCAATTTTTATTCAAACGCAAATGAGCATTCAATCCGCCAAAATTATCTATGCCGCCTGCAAAAATTCTGCCTATATAACTTGCGCCATAAACAAAACTCGGAGGCGGTTCTTCTTTTTCCACTATATTTAAAGCAAGAAAATCTGCATAGGAAATGGAGAAAAAAAACAGAATTGCCGCTAAGAATTTGAAGGGCATAAAATTTCCCTCCCCATTTTCATAGCAGCCATCCACCTAAATGCCACAACGGAATAAATTTGCACAAAGTCTGCGCCTTCGCTTAGCAAATCGCGCACCTTTAATCCATGGTCAATTCCGCCGCAGGCCACAACGGAAAGCTGCGGGAAATGCTTTTTTGCAAGAATGGTTTTTCTAAAGGTATTTTCGTACAATGGGCGGCCAGAAATTCCGCCGCTTGAGCCATTGCTGTTCAAAACAGGCAGGTGATAAAAAAGTTTGTCGCTTGGATAAGTGTTTCCTAAAATAACGCCGTCCACGCTCAAGCTGGCAAGCAAATCCAAAAGCGACAATAATTGCTTATCGGTTAAATCTGGGCTTAGCTTTGCGTAAATTGCTTTTTTATGAACCGCTGTTTTTCTATAATTCTCAAAATTCTCAAATACATTTTTCATGAATGCAGTATCCAAGTCTTGTCTGCATTCTCCTGTGTTCGGGCAGCTGACATTTGCTTCAACATAGTCTGCGGTTCGGTAAGCAATTCTAAAAGCTTCAATTAAATGCAGTATACGATTATGCTCTTCTTCGCCGGGAGTTTCTGCAATGGAAATTCCAACCGCAAAATTATTTTTTCTCGCCTTTGCAATCTGCCCTTCAACTCTCAAGGAAATTTTTTCTATGCCATCGTTGTTCAATCCCATTGAGTTGTGAATTAGGCGGTTAAATTCATCCAAGCCAACACGCGGCCTAAGAGGATTTCCTGCTCTGAAACTTCTTGTTGCAGTGCCGACTGTTATGCCTCCAAACCCGAGATTCGCATAGGCATTTATATTTTTGCCATTTTTATTCGCTCCAGCCGCCAAAACCATTGGGCTGCGTAAATTTATGGGCAAGCTTCCGTTTGGAAAAACAATTGTTTTGCGCAGTTTTTCATTTTCACATATTTCACCGCCCCACAAAGGTGAAAATTTTGCATAAAGCCCCAAGCAATTATGCCTAAATTCCGCATGATTTTTAAAAACAAAACGCAAAAAAGCAAGCAGCTTATCGCCAAAATCCAAAGAATAATCGTAATTAACCATTAAAATACTTGCCTTGCTTTGCTGGCCTGCGAGGAAGCTGGTTCCGAGCTGTTATTGCCAAATATAGTTGCCTCGCTCCTTTTAGGTTGTTCAAAATGATTTCCGTCGCACACCTCGTTCACCGCATTTCCTGCAGTGTAAAGGCAGCTTGTGCTGAGGTTGCAATACGAGCCTTTAACCTTCCCCGTATAGTTGCAAATATTTTTTGAAACCAATCCGCCAGGCATGGGAAATGGAAGTTTGGGCAAATCTTTGTGAAGCTCAGGCATTGAATTGAGCCATATAGGCAAAGCGGATTCCGTGCCCGTGTGTCCATGCCCCATAGGGAGAAAAGCGTCTGTTCCAATCCACACGCCCATGGTATATTGCCTTGTGAAACCTATGTACCACGCATCCGTGTAATCGTTTGTGGTGCCAGTTTTTCCGCCGCTTGGATGATGAAAACCGCTTGCCCAAATCCTTGCTGCGGTTCCGCCTGTGTTCACGGCTTGCAGCATTGTAACCATTAAATATGCGGCTGGTCTTTTCAAAACTTCGTGCTCAATTTTGTAATGCCTTTCTATGGTTTCACCATTTTTGCCGACTATAGACTCTATGTAATAAGGTTCAATGCGATTTCCGCCATTTGGAAAAACCGTATATGCGCTTGTCATTTCCATGAGCGTTGCGCCAACCGAGCCAAGAGCAAGACTGGGCACAGCTTGCAAAGGCGCTCTTCTTACCCCAAACTTACGCGAATATTCCACAATGTTTTTCAATCCGTACTTCATGCCAACCTGAATTGCCGGCAAATTTTGCGAAAGCGCCAAGGCTCTGCGATAGCTCATCATTCCCTTGAATTCTTTTGAGTAATTGCCGGGCCGCCAAAATTTTGAGGTATCTTGAGGGTCTGGGATTGTTATGGGGGCATCATTTACAGAGTCGCAGGGTGAGGCTCCGTTATCCATAGCAGCTGCGTAAACAAAGGATTTAAACGAAGAACCTGGCTGCCTTAATGTTTGCACGGCGCGATTCCATTTGCTTTCATTAAAATCCTTGCCTCCAACCATAGCTCTAACTGCGCCAGTTTCGTTCTCTATCAAAATAACGCCCACTTGCCCCTGATTATACCTTAAACTATCGGGAAAAGTTTTCTTTGCGGCGGTATCTTTAGCTAAATAATTTATTGTAAAATCCGTGTAAACAGAATCAAAATACTTTAGCACGGTGTCAACAGGCATACTGTATCTTCTTGAAAGCCCCAGCCTGTGAATAGCGCGCAAGCGAAGCCTCCTGTCAACTTTTGCCAATTGCTCCAAAGCAGCTTTTTCAACTATTTCCTGAGCTTTTGTGTCTATGGTTGTATAAACGGAAATGCCATCTGCATACAATGAATTTTCGCCATATTTGTTTTCCAGATATTTGCGAATTTCTTCCATATAATACGGAGCTACCGTTGTTGTTGCCTGCTCTTGGGTTTTCAATGGAGTTTTGGTATATGTTTCATATTCTTCTCTTGAAATATAGCCGGCATCCATCATGGCAAACAGAACAGTGTTTCTGCGAGAAACAGCCAGTTCTGGCCTGCGATCTGGGCGGTAGGCTTCTGGGCGTTGCAGCATTCCGGCAAGCACGGCTATTTCCGGAATAGTCAAGCTATCCAATGTGCGCCCAAAATAAAATTGCCCTGCGGACTGGAAACCGTAATTTCCGCCACCCAAATAAACCTCGTTCATGTAGAATTCAAGTATTTCTTCTTTTGTGTAGGTTTTTTCAATGCGAATTGCCGTCATTGCTTCGCGTATTTTGCGGGTTACGGAACGCTCTGGCGTTAAAAAAAGCAATTTTGCGAGCTGCTGCGTTAGCGAGCTTGCGCCGCGCATTCTGTTCCCCGTTTTAAAACTCTCTATAACAGCGCTTGGAATAGCAAGCATATTCATGCCCCAGTGATTCCAAAATTTGCGGTCTTCTGTTGCTATAACGGAATTTATCACCATTTTCGGAATGCTGTCAATAGGCGTCCATATTCGTTTTTCAACGTAGAATTCATGCGCCAAAACGGAGTCTTTATCATAAATTTTAGTGATTAGGCGAGGCTCTATGGTTTCTAATTTTTCAAAAGACGGGAGCGTTGGGCTTAAATTATCCCAAACAATTTTAACGGCCACAAAACCCAAAATTACAGGAAGCCCAAAAACAAGAATCCAAAGCAACTTCTTTTTGCCGAGGTTTCGCTCTTCGTTTGGCTCTTCATTTAGCTCTTCATCTTCATCATGCTGATCTTGCATAGGGGGAATATAGTAAAGTAGGATGCTGATTTACTCGCTTGGGTTTAGGGTATGGGGTTTGGGGTATGGGGAATTTCACAAAAAACGGCTTATATTCGCTATATACCCCATACCCCAAACCCAAAGCGAATAAATTAGCACTCACTACTTACTATATTCTACATCATGAAAAAACACTCTCATTTATCGCCTATTTACTTTGCTGTGCTTGGAGCTGTTCTTTTTACATGCTCCGCTGGCAGCACAACTCCAAATTCTTCAAACGCTGCGTCTGCAAAAGAAAAACAGCAGATTCAGCAGCAAATTCCGCAAGGAACAAGAGCTGCAACGCCGCAATTAGAGGCTTTTCGCTATGAATTGGCTGATTTGGCAGACAGATTGATTCCAACAGTGGTTAATGTTCAAACAGAAGCAACGGTTAAAATAAATAATTTTGGAGGTTTGCGCGGAGATGATTTTTTTGAATACTTCTTCAATTTTGGCTTTGGAAACCCAAGGCAGCAGCAAAAGCCAAAGGAACGGGAGCATAAGAGGCAAGGGCAAGGCTCTGGCGTTATAATAAGCTCATCGGGGCAGATTTTAACCAACAACCACGTGGTTAAAGGCGCAGATCAAATAACAGTAACGCTCGCCGACAAAAGAGAATTCAAAGCGAAAATTGTGGGAACAGACAGTTTAACGGATATTGCGGTTATTCAAATTGAAAGCGAAGTGAAAGATCTTCCTGCGGCAACTCTCGGCAATTCTGACGCTCTTAGAGTAGGCGAATGGGTGATTGCTATTGGAAATCCTTTTGGGCTTTCGCAAACGGTTACCAAAGGAATAGTGTCTGCAAAGGATGTGCATGGCAGAGGCTTGGCTACCTACGAAAATTTTATACAAACCGATGCTGCTATAAACCCGGGAAATTCGGGCGGAGGGCTTTTCAATTTATCTGGAGAGCTGGTAGGCATTAATTCTGCGATTTTTACCAGGAGCGGCGGCTTTCAGGGAATAGGGTTTGCCATACCCACTAATTTGGCAACAAGCGTAATGAACGATTTGCTTGCAGACGGCAAGGTGAGCCGCGGCTGGCTTGGCGTTAATATTCAGGATATAAACCAAAGCCTTGCAAAAGCATTGAATTTGAACCCTGCAAGGGGCGCATTGATTGCTGAGGTTTTTGATAATTCTCCTGCGGCAAAAGGCGGAATAAAAGCTGGCGATGTGGTTCGCTCCATAAATGGAAAAATTGTGGAAAACGCAAACGATTTGAGAAATACCGTTGCCACGCTGCGCCCAGGCGAAAACGCTGAGTTTGAAGTTCTTAGAGATGGAAAAAATTTGAAGCTGAAAATAAACATAGCCTTGAGAGATGAAAATAATTTGGCAGGCATAATGCCAGATGCCAAAGACAAGAAAAAAGAACCGCAGCAACAGCTTCCTGCAAAAAATAAATGGGGAATTGAGGCGGCAGAATTAACAAGAGCGCAAAAACAAGCGGCTGGGCTTGCGGAATCTTCTGGCGGCGTGCTTGTAACTTCTGTTGAAGACAAGTCTCCTGCAGACAAGGCTGGCTTGAAAAAAGACGATATTATTTTGACGGCAAATCATAAATCCATGGCTAACCTGAAAGAGTTCAATTCCGTTTTCAACGCAGATTCTAAAACGCTATTATTGCTGGTAAGGCGTTCCGATTCTCAATTCTTTACGGTTTTGGAGAAGTAGCTAGACTACTAGATTTATTGTTTCTCCGAGCATTTTGTCTTGGGTTTTGATTACCGAGGCATTTGCGGCGAGGTCGTGTTTGCTTTTTATTTGCTCCACTGTTTCTTCTGCCAAGTCTGTTGCAGAGAACCCTGGCGCTGCTGGCTCTATTTTTTGAATTGCCGAAATTTTGGTTCCAGGATTTTGCGAAGTTTGAACAGGCCTGCTTTGCGAAAAATCCGGAGTGTTTATATTAGCAACGTCATGCGCGGTAAGAGCCATTCTCAGCGAACTGGCTTTGATTGCAGAAACGGAGGATTCTATTTGCATATTGGTAAGATAGAAAAATTCAACGCCAAGGAACTTTTCGCAAATTCTCCAAAATCTTTCTCGTATCCTCAAAAAACAATTCCATAGCGGCTCTGTCTTCTTTTTTCATTTTGTATTGTTTGCAAGGAACTGCAGTCTTTTTGCATTCAGGGAGCAAACGGAATGTGTAGCCCCCGCCTTTGGTAAACCTGTAAACCCAAAATGGCATATAGCCGTAATCGGTGATTTGGGGTTTGCCGCCATCGCTTTTTTGCAAAGTTACATCAAAAATTATTCCGCCGTCTCTATAGCGGTCTCTTTGATTTGAAAAAAAGTTGCCAAGAGAATATATAACAGGCACGGAATCGCGGCTGCCCGGAACAAAAATTTTGTCAAAAGGCTGAACAACGTGAGGATGGCTGCCTATAATCAAGTTAACGCCTTTCCATGCCATAAATTTGGCAATCTCTCGCTGCTCCTCGCTTTCTGTGGTTTGATATTCAGGACCCCAATGCATAAACGCAATTATAAAATCCGGGAATTTCAGCTTTGCCTTTTTTATATCAGCGGCAATTTGAGCCGTGTCTATGCGGTTTACAATGTTGGGAGGCTCTTCAACAAGCATATTTGTTCCATAAGTGTAATTTAAAAAGGCTACCTTAATCCCATTTTTTTCTATAAAAAGCGGATAAATGGTGTCTTTTTCTGCCGTATCTCTATATATTCCAAAGTGTTTCAGCTTTAGCGAATCCAAAATGCGAAGCGTGCGCTCCAAGCCCTGCTTGCCTCTGTCCAGCGAATGATTGTTTGCAGTCGCTATCACATCAAAGCCTGCATCCTGAATGGCAACCACAGACTCATCTGGCGAGGAAAATTGGGGATATCCGCTGTAAGGCGGGCCTGCAAGGGCGTATTCCAGATTTATCACCGCCAAGTCTGCGCCAGAAAAATATGGTTTCAGATATTTAAAAAAGGGCTTGTAGTTGTAGCCTTTGCCGCCAGCTTCCCGGCTGGCAGCATTTATTTGAGTCAAATGCCCCATAAGATCGCCTGCAAAAATCAAACGAAGCGTTGAATCCTGCGCAAAAACGAAGGAAAATATAAAAAAAACTAAAATAAAGGTTTTTCTGAACATTTTATATAAAATTACTAAATTACACCCATGATCATTTACAGTTGGAATGTAAACGGGATCCGCTCGGCAATCCAAAAAGGTTTTGCGGAATGGTTTGAGAAAATGGATCCAGACATTCTTTGCCTGCAAGAGGTAAGAGCCGAAGAAGAGCAAATACCCGAAGAAATACGTAATTTCCCTGGCTACAATTCTTTTTGGACAGCATGCCAAAAGAAAAAGGGCTACAGCGGAGTGGGAATCTATTCCAAAATTCAGCCAGAAGCTGTCAATCAAGGCTTTGGCATAAAAGAATTTGACGAAGAGGGCCGTGTGTCGCAGCTAGTTTTCCCAGACTGGGTTTTGAACAGCATATATTTCCCGAACGGCTCTCAGAGCAATGAGAGGCTGGACTACAAGCTCCGTTTTTACGACGCATTTTTAGAGAACTCCCTAATGTGGCTATCTCAAGGCAAGCACGTGGTAACCGTTGGAGACTACAACACTTGCCATAAGGAAATTGATATTGCCCGCCCGCAAGAAAACGAGAAGAACAGCGGATTTTTGCCTATTGAACGCGCTTGGATGGACAAATACGCTGAAAACGGATTTGTGGATTCATTCAGGGTTTTGCATCCAACTCAAAAAGATACCTACACTTGGTGGAGCAACAGAGGCAATGCAAGAGGCAACAACGTTGGCTGGCGCATAGACTACGCTTTTGTTGACGAAGGCTTGAAAGACTGCATCACAAACGCCTCCGTGCACCCAGAAGTAATGATGAGCGACCACTGCCCAATCAGCATAGAATTGGAAGTGCCGTTCCCGCCTATTGTGAGGTAATGGAGAATACGGGCGTAGCTTGTTACATCCATCAACCGGACACATTCCCCTAAAAATAAACATCATCGCTAATATCAAAAACTTTTCCTAGTTTCCCCTCAAGCAATAATCTGTGAGGTTTCTATGAAAAAATATCGCTTTGATACGCACGCTGTCCGCAAGGGACTCGTTTCACTCGCCGCTTTCCTTCTTTTGGCGCTGCTTTTTGCCACAGGATGCAACGAAAGCAAATCGGAGAAAAAAGCGG
>Ga0099364_10003620_pt1 | contig 23829 bp, 21 predicted proteins | sample TergutTh196P3_FD_73070 | JGI IMG/M metagenome (GOLD analysis project Ga0099364, IMG submission 73070) | Microcerotermes parvus P3 segment gut microbial communities from Pointe-Noire, Republic of the Congo - Th196 P3 | ecosystem: Host-associated > Arthropoda: Insects > Digestive system > Gut ...
TGAGAGTGGATAGTGTCGTTGTTTGGGGGCTGGCGGGTGTTTCCAACATGCACAGCTTGCGACTGACCACTGCCCACTGACCACTTTAGGGAGCAAAGTTCGTGGTTTCACGGCTTTGCTCTTTGTTATGGTTATGCCCTCCTTAGGGAAATACAAGACAAGGGATTTTGCTTGATTTACGGTGTCTTCTATATTATATTTGTTTTATGCAACAAAAAAGAGGTGTGAACTATGTCTGATATTTCTACCGAGGAACGTAAAAAAAGAGTCTGTTATGTGAATTTTATAATTAGAACATTTGCGTATGGATTCAAAAGACCTGTGCCGGAAGTTGTAGAGTACTTGGATGAATTTGGCGGACTGCAATTTCTTCTTGATAACTATGAATACGAACATACCCAGTCTGAATACCACACACACATGGCGCTTCTGGAAGTTTGCAGAAATAACGGAGGCTGGCTCTAAGTGCAAGTATTTCATGGAAGTGATTTAAGAATTGAAAAAATAGACCTTACAAAAAGTGAATTTTTTAAAGATTTCGGCAGAGGTTTTTATGTGACTAATATCCGTGAACACGCTTATCTGCGGGCTATGGATGTAACAAAGAGACGTAATTCCGACAAACCGATCATTACAGAATATAAATATGTAGAAGCATATCCCATTACAGTTGGAATGAACATCAAGAAGTTTGATAATGTTTCCAAAGAGTGGGTAGAATTTATTATGCTTAACAGAAACAGACATATCTCCCATCCTGCCCACACATTTGATATTGTTGAAGGACCTATTGCCAATGATAGAATGGTTATCCAAATTCGGTTGTATGAACAAGGAAAAATCTCCATAGAGAAATTGATCGAGAATCTAACATACACAGAACAAACACATCAAATTTGTTTTTGTACACTTGCATCTCTTTATGCTTTAGAACTTATTGAAGATGATGAATCCCGTTCAGTTATTGATGATATAACCAGAGCTGTCCTTGAAGCAATGGTCGTAGAATTTAAATTAACTGAATCTATGGCTGTAAAAACTTTTTACGCATCTGAATTATACAGAAAGCTTTCTAATGCAGATACTTTGCTTTGGCATGAACCATGGCAAAATATTTTTGAATTGTTAAAAAGAGCGTTAGGGTGGGAAGTGAAATAATTAATAGTAGGATTGCTGTTTGAAGGCTGGCGGAGAGTAGAGCAAAGTAGCAAATAGAAAAGAGCATCGAACCTTCGGTTCGGGAGCAAAGTTCGTGGTTTCACGGCTTTGCTATTTGCTAACTGCTTTTTGCTATTTATCTTTTGACCAAGACAACAGACGGCCACAAAAGCCCTATCTCCACTGAACCTCGTAATTAACCGGTGTTTCCAAAACCAGTAAATCCAAAAACAAAATATCAAAGTCCGCCCTTCTGCCGGAAAAAGTTCCTCCATTAACACTCGTCACAGTACCGGGGAAATCAATTGACGCACGGACACGTGCACCGGCAATTTCATCGCTTATGGCTCTGTTGTATATTGAACCAACAAGCTCAAGATACTCAGCCTTGGTCAGTTCTTCTCCTGTCGCTAGAGGAGCCATAAGCGCGTTAAGGTAGGCGGCGATTTCAGGAGACAAAATCTCTAGAATTATCGGCCCGTTATAACGGTTAATCGTAACGGCGAAACTTCCGCCAGAGCCGCTCTGCTCAAAATCAATAAACCCTCCCCTGTCTCCGAAAGTCAAAAATCTGCTTACATCGGAAATTTGAATCGTGCCCTCAATCGCCGCGGGGGCTGTATTTCTGAACAAAGCCATAACAATGCCGCTTTCTGACATGGATTGGGCAATAATAGTACCGTCAAGGATAGGAGCGTCCGCCTGTCCTCCAACCGCAGACAATCTCTGTATTAGGGAAGTTATCCGTGGTTCTAAAGACACACTGACGGACAACGCGGCGGAACCATCCGCAGAAAGAGAGCCGTTAATTCTGGCGGCGCAGGAAAAAAACGGTAAAATGACCATAAACCCCGCGAAAAAACACAAAAAAAGACGTATTCTGTAACGATAAATATTCATATACCTATATAAATACCTCAATTTAGCAAAAATTACAATTAAGGCTTTCAAAACCAACTTCTTTAAAAAAAATTAAATAATTGAGCCTTTATTTGCAACTTTATCCCTAAATGAATGTCTAAATCCTATGGGTAGGTGTATTCTGCCTAAATCAACGTATTTGGAGAGTTATCATGTCTGTTCCGCGCACTGAAAAACCCTGGGAATTCTTGAATGATTATCGGGGCAAAGTTTTTACCGGAGAATGGCCCACATTACCGGAAATGTATAAGATTACCGTTTCCCGCTACCCCGAGCGGGCCTGTTTCACTGTCTATGACCCGGACAGAATCAGTTTGAATTATACCCAAGCCCTCAAACTTATCGAGGCTGTAGGGCGCTGGCTTCACAGCAAGGGTATTCGACGGGGCGACAGAGTTGCTGTTACCGGAAAAAACGCGCCGGAATGGGCGGTAGCGTACCTTGGCATTCTCTTTGCCGGCGGCGTTGTGGTTCCAATTGATTATCAGCTTAAAAACGAGGAAACCGACCTTTTATTAAAAGCCTCCGGTTCCAGGATTCTTTTTGTTGATGAAGAAAAACACGAATATTATACGCAAAACCGTGGCAGCCTTGAGGATATCCTTTCCTTAAAAAAAGGATTGGGAACTTATATCTATGACCTGGACGGACCCGATGCCAATATCGAACAGGCGGCGGAATCCGACCTGGCGGCGATACTCTACACTTCCGGCACTACAGGAAACCCCAAGGGTGTAATGCTCAGCCACAGAAACCTTGTATCCGACTGTTATCTGGCGCAGGGAACTCCCCTTATCGTCCTTCATACCGATGTGTTTTACGCCATCCTTCCTATACATCATTCTTACACAATGCTTGCCGTTTTTATCGAAACTATTTCTACCGGCGCCGAAGTTGTATTCGGCAAAAAGATGGTAACAAGCCAGATTCTAAAAGATTTAAAAGAAGCTAAAATCACCATGCTTTTGGGCGTACCCATGCTTTTCAACAAGGTATTGGCGGGGATTCTGCGGGGATTAAGGGAAAAAGGACCTGTGGTTTACGGTCTTATTTCCTTTATGATGGGTATTTCCGGCTTTATAAAAAAAGTCTTTAAGAAAAACCCGGGAAAGAAAATGTTTGGGTTTATTCTTGAAAAGGCAAGCCTAAAAACAATTCGTATATGTATCAGCGGAGGCGGCCCCTTGGCTCCAAGTGTTTTTAAAAAGTACAACCAGCTAGGCATTGACTTTGTGCAGGGGTACGGTCTTACAGAAACATCTCCTATTATCACGATTAATCCTGTTGAGCAATACAAGGAAACCAGTGTCGGCAGAACCTGCCCGGGAGTTGATATGAAGATACTTGACCCGGACGAGCGTGGTATTGGCGAAGTAATTGTCAAAGGATCGATGGTAATGATGGGATACTACAATATGCCCGAAGAAACCGCCGCAGCCTTTACAGCCGAAGGTTATTTAAAAACTGGCGATCTTGGCTATATGGACAATGAAGATTACCTGTACCTGACAGGCCGAGCCAAAAACATGATTGTTACCGAGGGCGGCAAAAATGTATACCCGGAAGAAATTGAAAACGAGTTCCAGCTTTTTGAGGAAGTTGAACAGATTTTAATCCGCGGTTATATGCAGGACGAAAAAACAAAAACCGAAGGTATCGAAGCGCTTGTTTATCCCACCCAGGAATACAAAAATGAAAAGGGAGAAATTATTTCCAAAGAAGCGATGAAAGACAGGATAGATAAGATCATCATCGAGGTGAACCAGAGATTACAGCCCTGGCAAAGAATCAACAGGACAACAGTTCTGGACAAACCCATGGAAATGACTACAACCAAGAAGATCAAGCGTGGGGCGCAGGAACATTAATAAACTAGAAATGAGGAGTTAGGAAGGAGGAAAAAACTCAAGTCCTAACTCCTAATTCTTCACATTAATATGCAGCGGGCCGTTTACACTTGGCCTTAATTTTGTAGTATTTCCCCGACAGAGAAGCGTCATGTATGCCGTGCATTATCTCCAGCACATGAGAAGCAAGCTCTGCTGAAGCTCTGTGAGGGCGGCCTTCTTCTATTGCCTCGGCCATTTCAGTAATTCCCAGCCCCCGTGAATTTTCCTTGTATTCCCTGAGCAGTGGGATATTGTACCATTCTTCTTCACGGAAACGCCTGACAAGTACCGGGCCGTCAAAGGTGTTGGGATCGGGAACTTTTAACGTACCATCGGTTCCATAGATTTCTATGCGGGGCAGGCTGTGGGAATATACATCAAAGCTGGTAATTATTGTACCTATAGGACCATTGGCAAAATCAAGTACGCCGGCAATGTGGGTAGGAACTTCTACATTGATAATGTCGCCGTATTGTAGTTTGTTGGTAATGGTTCGCTCCGGCATACTTATCCTCGCGCTGCCGGAAACTCTCGCCACCGGGCCCAAAAGGCTTACCAAGGCAGTGATGTAATACGGCCCCATATCGAGCATGGGACCGCCGCCGTCTTTATAGAAAAAGTCAGGAGCCGGATGCCAATGTTCGGGGCCGCGGCTCATCATAAAAGCTGTCGCCGCCACAGGAGCGCCTATCCAGCCGTCATCAATGAGCTTCCGGCAGGTTTGAATACCGGCACCCAGGAATGTATCCGGAGCGCTGCCCACCCTTACTTCCTTTTCCGCAGAGGCTTTTAACAACTGCGCCGCTTCCTCACGCTTTATACAGATAGGCTTTTCGTTGTAGACATGTTTACCCGCGTTTACCGCAGCAAAGGCTATATCAAAATGCACCTTTGGCGGGGTAAGGTTAAGAACTATATCAACATCGCCGTTTTTTACCATTTCATTTACAGATTTAAATGCCTTTACTCCATAATCGGCGGCGGCTTTTTCCGCCCGTTCAAAGATAATATCCGCCACTGCCGTTAATTTGACCCGTTTACCAAACATTCCCGTTAAGTTGTTCAGGTAAATCCCGCTGATATTTCCAATCCCCACAATTCCTATACGTTGCATGATTCCTCCTGATTTTATTTTAACATATATCAGAAAAAATTTGCCACAAAATGGAAAGAAACAATATTTTTGGGCTTTTATAAAAAAGCTATAAACAGTATAATTTGCGGGAAAACACATAAGGTAGGAAAGATTGAGCCCGTTTAGGAACAAGCAATTTTCTTTTTCTGCCATCTACTTTTTTGGATGGGCAGCCCTCGCTACATTTGCTCTGGATTTCGTTTATTACAGCGAAAGAGTTGGTTTTACCAACACAAATATTGGCATTATTTTTTCCGTAAAAATGCTGCTGGCAATTATCCTTCAACCTTTTTATGGCTTTATCTGCGATTATATAAGATCAACAAAAAAAATATTAATCTTTATGGGATTTTCCTCTATCCTGTTAAGCTCATTTCTTCCGTTAGTTTCGTCAAATACAATCATATTGGTAATTGTTTTTTTACATGTTATTACCGTCTGCTCGTTTATGCCGCTTTTGGATAACTGGGTCGCCCGTGAGTGTATTGGCGAAGAAAAGTTTCACTTTGGTACACTCAGGATGTGGGGATCTGCCGGGTACGCTATTGTCGCTCTTGTATATGGGCGAATGAGCATGAATATGGATATTGCCTATATGTATTTTGGGCGGGCGTTCTTTTTCATTATAACGCTCTTTTTTATCTATAAAAACCAATATGACGGCGGAGGACTGCCTGTCCCAATCTCCCAAATGAAAAAAAAAGACAAACCTGCCGTTAAGGAATTGCTTCGTAAAAAAGAATACTGGTTGTTATTTGTTTTTTTATTTATTTTTTGTTTTCCGATGCACGCCGCGAATACATTTTTTCCAAGACTCCTGCTGGAAAAAGGCTCAACAAACCAGATAATAGCGTTATTTGGTTCAATAAACGCTCTTGTGGAGATTCCGTTTTTGCTGTACGCAAAAAAACTTACCCACAAGACAGGTTCCCGTGGTTTGATTTTATTTGGCTGTATGTTTGCTTCCATGCGTATGATTGGTTTCGCGTTTGCGCCTTCTATTCCATTGCTGCTGCTGTCTCATCTTTGTATCGCGCCCTATGTAGGCTTTTTTGTACCGGGGTTTATTTACTACAGTTACAGTATCTCTCCCGAAAACACGCAAGCCTTTACCATAACATCATTACAGGGATTGGCTATAGGTTTTTCAGGAATGTTGGGAAGTTTTCTGGGCGGACTAATTGTAGATTCCTCAGGCATTCAATCCATGTTTGCATATTATTCTGTTTTTAGCATTGCGGGTATTTTATTGTTTGTTCTCACATCCTGGCGGCTAAAGAAAAATAGTATATAAGAGGATCATATTACTCTTGTTTTCGGTATGCGGCGCTCAACGCGTGTCCTTCCAGCCCTTCCGCCCTGGCAAGTATTTCCGCCGCATTACGGGCTTTTTCAAAACCATCGCCGGGAGCGCAGCGCAAGGTGGTAACCGTTTTAAGAAAATGCCGCACTGAAAGACCGCCTGTAAAGCGGGCGTTACCCAATGTGGGCAGGGTATGGTTGACACCAGCGGAATAATCCCCCAGGGCTTCGGCTGTAAGAGCGCCGATAAAAAGAGAGCCGTAGTTTTTAAGATGCGGAATCCAGACATCGTTATTGGCAGTTTGCAGTTCAAGATGTTCCGGCGCAATTGTGTTCGCTATACGGATCGCTTCTTCCCTGTTTTGATAAACAACTATAAGACCGCCGTTATCTAGTGACGCTTGGGCAGTTGCGGCGGTGGGCAGGGTCTTTAGCTGCCGTTCAATCGCTGCGGAAACAAGACCCGCGAATTCCACACTCGCGACCAATGCCCGTGCGCGCGCGTCCGGGTCATGTTCCGCCTGAGCGAGCATGTCCGCGGCGGCATATTCGGCGGCCTGTTCTGTCCCGCCGTCCGCGATAATAAGCACGTCAGAGGGACCGGCGAGAAAATCAATCCCAACCTGTCCGTAGAGAAGCCGCTTTGCCTCTATTACGAACCTGTTTCCCGGCCCGGCGATAACATCGGCGCGGGGAACCGATTCCGTGCCAAACGCAAAAGCCGCCACCGCCTGCGCTCCGCCAATAGCAAAGACCCTAAGCCTGTTATCTGATATGCCGGTAATTTCAGCGGCGATTCCGGCGGCGGCAAGTATTTTCCGGTTGGGCAGACCATCTTCTGCCGGCGGAGATACAAGGAATATTTCTTCAACACCGGCGCTGATTGCCGGAATTAATGCCATAAGAAGCGAAGAAATCAGGGGAAACCGCCCGCCGGGAGCGTAAACCATCGCCCGTTCCACAGGAATTACCCGCTGGCCTGTAAACAAACCCTTTCCCATTTCAAATTCAAAATCCGCGAATTGTTCTCTTTGTTTATGCGAAAAGCGAAAAATATTATCCGCCGCGAGTTCAAGAGCTTCTGCCAGCGCCGGGTCGTTCGCGCGTAACCCGCCAAGGGCTTGTTTTACCTCTGTCATTGGTACTTCCAGCCGCTGCGGAGAGCTTTTGTCAAAACAGGATGCAAAGCGGCGTACCGCTTCATCTCCATCCTTACGCACAGCAGCGATGATTTCCCTTACCGCAGTTGTGGTAGCTTCATCGTTGTCTTGTACTGATTGGCTTTTCCAGTATGAGTCAAACTCATTACTTTGTATTATTCTCATTACTTTTCCTCTTTGTGTCTCCGCACCTTGGCGCCTTTATGTGAGATTTTCGCGAGTAAATATTTCTCCGCATGCGGCGAGAAATATATCCATTTCTTCATCTGTCCCTATACTGATTCGCAGGTAATCCTTTATTCTTTCCTTGTTGAAATGCCGTACCAGAATTCCCCGTTCCCGCAGTTTCATGAAAAAATCGCCGCCGCTTATTTCCGGCGCTTTTACAAATAGGAAATTCGCCGCCGATGGCAGAACTTCACAACCAAGCGAGCGCAGATACTGTTCTGTACGTTCCCGTGTCGCCATTACCCTGCGGTTTATCCATTCATAATAAGTTGTATCGCCAATCGCGGCGGCGGCTCCCGCCAGAGCGAGCCGGTCGATGGGGTATGAGTTAAAGGAATCCTTGATACGGTAAAGTCCCTCAATCAGTTCCTCGCTGCCGATTGCAAAACCAAATCGCAGCCCCGCGAGACTTGCCGATTTGGAAAGCGTATGCACGGTAAGCAGGTTTGGGTGTTTTCCGATATGGGGAACCGCGCTTTCCGCGCCAAACGCGATGTAGGCTTCGTCTACGACAAGCGCCCTGCCTTTGGCTTCCAGATATTCCGCGAGCGATAAAATATCGGCTAACGGGACAGGTATTCCTGTTGGCGCGTTTGGATTGGGGAAAATAACGCCATTTACGCCGCCGCGCACGGTTTTGTAATCATCGCAATTAATGGATAAATCTTCACGGAGCGGTATTGTACGGAAGGGAATATCCCACAAACCGGCGTAAACCGGATAAAAACTGTACGTTATATCAGGAAAAAGCAGAGGTTCGGCTTCTGTGTTAAAATACGCTCCAAACGCGAACGCCAGCACTTCATCTGAACCGTTACCCGCAAATACATTTTCAGGCTTTACGCCAAAACGGGCGGCGGCGGCTTCCCGAAACACGGTACTGGAAGGATCTGGATAGAGTTTTAAATCCCCATTCACGGCATTTTTGATGGCTTCAATAACTTTTGGCGAAGGCGGATAGGGATTTTCATTTGTGTTAAGTTTTATAAACTTCCTGTCTTTCGGCTGCTCGCCAGGAGTATAGGGAGTTATTTTTTTCGCACGATTGTTCCAATACTTGCTCATAATCTACTTCTTGTTTCGTCTGTCAAGCTCATCAAGTACTTCGCCGACAGTAACTCCAGCGCGTGTCATCAGTGCGGTCGTGAAATACAGTAAATCCGCCGCTTCCCAGACAAGTTCGTCATGGGATTGCGCCTGGCAGAGTTCTCTCGCCTCTTCCAGTACCTTTTCACGGACAAGCTCATCGTCAAGGGTGGCTGTGTAAGAGCCGGGCGCGGGGGCGCGAAAACGCTCCGCGATTATCCTCTGCAACAACTCCAAGGTATACTGTCTGTTAGTTGCGAAACAAGACCACGCTCCGGTATGGCAGACAGACCCGGCAGGTTCGGCAACGGCAAGCAGTGCATCACGGTCGCAGTCCGCCCGCATTTTTACCAGCTTTAAAACATTGCCCGACGTTTCCCCCTTCATCCAGAGCTTCCCCCGGCTGCGGCTATGGAAACAGACATTACTTCGTTTGAATGTTTCGGCTAACGCTTCCTTATCAGTAAAGCCGGTCATCAGTACTTGCCCGTCTGAGGATTGAACTATTATAGGCAGTAGGGAGCGGGGCGCCGAGCCAGACACAGCGTTATCAGGAGCTGGTGAGCCTTTCTCCCAGTTGATTGATGCGGCAAAGGTGTCGGCAAGGGAGAGCTTGCCTGTGTATATCGCCATGCCAAGCTGCACATCGCAGCCCAGGGCGGCAATTTGGGCGATTTCGTCTAACTCGTGTACGCCGCCGGCGACTGTGACAAGGCAGGAAACCGCCTGCCGTAGTCTGCGCACTGGCTCAAGGTCGATGCCGGACATACCGCCTTCGCGCTCCACACAGGTAAAAAGAAGCTCCCCGGCAAAGGGTTCTACGGCTTTCGCCGCCTCAATCAGATCAAGACCGGTGGGGGTTTTCCAGCCGTCCACCGTGATTTCACCGGCTCGCGCATCCACTGCCACAATGAGTCGTTCGCGCCCGATTTTATCCGCCATCGCTTTAAGGAAGGGGATGTTAACCGCGAACTCGCTGTCGGCTGATTCCTGGGACTTAAATCCGGCGCTTTTTTTAGCTGGATTGCGGAAAGCGGCGGATCCAATGATGATTTTCCTCGCGCCAAGGCTCACCAATTCTTTCGCCTGCTCCGGCGTTCTTATGCCGCCGCCCACCCTGCATTCGGCTTTTCGCAGAATGGGTTTTATCATTTCCAGATTTGAGCCTTTATTCATCGCGGCATCAAGGTCTATTACCGCGACCTCGCCGTAACGATTAAATTCTTCCGCCAGTTCCAGAGGATTGTCCCGCTGCAACATCAATTCATCGCCCTGCCTAAGTTGGACAACCTTGCCGTTTTGTATATCTATCGAAGCTATGACCATGATTCATAATATAGAAGGCCCTAAGGATAATCAACACCGCACCGTACAACGGGCGCGTAATTATTTTATTAATTCTATCCCTCTTCGTAAGGTGCTTTCGTTAATAGCTCCCTGCACACCCGCCGCGATATATCCGTCACTGTCGATAAACATAGTGGTGGGGATGGAGCGAATCCCGTAGGCGCGCCCTCCTTCCTGCCTGATATCAAAATAAACCGGAAAGGAAAAACCTTCTTTTATTATATATGCGGCGCCGCTTTCTATAGTTTCTTGTCTGCCGTCTACGAGACAAAGCATCACAAAGTGTATGTCATCCTTTAGCTCTTTCCAAACCTTGTCAAAGTCCGGCATTTCAACTCTACACGGAGGACACCAGCTTGCCCAAAAATTTAGAACAACAGGTTTTCCCTTTTTATCCGACAGCCTGACAGTATTTCCATTTGTATCAATCATAGAAAAATCCGGAGCTTGTGTCCTTTCCCTTGAGCTGTCCTCGTTAATGGTGTTAGGCGCTTCGAGGCGGCTGCCAAGCAGGTTGTAGGCGGTTACCGCCCCCGCGATAACAAGGGCAAATAAAGCCGCGCCGATAATGGTTTTTAATCTAGCTTTTAACATTTTCATCATCCTACAGTAAGTAAATGCAAATACTGTTCCATAAGACCGGTAGCGATTAAAATACCGGTAACAATTAATAGGGAACCTGAAACAATATTAATAATTTTATAGTTTCGTTTGATAAAGTCAAACGTACTCTTGAGCCGGTCGATTAATAACGCGCTTGCCATAAATGGAATTCCCATTCCCAATGAAAAAACAAGCAGCATAAATATTCCCTGTATTGTTCCGCCGCTTAACGATGCCAGCATGAGCGCGGATCCCAGAAAGGGCCCTACGCATGGTGTCCAGCCAATCGAAAAAATAATGCCAAACAAAATGGAAGAAAAGAAATTAAGGTTTTTTGTGTTTGCGGTTTTTTGCCTGTGGATATTCAGAAAGGCAATGTTAATTACACCAAGAAAATTCAGCCCAAACACTATTACGATAAGACCGGTTATGATATTAATGACAACAGAATAATCATGTAACAACATGCCTGCCGTTCCCGCGAACGCGCCTAAAATAACAAAGATCAATGTAAAGCCCATAACAAACCCAAAGGAATTAAAAAATGTCTTTCGTCTGCTTGTTTCCCCCGCTGCGAAAAAAGATATGTACACAGGAAGCAGGGGCAAATGACAAGGCGAGATAAATGTGATAATTCCTTCCAGGAACAAGAGCAAATAGTGCACGTTGCTATAGTATATTAAAGACATGATATAATCAACTAATGAAAATTTTTACCAAAAAACTGCATTTTCTACAAAAACCCTATTGACGTATGTATTTATATAGTTTATAAAAATGCAAAGAATAAGTGAAAAGGAGGTAATTGCAAAAAAACTTTGTTTAGGCAGGGATAGTATGTTGCCCGAATTAAACATACAAAAAATATTTATTTTAAGGAGATTTTTATGGCAGAATTAAAAGGTTCAAAAACTGAAAAAAACTTAATGGAAGCATTTGCAGGTGAAAGTCAGGCAAGGAATAAGTACACTTATTTTGCTTCCAAGGCGAAAAAAGAAGGGTATGAGCAAATCGCGGCTTTCTTTGAAGAAACTGCAGGCAACGAAAAAGAGCATGCAAAAATATGGTTCAAGCTGCTTTGCGGCGGTGATCTTCCCACCACTACAGAAAACCTTAAAGCCGCCGCCGCCGGTGAAAACTACGAATGGACAGACATGTATGCTGGTTTTGCAAAAACTGCTAAGGAAGAGGGGTTTGCCGAAATTGCCGCCCTGTTCGAAGCGGTAGCAAAAATCGAAAAAGAACATGAAGAACGCTATCTCAAACTTCTTGCCAATATTGACAAAGGAATTGTTTTTGCCCGCGACAACGATGAGGTATGGCACTGTAGCAACTGCGGTCATATTAGTACTGGAAAAAATGCTCCGGAACTGTGCCCTGTCTGCAAGCATCCCAAAGCATACTTCCAGATTCGCGCGACTAATTATTAATACTGCGTGTAAAAGGGCTGTCCGGAAGGGTAAATTTTCGGGCAGCCTTTTTTTTACTGCGGAAGCAGTATCGCGTGTACTTTTATGTCCTTCTCAGTAGCTGCAGTTTTTGCCATTTCCCCGGTAATCCTTCCCCTCGGTCTAGGGTGCGGCGGAGCATCGCCAATCAGTATCATTATCCTTGATTCCGCTTCCCAGGAAAACCTTGTCGCTCCGTCATAAAGAGCTTCGTAAACGGCTTCTGGAATGTCTCCGCCGCCGCCAACACGGATAGCGTTCAGATCTCGCTGGAAACGCGCGAAATCGGCTGTAAACGGAACAATTCTTGTAAGATATTCTTCGTAGTAATCCTTAAACAAGACAATGCCAATCCTGAAAGAAGTGAACCCGCTTAGTATTTCGTTAAGCGCCGGAATAAGCCTTGCGCGTACCGAATCAATGTATCTTCTCATGCTGTTGGTAGTATCCATACAAATAACGATATCAAGGGTTTTTCCTCTTTCCCTTTCAAGTATGGTACGAATCAAGTTAACTACATCATCAGGGCCGCTTGAGTATATAAAATCTCCGCCGCCGGCTCTCGCTATTTCAGTAAACGCGGAAGCTGCTTCTGGAATATATACTCTATCCGGCGGCTGGGCGGCAGGGGGCTCCTGTCTGGCTTCCAATAAAAAGGGATTATCCCTGAAAGCGCCCCGGTAGTCGGCGTAGGGAAGGGCAAAAGCCCTGATATTAAGGAAGGTTCCGTCTGTAAGGTAAACCTCTCCATGACGGCCTTCTGCGTAGCCATAGTATAGGATATATGGAATATATATGTGAAACGCCTCGCCCAGTTCTTGGTGGTTTACAACAGTAGAAGAGATCAGGGAATAAATCCGGCTTTCTCTTGAAATGGGGACGCCGTTAAGGAGCCGTATTTCATCACCATTAATAGGGTTCCACTCACCCGCACGATAAGCGTAATTATCAGCCCGCATTGCCGGATCTCTGGTAGATTCCGTTAACAACACCGAGGAAATATCCGGTTTTTTCCTGATAAAAAGGTGAAAGCCTCCGTCCGCCCGCAACTCCAGCCGCAAATCCCCCGGAGCGATAGTTAAATCCTGGGCATGGAGAAAGTAACCTGAAATTAATAAAAACAGGCAAATTACGCTGCGCTTTTTCATACCATTAAATTATCGGTAAAAATTCCCTGGAATTTTACCCACACAAAACCCTAAGACACGGAGAAAAAACCCTTAACGAATGAGCCTTAACACCAGCTTCACCAACTCCGACACCACAACCACGCTGAAGGTAACCGCGAACAGCTTGAGCCACAGGTCAAGCGGCAGCGGGATTGTACCAAAGAAAGCGCCTGCGTATTGGATAATCAGGATTTGCATAACAAATGTGGCAGTGGTAACGATAAGGAACAGGCGGTTTTTCAGGAAGTTTTTGAAAATACTGGCGGTGTTCAGTTCCCGGCAGTTAAAGGCGTTAAATAACTGGAACAGGGCGAACATGGTAAAAAGGACAGTGTGCGCCTGCTCCGGGCTTACGTTTAAAAAATTAAACAAATATTGGGCGAGAAACACTATCGAAATATACAGACCCGTAAAACCGATACGGGTAAACAGTGGGCGCGAAAGGATGTTATCACTGCGCTTGATAGGCTGCCTTTTCATTAAATCGCTGTGGATAGGTTCAAGACCGAGCGCGAGCGCCGGAGGTCCGTCCATGATAATGTTTATCCATAGAAGTTCAAGCGCGGTAAAAGGCGCTTTAAGACCGAGAAGTATCGAGGTGAGCACTACAACCACTGCGGATACATTAACTGTTAGCTGAAAACTTATGAACCGTTTGAAGTTTTCGTAAATTCCGCGCCCCCAGCGTATCGCGTTTACAATGGTAGAAAAGGAATCGTCCAGCAGAACGATGTCGCTTGCTTCTTTGGAAACTTCCGTACCGGAAATGCCCATAGCGATGCCAACATCTGCGTTTTTAAGCGCAGGCGCGTCATTGATACCGTCACCTGTTACGGCCACTACATTCCCCATTGTTTTAAGCAGATTGACTACGCGCATTTTAATGCCGGGAGTGCTGCGGGCTATTACTCTGATTGATGCAAGCCGCTGCGATAATTCTTCGTCAGACAGGTTTTCAATTTCCCTTGCTTCAACCGCGATGTGGTCTTTGTCCAAAACGCCAAGCTCGTTCGCTATGGCCGTGGCGGTGACAATATTGTCGCCCGTCAGAATTTTTACATCGACACCGGCAGAACGGCACTGGCTTACAGCGTCAAAAACATCGGCGCGAAGCGGATCGGAAATTGCCGCAAAACCGTCAAAGGTCATTCCGCTTTCAACGATTTCTTCTTTGTAAGGAGGACATTCGGCAAAATCCCTGTGGGCGAACGCGATTATACGGCAGGCTTTTTCCTGCCATAACGTAATTTGTTTTTCTATATCAGCGCGGGCATTTTCGTCCATACCGCACAGTTGGAATATTTTTTCCGGGCTTCCCTTGCTGAAAGAAATAAAACCGTCATCTTTTTTTACAATCGTTGTCATGTTTTTTTTCTCCGATGTAAACGGAAAAACATGGACAATATTGTCACGGCAGCGGCGTTCGTTATAATTCCAGCAGGCTTTTCCCGCAGCAACAAGCAGGGCGCATTCGGTTGGATTGCCGATAAAAAGCCCCTTTTCTCCAAGCTCTGCCGTGCTGTTAACGCAGATATTGCTCAGGACTTTTTCATTGGTAATTTCGCCGTTAACTGTCATCTTGTTTTCGGTTAAAGTTCCAGTCTTGTCGGAACAGATAACATTTATGCAGCCAACGGTTTCGGAGGCGATTATTTTTTTGACAAGAGCGTTCTGTTTTGAAAGTTTGATTATATTTAGGGAAAGCGAAACCGCGACAATAGTGGGCAGCCCCTCCGGTACAGTAGCGACAATTAAAACAATGCTTGTTATAAAGGCTTCGATTATGTTGTCTAAAACAAATTCGCCGCGAAGAATAAAGGATACAAGCTGTGAAATAAAAACTATTGATGCGGCGATAATACCCGCTATGGTTATCAATTTTCCCATGCGGCCAAGCCGTTCCTGCAGGGGTGTTGTTGTTTTTTCCACGCCGCTAAGTTCATGCGCTATTTTGCCGAATTCGGTTTTGCCGCCAACGGCAGTTACAAGCAGTCTGCCAAAGCCGCTTGTTATATATGTACCCGAATAGAGCATATTGCGGCGTTCCGCCAGGGGAGTTTTTTCATCGGTGATGATGTATTGCGCGTCTTTTTTTACCGGAACGCTTTCGCCCGTCAGGGACGATTCATCGGCGGCCAACTCTGTGCTTTCAAACAGCCTGCCGTCGGCGGGGATTTTATCTCCCGTGGAAAGCAAGAGTATGTCTCCTGCGACAATATCCCCCTGGTTGAGCATAACAGCTTCGCCGTTACGTATTGCCCTTACCACGATATCTTCGTTAAGCCTGTTAAGCGCCTCAAAGGCTTTGGCGCTTTTTCCTTCCATTGAAACTGTGATAGTCACCGAAAGGGCAATGGCGGCAAAAATCCCTACGACTTCCAGGAAATCCGCGCTGCCTCCTGTTGCGGCATGGAAAACATTTACGATAAGCGCTATTAACGCCGCCATTATTAAAAGTAAAAGCATCGGTTCCGTGGCGGAATCCTGAATACGTTTCAGCAATGATACAGGCTTTGTCCGCAACAGAGTATTCGTGCCGTATTTCCCGGCGTTTTCCAACACCCCTTCATTACTCAAACCCTTGTTTGGATCAACTCCGAAACTTTCAGCTAACTCTGACTTTGTCGCAAGATACTCGTTCATACTTCCTCCGTTAAAAAAATGAGGTCATTGCCATACTTTCGCGTTTGCGCGATTCATAATAGGCGGAATTTTCCGCGAAAAGATTGTTCCCATATGTGTCTATGCTTACAATAAGGGGGCCGAATTCCCGTATTCTCATGACCCACATACATTCCGCCATTCCAAGCTCCGGCCAAAAGACATTTTCAATCTTTTCAATCTGTTCCGCGCCAAGCACCGCGCAGCCGCCGGGGTACACACAGTGAATCGCCCCGTATTCACGGCAGGCGGATGTGGTTTTCTCTCCCATGCCGCCCTTGCCAATCATCACTTTTACACCTGTTTTTTTGATAAAGTCCGCCGCCCATTTTTCCATACGGATGGACGAAGTCGGCCCTATCGAAACAATTTCGTATTCCGCCTGCGCTTCCCTGACAATGGGACCGGCGTGGTAAATTGCCATTCCGTTTAAATCTACAGGAGCGGTTATTCCTTCTTTTACAATCCTGTAGTGAACTTCATCTCTTCCCGTAACAAGAGTTCCGCGAAGGTAGATAACATCCCCGGACTTTAAACCGGCAATATCTTCGTCACGTAACGGAAGGTTATAAATACTTTTCATAATGAGGCTCCCCGGTATGTCGGCAATTCATGGGATAGATCATCTTTTAAAAGAATAATACCCCGCCTTAGCGCGTAACACGACACGTTTACCGCGCAGGCAATTGTAGCGGTATGCCTCGCCGAAGATTCAATATGCACTCCCATTACTGCCTGATTTCCGCGCAACCCCTGAGCGCCCATGCCTAGATTATTCAGCCCTGCCATTACGCGGCGCTCAAGCTCCGCCCCTTTTGAATGTGGATGTTCTGTTCCCAAAGGTCTGATACATGCTTTTTTGGACAGAAATGCGGCGGCGTCAATATTGTGCGCAAGCCCGATTCCCACAAGCAGGGGAGGGCAGGCGTTTATTCCGGGGCCGCAAACCACGTCGAACACAAAGGGGATAATCGCCTCATAGCCGTCAGACGGCTTAAAAACCCGGGCCTGCCCTGGAAGACTGCACCCCGCGCCGGCAAAGTACAGGGTAATTTCCATCCCGGACGAGCCGGGAATTATTTCCCAGTCGATCCATGGGGAGCGTTCCGCTATATTGTCGCCTGTATTTTTTTCTTCAAAAAAGTTAACCGCGTTTGGCCTTAATGGAACGCTTTTTGTCGCGCGGCGCACCGCCTGGGTAAGGACTTCCGCCGTAATGTCCAGATGGGGAAAAGCAGTTCCGGCCTTTATGTAGAATTGAAGCATTCCCGTATCCTGGCAGCAGGGGCGGCCAAGATCAACTGCCATTCGCAAATTTTTAAAATAACTGTCGTAGAGCGCTTTTTGCAGGGGGGAATCCTCCCGCCCCTGCAATTCACTAAGGCGTTCCATTACATCATCGCTCAGACGGATTGCCGCCAGAGCGATGAATTTTTCCATTATTGTAATGAATCTTTCTTTTACGCCCGTTTCAAGCACCTTTATTCTTCTTTGCAGTTTTACCGGTTGTCATGGCTTTGGGGGCAGGTGTTTTTGTCTTGGCAGAAGCCTCACCCGGGGCTACCGAAGGAGCCTTTGTTGAAGCCTTCACGGTTTTCGTGCGGCTATTTTTTTCCTGTTCCGTATTGGCGCATGCCAAAAACAGGGAATTGGGGGATGTAACTCCAGCGGAGCTTATCGACCCCTTTAAAAGTTTAAGTTTTATTTTGCCATTTATATTTTTTTGCGTACTGTCAACAAAAGCGGATAACGCTTCACGTAACGGTGTAAACCACTTGCCGCCATAAATAAGTTTGCTCATTTTAAAGGACGCCTGCTGTTTAAAATTATAGGTCTGTCTGTCAAGGCAAACACGCTCAAGTTCCTTATGAGCGTAGTAAAGAATACTGCCGCCGGGAGTTTCGTAAACGCCTCGGCTTTTTGTTCCTGTTATGCGGTTTTCTACCAGGTCTGTAATGCCGATACCGTTGGCCCCGCCGATTTTATTAAGCTGGGCGATAAGGGCTGTTCCTTCCATTTTTTTTCCGTTAAGCGCTATGGGGATGCCTTTTTCAAATTCAATTTCTACATATTCAGGTTTGTTGGGAGCTCTTTCCGGCGCTGTGGTAATGGAAAGGATTTTTTTGTATTGCGGCTCTGCCGATAAGTTTTCAAGTTCCAGCCCTTCGTGGGAAACATGCCAAAGGCTTGAGTCTACACTGTAAGAAGCTTTTTTCTTTTCGGGCAAAGCGATTTTTTTTCGTGTCAGATACCTCATTTGGTCTTTGCGGTTTTTTATTTTCCAAATCCGCCATGGAACGATAATTTCAAGTTCTGGCGCGAGAGCTTTGATTCCAAGGTCAAGGCGAATCTGATCATTGCCCTTGCAGCTTGCTCCGTGAGCAATAGCCGTGGCTTTTTCATTGCGGGCGTATTCCACCAGTACTTTGGCAAGGAGCGCCCTGGCGGTGGAAGTTCCAAAAAGATATTTATCCTCGTAAACAGCGCCTGCTTTAAGAGCCGGCCAGATAAACTCTTCTACATATTCTTTTTTAACGTCTGCGATATGGCAGACAGAAGCTCCCGCTACAATAGCCCGCTTTTGAATCGCCTTCCAGTCAGCAGTTTGACCTACATTGATGCATACCGCGATAATTTCGCAATCCTGATTTTCCTTTAACCAGGGAATAATTACCGTAGTATTCATATCGCCCGTATAGGCGAGTATAATTTTCTTTTCCATTACAGTAACTCCTTTTAATGTTTTACTTATTATCCATAAAAAAGAGCATTTAAGCAAGGATATACCATGAAAATAGCCGATATATTATTGAAAGAATGTGATTACATGAAAAAGACAGAAAAAATTCCGAAAAAACCGGCACCAAGGAAGAAAAGTACTCAAAAAACAAAGAAAAAAACGGCAAAAGCCGCAAATTCGCGTAAAAAAGGCTTAAAACCCGGTTTTTCTGACGCGATTCGCGCTTTTACGCTGGTTGGTGCGCTGGTCGCTATATCAGCGCTTATTTCTTTGGCCGTTATAATTTTTCATTCTTCTATGAAAGATAGAGCTATAGGTATTACCGAAGATAATGAAATACCAGTGGAGAAAACAATCGAACCTGAGGCAGTTTCGCGGCCTGTCATTGAAACACCTCAGCCCGCGAGTTCTGTTCCAACTCCGCCGCCGACCCAAACCACGCCTGCCCGTAGTACTCCGGCTGCGCCGCCTGCGGCTACAACTTCTCCTGTGGCAATACCAGCGGCGTTGTCGCAAAGGGCGCCTGAACGGACACCAGAAAGACCGGTTGAAAATCAGGGAAGCCTTGTTTTTGTGATAGACGATGCGGGGAACAACCTGTGGGAACTGGATCCCTTTTTGCGTGTTCCAGGAGCTTTAACCATCGCTGTATTGCCGGGGCTTCCTCATTCCGCAGAAGCCGCGCGGCGTATCAGGGCTGCCGGCAAGGAAGTAATTCTGCATCAGCCGATGGAAGCCATTGGCGGGCAAAACCCAGGTCCCAGCGCGATTTATTCCGGCATGAGCGCGGATGAGATTCGCTCGACACTAAGGCGTAATATAGAAGAAATTGGACCTGTTGTAGGCATGAATAATCATCAAGGTTCAAAGGTTACCATGGACAGAGAGGCGATGGAAACAATACTTACTTTTTGCGCCGAGCATGGTTTGTATTTTCTTGATTCCAGAACAACAGCCGAGACTGTTGTCCCTTCTACGGCGAAACATATCGGGATAAATATCGCTCAGAGGGATGTATTCATTGACAATGAGCAGGACAGGGATTCGATGCTTAATTATATTACGGACGGTCTCGCGAGAGCGCGAAGAAACGGCAGTGTGGTAATGATTGGCCACACATGGTCGCCGGAGCTGGCGCCGCTTCTTGCCGAGAAATTCCCGCTATTTATTGAGCAGGGTTATACAATAAAGACAGCCTCGGCTATAATTAAAACAGAATGAAAGTTCTTGGCATCGAAACTTCCTGCGATGAATGTTCTGCGGCGGTGGTGGAAGATGGAGAAAAAATATTTTCCAATGTTATCGCCACACAAGTACCGTATCACGCGCCATGGAGTGGAGTAGTCCCGGAAATTGCCAGCCGTAAACATACCGAATGGATATACGCTGTTACAAAAGAAGCGCTGGACAAAGCCGGTTTGGGTATAACGGATATTGACGCCGTTGCCGTAACCAGCCGTCCCGGTCTTTTCGGTTCTCTTGTAGTAGGGCTTTCCTTCGCCAAGGCGTTCGCGTGGGCGCGTAACATTCCGTTTATAGCTGTGGATCACATGCTGGCGCATTTGTATGCTCCTCGCCTGATTCCCGAAAATAAACCTGAGTATCCGTTTTTGGGGTTGTTAGTTTCCGGCGGGCATACAATAATTTGCCGAGCTGACAGTTTTGACAATATTACGGTAATGGGAACCACGATTGACGATGCCGTAGGAGAGGCCTTTGACAAGGTGGCAAAGTTTTACAATTTTGGCTACCCCGGCGGGAAAATAATAGACGAGATGTCACGTAACGGAGATAACGGAGCTTTCCGTTTCCCTATACCATCCCTGCATAAGGGAGATCACCGGTATGATGTATCGTACTCGGGGCTGAAAACCGCTGTAGTAAATCAGCTTGATTTATTCAGGGTAAAGAAAACCCCGCACACACAGGAAGACATAGCCGCTTCTTTCCAGAAAACCGCCGTGGAAATCCTTTTACGCGCCTTGTTAAATGCCGCCGAAGATACCGGTCTTACAACAATTGTCGCGGGCGGCGGTGTCGCGGCTAACAGTTATCTGCGCGAGCGCCTTGCGCAAATGCCGCGCTTAAATTGCATTTTTCCGCCGCTCGACCTTTGCGGCGACAATGGGGCGATGATTGCCGGCATTGGTTACCATTACCTTGCCCGCGGGGATCGGTCTTCTTTTGACATTACCGCTTCGGCTCGGGTAACAGGGTTTAAGAAAAAGTATCCGTAATGTCAGTTGTATTCTGGTTTTTTCTAATCTTATTGAGCCGGTTGGCAATTAAATTCTCAATATCTACAAGAACAGCCTCTTTCCAATTCTGTTGAACCGGCGTTATAGCGAATAAATCTGTTGAATCTTTACCCAAGGCAGCCGCAAGCTTTTCTATCATTTCCGGAGAAGGAAAACTTTTACACCCCTCGATCATGGCAATATAGTGCGTTGCAGTATCTGCCAATTCTGCCAGTCTTGATTGAGTAAAACCCAATTCACTTCTGAAAGATTTTAAATTGGTTGCGAAAAGTTTCCTTATACTTGTCATATTTCACAATTAAGTCATTTTCGACCATGCTATTTACTTAATAGGTATTGACAATAATCTATAAAGTCATATATCTTTATTAAAATGACTTTATAGGTCATCTTTTAGGGTTTTCTTGCTTTGTTTTTGTACAAATCTAGGAAATTTTGAAGTAAATCCAGTCAGCCTGTTTCGGCGGCGGCAGGGTTCATTAAAGGCATGGCAAAAAAACTGCTTTTTGAGTGGTTTGGGTTAGATCTGCCCTGATGCGTGATGTTGATTTTCCATCTATTTTTGGTTATTCTAATATTAGAGAAGGCAGGTTAGAAGTGTCCAAAAAACTTCCTTACGGGATATCCAATTTCGCTGATTTAATCGAAAGTGGCTATGCTTATGTTGATAAGACCCGTTATGTAGAGCTATTGGAGAATGAGGATAACCCTTATCAGTTCTTCATCCGTCCCCGCAGGTTTGGCAAAAGCCTGTTTTTGTCTGTATTGGAGAATTACTATGATTTGAACAGGAAAGACAAGTTTAATTCTTTTTTCGGCAATTTATACGTTGGCAAAAATCCAACGCCCGAACAGGGTATGTACGCTGTTATTCAATTTGATTTTTCCGGTTTGAATACCGATAGCCATGAAGAGTTTAAGCGGTCGTTTTCGGACAGGGTACAAGAGACGGTTAGAATTTTCCTGGATAAATACAAGGGTGTTTTTTCCAATGCTGAAACATTGCTAAATTCTTTGCATGAAAGAAACCCAGGTATAGGAGCTATAGACTTGGCGTATGCCGGAGTTTCCGCTGCGGGCATTAAAATGTTCGTTATAATAGACGAATACGACCATTTTGCTAATAACCTGATAGCAATGGGAAAAACCTATAAGGACGAAGTACAAGCCGGCGGCATAGTCCGTGCATTTTATGAATCATTGAAAACTGGAACTACATCTGTTATCAGACGGATATTTATAACCGGTATCACTCCCATGATGATAAACGATCTCACCAGCGGTTTTAACATAGCGAGCGATTACAGCTTAGACGCGAAATACAATGAAATGTTTGGATTTACCAGCGAAGAAGTTGGATGGCTTATACAGGAGACTGGAGTTGACAGAGGCTTAATTGAGATCGATATGGAATCTTATTATAATGGTTATGTGTTTAATAATTATGGTAAAAACAAAGTTTATAATTCACAAATGATTTTGTTTTTGTTTCATCAAATTTTGAGACACGGCGAAACCCCCAAGCAAATTATAGACACTAACTTGCGAACAGATTATGCGCGTCTGCGCCGTTTGGCAGAGAATGAAAGTAATCGGCAAATACTGTTTGACATTGTAAAAGACGGTGGTATTTTTGGCAATATAGTCGAAAAGTTTTCGTTAGATGAACTGCAAAACGATAACTACTTTATCTCGCTGTTGTTTTATTTAGGCATGTTAACTAACGGCGGTGTCATTGAAGGCCGGTCGTATTTAAAAATTCCAAATTATTCTATAAAAACACTTTACTGGAACTATGCAGTTTCTCATGTGCAAGATTTAGAAAATACAACCGTAAGCGTTCGTAAGCTTTCAGAAGTAATAAGCAGAATGGCATTCCACGGTGATGTTAGCTTATACATGGATTTTTTCACCGAGAATTTTTTGAAGCGTCTTTCCAACAGAGATTTGATAAGTTTTGATGAAAAATACATTAAGGTCATGTTGCTTTCTACCCTGTTTATGAGCAATTTATACCTCCCCGTATCCGAAGCCGAAAACATAAGCGGCTACACCGATATCTACCTTATCAGACACCCCGCTGTGCCGGATATAAGGTACGAGTATGTCTTTGAAATCAAATACGCTAAAACCGATGCTGCAGAAGCGGAAGTCAAGGCAAAGTTTACGGAAGCTCAGGCGCAGATTGAAAAATACAAAACCGACCAAAGATTTTCTGGCAGGGAAGACATTAAATTTGCAGCTATTGTATTTAAGGGAAAAGGCGATTATGAACTCTCCGGCTTTCTTTGAGTTGTAGAAATAGCTGAGTATAGCAAGATGGCTCTGGCGCATAATCCTTATGGGGACGGGAAGGCGGCGTAGCGGGTGTTTTTCAGCCTTGCATAGAGAAGCTTGTATAAAGAAGCCGGCCTTGGGCGAGTTGACATAGAGCTATTTTTTTGTATATTGTGTTGTAGATGCGAATAACAGAACATGAAAAAAAGGTGATTGTAGAAGCTGTAAAGAATACTGACCCTGATGCCAAAGTATGGCTTTTCGGTTCTCGGGTAGATGACAATAAAAAAGGCGGAGATATTGATATTGCGATTTTTTCAGACAGAATACATAAAGAGATCATGAAGGTAATTCAAGTAAGGCGGTATATTTGCAGCAGAATTGGCGAACAGAAGATAGATATTGTTACGACAAGTGATGGAAGAGAAGCTATTTTTAAACTTGCAT
>Ga0099364_10003621_pt1 | contig 23819 bp, 15 predicted proteins | sample TergutTh196P3_FD_73070 | JGI IMG/M metagenome (GOLD analysis project Ga0099364, IMG submission 73070) | Microcerotermes parvus P3 segment gut microbial communities from Pointe-Noire, Republic of the Congo - Th196 P3 | ecosystem: Host-associated > Arthropoda: Insects > Digestive system > Gut ...
CACAGAAAAGAGGCGCGAACCCGCCAATCATTCCGTTATCATGAATAAACGCCTCTGTAGTCAGTATCATCCCATAGGTAAAATAGTCATACTGAGTACGAAGTGCTTCGACAGCCCTTATTTCTTCCTCTGTTATGCCGGGGATTTCCCGAAGAGAAGTAAAGGCTGCCGATTCACCTTGCTCAGGAGAATATGGCTGCTGCCTGTCACAGGATAACAATAACAAGAGAAAAAAGGCCAAGATCACGAGCACCGGTCTGACTATGCATACATAAGCTTTAGCCATATTTGGTTTCTACTCCGGTAACACATAATATATATATAAATTTAAATAAAAAAACAATCTAATTTATTGAGTTTTTATAATATCAAATACAATAGATTGTTGTCAATACTTATATGTTGGATTCTAATAGATTATCAATCTGTAGAATGGATATATGACAAATATAAAGGTGCTTTTAGGTGCTAATATTAAGTTTTATCGAGCAAATTTAGGCATTTCTCAAGCCAAATTGGCAGAGAAGGCTAATATGGCAACTAATTACCTTGGTATGATTGAATGCGGAAAAAAGTTCCCTTCGGCAGATATGCTGGAGCGCATTGCCGCAAGCTTAGAGAGAGATACTATTGACCTATTCAGCCTTACCCCTATTCAAAAAAATTGGAAGCATAAGATTCTTTCAAAGATAGGGGATGTTATAGATGAGGAACTGGGGTCTCACCACACCCTTTGACTACTCCCTGCAATTCTGTATAATCCAGCCATGTCAGAAGAAAAACCTTCGAGGCTAATGCCTTCTCAGTGGACTGTTCAGAACTATGTAATAGCGGGAATTCTGGTCCTTCTTTTTATTGCAGTTCTAAGACTTATTGCACCTTTCTTTACACCAATATTATGGGCCATCCTGCTTTATATTCTGCTCAGTCCCCTGCATCGCCGCCTTGTCGCGAACCTCGACTTTAATACTTTTAAGGGTAAGATACTGCGCAATGTCTGGGCAGGTGTCTTTACTCTTGGCACTTTGATTATCATTCTTATTCCAATTTCCCTTGTCGCTGCTATGTTCATTAGACAATCAATTGAACTCGTTAACCAGGCTCATACCTTCCTTACAGGAGGTGAACTTTACAGTATTTTGCAGAGAATATCAGGGTTTTTCTATGATTTGTCGGGCGGATATCTTGATATCACCACTGATTATATAATAAATCAGATTACATCAGCACTTGCAGGTGAACTACAGCGGGTTGTTTCCTTTAGCGGGAATATTTTCAGGAATATAGGCAGCTTTTTGCTTGGGTTAATGCTTATTTCTTTTTCCGTTTACTTCTTCTATCTTGACGGCTCCTACCTTTTTAACCTGATGTCAAGGGCAATACCAATTAAGAATGAGTATATTAGCGCTCTTAAAATAAAGTTTCTTGATATTACCCGAAACCTTTTCTTCGGTTATGTGATAATTGCACTTCTTCAATCCTTAATAGCCTATATAATATTTACGATTTTTGGGATAAACGGCTCACTCGTTTTTGCAGTCCTGACTTTTTTCCTGGTCTTTATTCCAATGATTGGTGCCATAATTATTTGGCTGCCCCTTGGTATTATGATGATTGCAGGCGGTAATACGGCAGGGGGTCTCTTATTTATGGCCATTTCAATGGTCCTTATTTCGAGCATTGATAATATAATAAGGCCGCTTTTCCTAAAAGACAGGATAAAGCTCCACCCCCTATTGATATTTTTCTCAATACTTGGCGGAATAATCGCATTCGGGTTTAACGGTTTCATTTTAGGCCCCGTACTTGTAATATTCTTCCTTACTGTCCTTGATATTTTCCTGGATGAGCACTTTATTGGAAGCGGCGAAGGAGCAATACAATGAAAAAGCAAATTATTACGGTTTTAATGATCCTATTGGCAAACATTCTTATTTTTTCTTGCGTAGGAGTGGCATCTACGGGCAGTGAGGCTGCCGCAGAGACTGAATTCGTGAGCATAGAAGGCATTGAATGGCTCCTTTCGCAAATAATACGCTCAGGCAGGAGCATTCAAATAGACCGTGAAAGCATTGGTATGGGTGAAATTTACACAATAAGCTTTTTAGACGGGCGTGTGAGCGGTATTGGTGCCCCAAATCGCTTTTTTGGGCCTTTTTATCCGGGAGAGGGCTATAGTTTAAGTATAGAAACCCTTGCGAGCACCCTTATGGCTGCCATTTTTGAGCCTGAAGTACTGAAAGAACATGAATACTTCGCATATCTCATGAACGTAACCGGGTGGAGTTTAAGAGAGGGAAATCTCGAACTTTATAGCTCCGGGGCAGACGGGAATGAAGTAAGCCTGGTTTTCACGCCAAAATAAATTAGCGGCAATGGGACTCGAACCTATGACCGAGCGGATATGAGCCGCTTGCTCTACCAACTGAGCTATGCCGCCAATATTTTTAGAGCAACTCGCAGAGTTGTTCTAAAAATATTATATAATAAATTTCCAATCGGCTCCAGCCCGAAGGGCTGATGCCGCCAATAATTGAAAACTAACAAAAACAAAGATTTATGTCAATCTCCGGACAATCCGCTCTGGACAACGGGATCGATCAGTCTTAACATTATAGTATGAAGAAAATTATGCCGGTTTGGATGGTTTTTGCATTTATAATGACGCTGATAACTATGCCTCTTGCTGCCCAAACAGATCTTGGTGTTTTTGCTCCATTTGTATCCCGCTTAAGTGCAGTGCCCGAAAACAACCGGATACGCTTAACTTGGGTAGATTCACCTGATATTAAGGGACAGATCTTTATTTTCAGGTCAAATTTGCCCTTTATTGGCCCTGATCCTGTCCTTGGTGATGCAGTTGCATCTATTCCCTACGGTACTCAAGTCTATGTTGACGAAATAATCCGGGGCGGAACCTATTATTACTATGCCATTGCAAGTGATGAAACGGGCAGAAGGTTTAATTTCCCGATTATTTCTACAAATACCATAAGCGTAATATCGGATTTTATTTATGTTCCGCAAATTGTGCAGGAGGGTCAAATAGAGCCTGCAAGGGAGCAGTTAACGATTTTAGCTGATGATAGGGCGGACTTTGAAATTCTGCCATATACTCCCCTGCTCGGCCCAATTGTATTGATCCCAAGGGTTTTTGTGACAGACCTTGAGCCGATTCAGAGAACCTACGATGATCATGCCCTTGCAATGCTTGTAAGACATTCCTTTGGATTAAGGGACTGGGAAAGGGCAAAATTAGAGTTGATTTTATTCCTTTCTGTACCTCGCAGTCATGAAACAAGGGCAAGGGCGAGGTTCTACCTTGGTCAGTGCATGTACTTCCTGCATGAGCCGCAGGAAGGGCTATTTGAATTTCTTACCATCCAGGACAGATTCCCTGAGGAAACTGCCATCTGGATCCAGGCAGCATATAATATGATGAACTATAGCCTGCTTGTATACTAGTATACTAGTATACAAGTTAAGTACAAATCCTCCTATCTGAGCATCCTTAAAAGGCTGCGCAATTCCGGGTCAGCAGGAAGCGGAATGACATTAACAGCTTCAGTCTGTCTCCTTTCGGGTGTGAAGATAACCTCATCCCCCTGACTGATCCTGTCGAAGAAACCCTGTCTTATTATACGTCCCACCGAAACTTCCTCATCAGCTCTTTCGATGACAAGCCTTCCGACTACATCATCAGGGAAGAAAACAAGGCCAATCCCCTCATTCCTTAACTCCATACTGCCCCTGCGAATAATTTCAAACTCGTCTCCGTCACTGACACCGTCCGCCCTTCCCTTATCAATTAGCCCCTGATCTTGCCTGCGAATGATAAGCTCTGAGCGGAAGGGCAGAGCAGAAGAAAGCTGATCTACAATACTCCTACTGGCATAGCGTAAACGGCTTGCCCCGGTACGGAAGGCACTGAACTCCGCGGCCAAGGCACCTGTACGCCCGACAAAGAGCTCTGCCTTAATTGAAAGATCTCTTTCACTTTCGGAAACAGAAATTAAAAGGAAATAGTCTGCCCCTGCCTCTCTTGCAGTACGGAAGGCGGCAGAAAATGAGGGTTGCCTTAGCTCTAAGTTCATCGGGAAGATATTTCGCTCATGCACAAGGATATCCCTAATATAGGATGATGCGCCTGCCCCTGCATCTGCATGATAAAAACTTGATTGAGAGGGTATCGAAAAGATCGCGAGATTCCAGTGGGGCTTTGAAATCATTACGGGGTCAACATCCCAGCGTCTAAAGAGGGCGGTAGAAAGAAGGACATTGTAGGTCTCAATTGCATCGGTCAGGGCCTGATCCCCAAGTCCAAGATCCTGCATAAAGCGAAGCTCTTCAAGATAGCGGGCAGGATAGCCCTGGAGCCTGAGCAGTTCAGCATACTCCCTTCTTTCAGGAGCATAGGGATTCAAACGGAGGCCCCTGCGATACTCAAAGAGGGCCTGCTCCATTAGATGCCTTCCGCGATAATCGGAGGCCCTATTAAAGTGCATGCTTGCAAGACGATGCCTTGCAGGGTCTTCGAGCCTTGTATGGGAGATTAGGAGTTCTTCAAGAGCAGCGCGGATAAACTCATTTTCAGGATCTATGCTCGATGCCATAGACAACACATCTCTTGCCTCGCTGAAGTTACCCATTCTGACAAGGGAGACCCCCCGCAGATACCGGGCCCTTGAATCGTCACGGTTTATGTTGATAAGTTCATTTGCGATTCGCTCGGACTCACTGTACTGCCCGTCATTAAAGTAAAGGGATGCAAGCAGGAAGCGGGCGGGAATAAAGCCGGGTCTGTAAAAGAGGGCATCGTGTGCATGCTCTATCCCGTCACTAATCCTATTAGCCTTATGGGCAAGATAAGCTGCAAAATAATGTACCCGATAATCCCAGGGGTGGTGAAGAAGCGCTCTTTCAATATAGAACCGGGCGTTATCCATATCACCCATGGAACTTAAAACAAGGGCGAAGGAGACAAGGAGCCTCCTATCATCGGGGTAGCGATTTGTTGCAGCCCTGAACTTGAGCATTGCATCCCCGATTCTGCCCCTTGCAATATCAAGCTCTGCTGCAGCAAAAATGGCCTCCCTGTTATTTGGCTCACTTTGCAAGACTATATCAATAATAAGAGAAGCCTCGTTTAGCTGCCCAAGGGCAATAAGGGTAAAGGCTTCAAGGTTTGCTAAGGCCATATTTGTTCTTGCAAGAGTTCTTGCCCTTCTTACCCAGTTAAGGGCTTGGTCAAATTCTCCAAGCTCGTAATAACATTCGGCAAGAGCTGCAGTGGCCTCTGCATGTGCAGGGTTCTGACGCAGGGTCTCAAGGAAAAGCTCCACAGCAGAATACCAGTCCTCTGCCTCCATTGCCGTGAGCCCTCTTTGATAAAGGCCCTGAACAGCGGCCTGTGCAGGAAGTCCGTCAGGTAATCCGTATATTAAGATAAATAAAAAACAAAGGAATATAAGTTTTCGCATGCCCCCCCCGGTCATTAATTGAAAGTATTAAACATCCTTCCCGGCTAAAATTATTTTAACCGAATTAATCTTATGGCCTTCTACATCTTGCACAATAAACTCGTGGCCTTCCCATACTTGCTTTTCATATTTTACAGGTATTTTACCAAAAAGGTCAAAGACAAAACCGCCAAGGGTATCAAAATCCTCAGACGGGAGCTTTATGCCGATATGCTCGCCAAGGTCTTCAAGGTTTACCCTCGTATCGCAGAGCCATGAGCCGCTGCCAAGGTCAAGGATATCTTCCTTTTCATCATCAAACTCATCCTGGATATCGCCAATAATTTCTTCTATGATATTTTCCATACTTACTATGCCTGAGACACCGCCGTATTCGTCAACTACTACGGCAATTTGAACCTTTCTATGGCGCAGCTCCTTTAAGAGATCGTTAATTCGCTTCGATTCGGGCACAAAATACGGCTTCCTCGATAAGCTTATAAGATCGATTGGCTCATTAAGTACAAGGCTCTTTAGTACGTCTTTTACATACAGAATGCCTATCACCTTATCTATTGTATCCTCGAATACCGGAAATCTGGAATGACCGCTTTCTATAATACGCGATAGAAGCTCCTCTCTTTCAATATCGACCGAAATAAAAATAGTATCTATCCTTGGTACCATCACTTCCTTTACCGTGGTATCTGAAAGTTCAAGCACTCCCTGTATCATTTCCTTTTCCTGTGTTTCAAGGGATTCGTAGGTTTTTCCTTCTTTTTCTCTTTTTAAAAATGACTTAATTAGGGACTTTGGATTCATATAATCCTCTCCGTAATTCCCAACAATATTTCCTCCTGTTTTATGAGCATGGGCTCCCCGCTCTCATTTGTTTCATGATCGTAACCTGACAGATGCAGTATACCATGAACTAAAAGCCTGCGCAGTTCCTCATCAAGGGGTACCTTGAAGAAATTAACATTTTCGTTAAGGGCGTCAAGCGAAAGAACAATGTCACCTGCAAGATAAGCTCCGCCGGGGCCCTTTTCCCCGAGGGGGAAGGAGAGCACATCGGTCGGCTCATTTTTATTTCGGTACTCAGAGTTTAGGGTCTTAATATACTTATTATTGCAGAGCAGTACCGAAACTGTCCAATCCTTATGTCCGAGATTATTCAAAATTGACTTAATATAATTTCCTGCGGCTCCCTTCCAATGGGGTATGGGAACTTCCTCGGCTCGGATATCAACTCTGTTCATTATCATTTTCCAATTTCGGATATTCTATCCTGGAATGATAGTAGCCTGCCAGAGCCCTGACAAAGGCATTCTTAATTACTTCAAGGTCTCTAAAGGTAAGCTCAGATTTAACGAGCTGATCTGTCTCGACCTTTCTTGAAATAAGCTCCTGGATGAATTTTTCTATTTTACCTGCATTCGGCTTTTCAAGTGTGCGTACTGCCGCTTCTGCAACATCGGCGAGCATGACTACTGCGCTTTCCTTTGATTGGGGCGGATTACCGGGATAGGTAAAATCATCCATGCTGATTGCCGCCTTATTGGAGTCTTCCTGTTTCAATGCCTTATCATAAAAATAAGAAATAACAGAATTACCGTGATGCTCACTTACTATGTCAATGACCTCTTGCGGAAGCTTTAGCTGTCTTGCCTTTTCCACTCCGAGTTTAACATGGCTTCGGATCACCGTTGCAGAAAGGCGAGGCGCCATATCGTCATGGCGATTATAGCTTGTTTGATTCTCCACATAGTAATCGGGGTTTTCCATTTTACCGAGATCGTGATAATAGGCCCCTACCCTTGCAAGAAGGGGGTTTGCTCCTATGTCAAGGCAGGCAGTTTCAGCAAGGTTTGCAACCATGATTGAATGGCTATAGGTTCCCGGGGCTGTGGTAAACAGTTTTCTAAGAATCGGCACATTCAGGTCAGAGAGCTCTATCAACCTGAATGATGTTGCAGCCTTTAGTGCATGTTCAAGAGGGGAGAGGAATCCGAGCACGAGCATGCCGCAGGCTATGCCGTTAAAACCGGACCAAAAGAGAGCGCCGGGGAAGAAGGAGGCAGGCGAGCTTTGCCAAAGGAGTACCGCGGTCATTGACACAAGATTTGCCGCAGCTATTAAAAGGCCTGCCTTTACAAGGTCCATTCTCTTCTCAGCCTGTTGAAGTGAATAGGATGCAACAACGCCTGAAACAAGGGCGAAGAAGTAAGATTGACCATCGAAGGAGCCTATAAGGAAGGCCCCAAGGGGAAGGGCAAATGCAAGCAAAAGGGCAAGGCGGGGGTGAATTAAAATAGCAGGAAGCATGATAATCAAAGCCGTCGGAATTAGAATCGAGCCGGGGATGGACATTATCGTAATATTCTTTACAAGGACAGAGCCGATTATATAAAGAGCAGTAAGACCTGATACAAGATATGCCTCACTATCCTTTAATTTCCTTCCGATTATTTGTCTCCCTGAAAAAAAGTAAAGAAGGGCAAAGAGCAATAAGAGAAAAAGAGTATGAGCAAAGTTTAAGGGAATATTGCTTGAAGATACATTCAGGCTTAGGGCAAGGAAATTATCCATTTCTTCTTGAGTAATAACAAAGCCCCTTCTTATAATATGCATCCCCTGCTCAATATGCCTGAATACGGGCTCTGTATTCGCCCTTATCGCTGCAATATTTCTGTCCGTATCCTCAAGTGAAAAGAAAATATTCGGCCTAAGGAAGGGGCCGATAAGCTCATAGGCGAGCAAATGAAGTGAGGTATTAAAAGTATGGCTTTCAAGTTGATCTCTTATGGCCTCAGGGCTCTGATTCCCGAAAATAACACCCCTGATCCTGAGTCTTTCCTGTTCAATCCTCGTTCCGCTCAGACGGAACAACTCCAGTATTTCCGGGTTTAAATAATCGATGCCCGCCTGGGGCATTGAAAAAATCCCCCTGTCTACTATTTGTGAAAAAATAATCCCGCAATCCCTGATTATTTCTTCCCAATTTTCGTCATAGTATAAAAGAGTAAGGATATCGTTGGGGAAATAATGTGGGAACTCGGTTTGGATTGCCAAGATAAAGCCCTGAAGGGATTCTGCTGTGTCCATTTGCTCTTCGGCAAAGGCAGCAAAATGAATCCACCTGTTTTTAAGATCGTCTGACACCGAGGCTGAATAGTGGAAAACGGCAGGGACATTTCTTATATTAGATTCTATTAGGAGCCTTGTTGCATCTTCATCAATATAGCTTATATTTCTTTCTGCAATTATATCTCTGTCGGCTACCCTTCCCACTGCAAACTCGTCCATGTTCCCCGTGAAGTTCCCCGAATAGACTTGATTTATGAGTACTACAAAGAGGCATAGGAAGAATGATCCTGTCCATGCTAAAAATGCCCTCTCTTTTGTAAGGGAAAGCAGTCTTTCTATAAAAGCTTTCGACTTTTCACCCATTTTTAATCTCTATTATGAAAATCATAGGCCTGTATAATTTTCTTGACCAGGGGATTTCGAACCACATCTGCAGTATGAAGATAGGAGAAGTTAAGCCCTTCCACATTGGAAAGTATGGAAATTGCATTTAAAAGCCCTGAATCATTACGCCTTGGAAGATCAATTTGAGTGATGTCTCCTGTAATAATGGCGCGGGTTCCTTCGCCAATACGGGTCAGAAACATTTTCATCTGCTCCCTTGTGGTATTCTGGGCCTCATCGAGAATTACGACGCAATCATTAAGGCTCCTCCCCCGCATGTATGCAAGGGGTGCAATTTCTATGCCTCTGTTTTCTTCCATCTTCTGTATTATATCATAAGGTATAAGGGATTCCATTGCATCGTAAAGGGGTCTTAAGTAGGGGCTGATTTTCTGGGTAAGATCGCCGGGGAGGAAGCCGAGGCTCTCACCTGCTTCAACAACAGGGCGCGTAAGAAGGAGTTTCCGCATTTTCTTTGTAAGAAGGAGGCTTAATGCGTAGGCAATTGCTAGATACGTTTTACCGGTTCCTGCAGGGCCAATACTGAAGCATATATCAAACTTTCTCATTTCCCTGATATAGGCTGCCTGATTTTTGCTCCTCGGATATACCCGGCTAAAGCCGTTTGGGATTTGGATGATGGACTCCTCAAGGGATGGCCCCTCCTCCCCTGCGGGAACTCCGGCCCCGGTAAGGGAGCGGACATATTCCGGTGACGGATTCTCTCCCTCCCTTACAAGGATAATAAGGGAGTCCATTATTGACTTAAATCGCTCAAGGCAATCCTCGTCCGCCCCCTGGAAGCGGATTTCGTTCCCCATTGCCGAGATGCGGCCCCCAAGAGATTGTTCAATGGCCCTGAGATTGCCATCATTTGCGCCGCAGACACCTGAAAGGATATCTCGATTATCAAGTACTATGGTTATGCCATCGTCCATTGTATAAAGTGTATTTATCCCTTAAAGAGAAGTCAAGGATAGAACATGTAGGGAATATCCCAAACACCTAATCCCGTTTACCTTATCCAAAGGCTTTCTCCTATATAGTCAATCTGAGTGCTCAGCTCACTTATCGGCACCCATTGAACAAGAAAGGTGATATCGCTCGAGAATCTATAATTTGTAGACCCTGCAGGAAGATGAGGCGCAAGATTCATTGTAAGCCTTGCATTCCAATCTCCAAGATGGTGAATAAGGGAAAGGTCAAGGCCCTTCATTTTAAAACCCGATCTCCTCCGTAGGTCGTCATTGTCAAAACGGAAGGAGTTGAGAAGGTCAACAAAGATATTTGATTCCTGCCCCGGATATAGCCTTGTTGGAAGATTAAAGAATGGAAGGCCCTGGAGGTATTTAAACATTACAACGTTTTCAGAGTTAGTACTTAGGCTAAAGGTAAGGAAGTTGGTAATGCCAAGGTTCATTCGGATGCTTGTTGCGAGTCTTGAGTTTGTATACCTCTGGAGATCGAGGGCTAAACTGGAAGTAAAATTAAAGGAGAGTGACATGCGTCCGTCCCAAAAATTATTCTCTGTAATTGTCCTATTATAGGCAACTCGAAATTCCTGGGGATTAAAGCTTCTATCCGGAAGTTGAACCCATCCGTCCGGGGCACCGGGGCTAATATTTCCCATTAAATTATATCTCCAGGGCAGGGAATAATTTGCAGTATAGGAGGCGGTAAGGCCCTCATAGGTAAGATTGGATGTAAAGGAAGTAAACTCCCCGAGTTCAGGATCGTATACAATGTTCTGCCTGAAATTGCTGCGGGTAGTAAACCTTAGGGTTTCGTTAAAATGGATGGGTTCTATCACCCTTTCTACTTCCTCTGTGGGGAGCTGTACCCTTCCCCTCAAACTCGTCTCGGAAATCCCGGCCCTTATCGTGGCATTTGCCGAAACAGAAGGATCCCTAGGGGGGATTACCGCAGAAATTGAGAGGGTCTGGTTATTATCCCTTATATTTGCTGCGGCATTTGCGCTAATCTGGTGGGCGGAAATGTCCGTACTGTCCCATTTTCCGAAGACCCAGTCCCATTCCGGGTCCGCTCCCGTGACATCCACATTGGTTCTTGCAAGGAGTCCCCTTAAACTATACTGAAAATTGGAATTGCTCCATACAGGATTCCCAAAAAGGGGCCTTACTGTGCCTGTAAAATCCCAGGAGGAGGTAAAAAAGGTTTCATTATAGGCCCTATTCCTTGCGGTGCTGATTCTTGCAGGGTCAGTCCTGCCCCCTGTGGAAAACTCTTCGGCATTTTCGTTCAGATAGGAAAAATCCTGCCAGGAGCCTGTTCCCGAAAGACGCAAGGCGCCTGAATATGCACCGCCCCCCGTATGGGCAAGGTTAAAACCAATGCTGCCATCACCCCTGAACCTTGAAAGAACTGTCGAGACTTCCCCCCAATTTATGTCTTGGGGCTCTGTCCAATTATCTGCGGTGGATCTGAATTGAAGTTCTGAGGCGGCAGTTGGGCTTAGGCGATAGTCAATCGAGAGCCTTGGTCCTCCGATTGAAGGCAGGGTGAAGGTCTGTGCAAGAACCGGGGGGCTTAGGATAAAGATGTCCTGTTCGGAACGAATAGCTGCCCTGACAGAATCATCTTCGGGAACTTCCCAGGGCGGAATCGGGAGATCGGGCAGAAGGGTATCGCCGGGGGCGGGCCCTTCGGGGGCGGGTGTTGCCGTCGGGGCTCCCCCGAAGGTGAAGGGGGCCCCTGCTATTGCGCCGCTTGCCGAGAATAAGGTGAACCTGTTTGGGAAGAAGAAGGCCCGCCCCGGATTCGGGGGTGCTGTCGGCCCCTGATACTGCCTTGAAACCCGCTCGTTAAACAGAAGGTTGCTCGAGAAGTTTGAAATGCTTATAGAGTTAATATACGGTGCAAGGTCCGGGAAGCGGGGATTATAACTCCCGCTTATCCTCCAATCGAATGAACTTATTAGGGTGGTGTCTATGGGATCGGGTGCGTTCCAATCCCTTAGCATGCCGAGCCAGTCTTGAGCCTCTGCCCTGCGCAGAAAATCTCTGTCTGTATAGGGGTCCGAGTAGAAGGGGAGCTCCCAGTTAAGGGTACCGTTTGGAATAATAATTGAACCCTTCGCATTTAGCCTGTACCTGAAGGGAAAGTCCACCGAAAAGATATTTGTGCTATTCCACCTGCTCTCCCCGTCATGGTTTGGAAAGGGGGTAAAGGCCCCGCCTGCCTGGAAAATATCTCTTGTAAGGCCGAGGCCTGCCGAGACAGTGGTCGAACCGAAAGCCCTCCATGCGGGCAGGGTTAAATCTGTTCCAAGATAGAACCCAAGGTTGACATAGGCATCGGCAAGAAGGGTCATATTGATACTGCTGTGATCCACCCTCCTCTCCCCTGTGGTTCTTAGGAAAATGCCCTCCCTTACGAGAGAGCCTCCGTCGGCACCTCCTCCAAAGATAGTCGATAAGGAACTCTCGGAGACCACTGTTGCCCTTGGGGGCCCAAGAACATAGGTAGTAGTCTGCAAGTAGGTCCCGTCCCTTGAGCGATAGCCCATTACCGGGTGGAAAATCAACTGGTCGGCGGGATAATAAAAGGCAGGGACATAGAGAAGGGGTATATTACCGACCCAGAGCACTGCATTCAAGATGGCCCAGTCATTACCCGGGAGCAGCCATAGCCTTGAAGCGGTAAGGGACCAGAAAACCTCTTCACTTGCGGGGTTTGTAATTTCAGCCCCTGTAAGCACGGTTGCACCTTCGGGGTTTCTGGAGATGATGGTTCCCGCAAATCTATAGGTGCTTGCATTGCCTGAAACCGCCCTTTCGGAAACTCCGTCCATGAAGATGCTCGACCAGTCTTCAAGATTGACAGTAATGGTTTGACCTCGAAAGGTCTCTGTGGAATTGCCCTCTTCCCTTATATACTCGACATCGCCTGTGGCGGTAAGGACATTTCTCGTGCGGTTATAGAGGATCTCATGGGCCATTACCCTATGCAGGGCATTCCCGTCCCTTAAGCTTATTATAACATCGCCTGTAAGCCTTGCGTACTCCTCTTCAATAACTTCAACGGTGAAATATTCGGTGGTCTTTGCAGATTCAATGGTGATGATCCTCTGTTGGACAGGAGCGGCTCCCCCGGCGGTGATCCCGTAGAATGCCCTGAGTCTTGATGCAAGCTGTTCCCTGGTGCCGCCGTCACTTAAGCCAAGGTCCCTTGCCCAAGCTGCAAGCTCCTGCAAGGTGGACGTTCTTATATCAAGTTCGATGTAAAAAGGGACTTCCGCGGGCGGTTCTGCCGGAACCGGGGTTAGTTCTTGCTGTTCCAGTTCCTGCTGCTCCTCTTCTTCTTCCTGAGCATTTGCAATGAAAGCAGGGAAAAGAAAAAAAAGCATAAATAGCAGGGTAAAAAACTTCATTTAGCTCCTGTTTTAGCTCCCGATCTGCGCCCCGGCTTTTTTATTCGGCCTCTTTTCAAAAGCTCGGCTAAGTATTGCCCAGTATATGAAGTTGACCATTCGGCAACTTTTTCAGGCGTTCCTGTAACAATTACTTCCCCTCCCCTTTCACCACCCTCAGGGCCAAGATCGATTATATGATCTGCCTGTAAGAGTACATCAAGATTATGCTCTATCATTATTACTGTATTACCCTGATCGACTAAGCGTTTTATCACTTCCATTAACTGCATTACATCAGCAAAATGGAGGCCGGTTGTGGGCTCATCGAGGATATAAAAGGTCTTACCGGTTGAGCGCTTTGAAAGCTCCAGGGCCAGCTTCACCCTCTGGGCCTCTCCCCCCGAGAGGGTAAGGGCGGATTGGCCAAGTTTAACATAGCCAAGCCCCACCGAAAGAAGGGTATCCATCTTTCGGGCAATTTGAGGAATTGCAGAGAAGAATTTGGCCGCCTCTTCTATGGTCATATCAAGAACATCAGCAATATTCTTACCCTTATAGCGTATGTCGAGGGTTTCCCTATTAAATCGCCTTCCGCGGCATACATCGCAGGTAATATATACATCCGGGAGAAAGTTCATCTCAATTTTTATTGTACCATCTCCCTCACAGTTCTCGCACCTGCCGCCCTTGACATTGAAAGAAAAACGCCCCGGTTTATAACCGCGCATCCTTGATTCGCTGAGGCCTGAAAAAAGATCCCTGATTGGAGTAAAGCCCCCGACATAGGTGATGGGATTTGACCTTGGGGTTCGGCCTATCGGACTCTGATCGATATCTATCACCTTATCTATATGCTCATGACCTTCAAGACTCGCATACTCACCTTCCCTTCGATTGGACCCGACAACCTTATTGTAAAGTGCGGGGAAAAGTACATGGGAAAGAAGGGTGGACTTACCCGAGCCGGAGACCCCTGTGATACAGGTAAAGACCCCCAGGGGAAAGTCAACATCTATATTCTTTAAATTATGCTCCCTTGCCCCGGTAATGCGCATTCTATGACCGTTGCTTTCCCTCCTCTTTGCAGGGATTTCCATTCCGAGGGTGCCTGCAAGGAAGCGCCCTGTAAGGCTATCCTTTACCTTCATGATATCCTGCGGGCTTCCCTGGGCAACCACCTTCCCTCCGTGGACCCCCGCACCGGGGCCAAGGTCCACTATATGATCTGCCGTCCTAAGGGTCTGCTCATCATGCTCAACCACAATCAGGGTATTACCAAGATCGCGCAGGTGCAGGAGGGTATCGATCAACCTCTGATTATCCCTTTGATGAAGCCCGATGGAAGGCTCATCGAGGATATAGAGCACCCCCATAAGGCTTGAGCCTATCTGTGTCGCAAGGCGAATCCTCTGGGCTTCCCCGCCCGAGAGGGTTGCCGCCTTCCTTTCAAGACTAAGATAATCAAGGCCGACATTCTTCATGAAGCCAAGGCGGGCCGTAATTTCCTTCAGTATCTGCCTTGCTATTGTTTGCTCGGTCTCGCTGAGTTTTACGGTTTCAAAGAATTTGAGGGAATCGGTTACTGAGAGGCTTGTAAGATCCCAGATATTACGTCCTCCGACTGTTACTGCAAGAACATCGGGCTTAAGACGCTTTCCCCCGCATTCTTCACAGAACTTCTGCGACATAAACTTTTCAAGCCAGTCCTTTACCCCGGGCGAAGTGGTCTCAAGATAGCGTCTTTTAAGGTCTTCAAGGACTCCGGGGAACTTCGTATTATAGTCAAAATGATGGGAGCCATCTCGGTTCTTATACTTTACTTCTATTTTGTCATCACTTCCGTAAAGTAATGCATCCATCCCCTTTTTCGGAATTTCATCGAGGGGTGTGTCGAGGGTGAACTTAAAGTGCTTTGCAAGACTGTCAAATCTGCTTCTATACCAGGCCGAATCAGGGTTATAGGGGATTAGTCCCCCCTCGTTGAATGAAAGAGAGGGGTTTGGAATGATAAGGTCAGTATCGAACTCCATTTTTATTCCGAGCCCGGTGCATGCAGGACAGGCGCCGAAGGGATTATTAAAGGAGAAAAGCCTCGGCTGAAGATCGGGGACGGAGACCATGCAGTCAGGGCAGGCATTTTTCTGGCTGAAGAAGTGCTCAATTGCAGTGTTCTCGCCGGGAGCCTGGCTTATTACAAGCATTACCCCGTTTGCAGCTTCAAGGGCCGCCTCTGCAGATTCTGCAAGGCGCTGCCTTATGCCTTTGCCGATAACGAGGCGATCAACAATAATTTCTATTGTGTGTTTCTTCTGCTTATCCAGGGTGATTTTTTCGTCAAGGCTTACAGGGACACCGTTGATCCTTGCCCTTGCAAAGCCCGCCTTTTTTGCATCATCAATAATCTTTTGATGCTCCCCCTTCTTTCCCCGTATAACAGGGGCAAGGAGTTGGATGCGGCTCCCCTCTGCCATCTGCATTATCGCTTCGATAATCTGATCGATTGATTGCTCTCTTATCTCCTTTCCGCAGATCGGGCAGTGGGGCACTCCGATTCTCGCAAAGAGAAGGCGGTAATAATCATAAATCTCGGTTACGGTCCCGACTATGGACCTTGGATTACGGTGAGTTGTCTTTTGTTCTATGGAAATTGCGGGGGATAATCCCTCGATATAGTCCAAATCCGGCTTGTCCATACGCCCGAGAAATTGCCTTGCATAGGTTGAAAGGCTCTCCACATAGCGCCTCTGACCCTCGGCAAAGATGGTGTCGAAGGCAAGTGAGCTTTTCCCTGAGCCTGAAATCCCGGATACTACGATGAGTTTGTCCCTTGGCAGTTCAAGGTCAATATTCTTTAGATTATGTTCCCTTGCGCCCTTGATGATAAGTTTGTTCATGTGTATAGGAAGATTAGCCCGGAATACCCCTGCTTTTCAAGGATGGCGCAGGAGGTAAAAATAAATTATAATTGGATAGGCAAGAAAAAAGTATTTTGGAGAATAAGTTGAATATTCTAATGACGACAAGCGAAGCAGTCCCCTATGCCAAAACAGGGGGTCTTGCTGATGTAGTTTCGGCTCTCTCATTGGCTCTCGCCAAACAGGGCCATGATGTGCGTCTAATAATCCCAAGATACTACGGGATTAACAAGGCTGTTTTAAAGTTAAAGCCTTTAAAGGGACCTATGGGTATTCCGATGGGCGGCGGAGAGGAATGGTGCGAGGTTTATACCGGCAATCTTCCGGGCGGCCCCTCAAAAAATCCAATTAAGGTCTATTTCCTCGATCATGAGAGATTCTTCGGAAGGGACGGGATCTATGGAGTACCATCCGAACCCGATTTTCTTGATAATCCGAGGCGCTTCACCTTTTTCAGCCGCGGTGTATTCCAATTATGCAGAAAGATAGACTGGTACCCGGATATACTCCATGCCCATGACTGGCCGACTGCCCTTGTCCCGGTATTCTTAAAATATGGGGAGAGGAGAAATGAGTTTGCCAAAACAGTCTCAATCCTAACCATTCATAATCTTGGGTATCAGGGGATTTACGGAAGGGATAATTTCTACGCAACGGGCCTTGGCTGGGACACCTTTTACAGTGCAGGTTTTGAAGACTGGAATATGATGAACATGCTCAAGGCGGGCATTAACTCGGCAGATATGGTAAATACGGTTTCGCCAAACTACGCCGAAGAGACTAAAACAAGCGCATACGGCTTTAGGCTTGACGGAATACTTAAGAGCCGCGGCACAGACTATAGGGGCATACTTAACGGCATAGATGCGGATATTTGGAATCCGAAAAAGGACACCTTTATTCCGGCAGTCTATAGCACAAAGGATATGAGCGGGAAGGCAAAGGCCAAAGAGCTCTTGCAAAAGGAATTCGGACTACCCCCCTCCCCCGATACTCCGATTATAGGCTTTATTTCCCGTCTTACAAACCAGAAGGGCGTCGGCGAACTCTTCGGGCCGGCTTACGGCTCGGCCTATATGATCTGCAGGGACATGAATCTGCAGTTTGTCGTCCTTGGGACAGGGGATGCCTGGTGCGAAAATGAAATACGCAGTCTTGAAAGTAAACTTTCCAATTTTAAGGGGAAGATCGGCTATAGCGATAAATTAAGCCACCTTATTGAAGCAGGAAGCGATTTCTTCCTTATGCCGAGCCGTTATGAACCCTGCGGCCTAAGCCAAATGTACTCACTTGTCTACGGGACCATTCCCATCGTAAGGAATACAGGGGGGCTCACCGATACCGTGGAGAATTATAACCAGGATACGGGCACAGGCACGGGCTTCATGTTCGATGATCTGACCCCTGAAGCAATTTACAATACAGTGGGCTGGGCAATCTGGGCATATTATAATAGGAGACCTCAGATAGAAGCCATGAGGCTTAAGGGAATGAAGAAGGATTTCTCCTGGGACAAGTCTGCAGGTGAATATCTTAAATTATATGAGGAAGCAGGGAAGAAAGTTCGGGGCTAATCAGGTTTTTATGCCGATAATAAGGGGCAAAAGTTTTTTATTAGAGGGTTTGCCTGTGCTAAAAGATCTAATCCGCCTTCCCCGGTCAAAATATCGCAGATGGGCAATACTTGGGGCCGTAGGACTTAGTGTTTTCGGTGTATTTCTACTTTCATCTGTAATCATGGCCTTTCTCGACTCAAGGAGCTTCCTTGTAGCCCCGGGGGCGTTCTTTGTCCGCTCATACGGGCTTCTAGCCCTGGTGATCCCTGCCTATGTTTTATACTCGGCTTTTTTACTTGCCGATCCTGCATATAAACCCGAAAGAATTTTTATTCTTTGCGCCTATGTTTTCCCCTTTTTGACTCTTGCAGTCGGCTCCTATTGGCTTAGGGAATTTGATGTTTTAAGCATTGAATCGAGCTTTATTACCCGTGTCGGAAGAATCGGCATAGGATTTTTTGTTTTTACCCTTACTACATTGGAATTTCTAGTGATTTTCCGGCTAAGAAAGCTGCTTTTTTCCAAAAATTCAATAGAAAATGAGGAAAAAGAAGCGCCGAAGCCATTAAAAAGGAAACCTGCCACAGGAAACCTAAAGGAAATTTATACAGAAGCGGCTGCTCTAATGGCAGAAGAGAATGAAAATAAAAATAATATTGATGATATTGAAGAAATAACTTTCAGAGAAGCAGAAAAGGCAGGCGGAGACTACTCAGATAACCTTGATGTTGAAAAAGCTCTTGCCGAGGCCGAGGTCTTTGCATCTGCACATGAAGAGCAGGTACGAATTGATGAGAAGAATGCTCCGAGTATCTATAAAAAATTGAAGGCCCCGTATTTTGTCCCTGTAGACGGCCTCTTAACAAGGTATCCTGACGGAGAATATTGGATTGTAGATGATGAAACAAGGAGAGCAGCCCTAACCTTAAAAGAAACTTTTAAAGAGTTTAATATCCAAGTGGAAGTTACGGGCATTCGCAAGGGGCCGGTAATAACCATGTTCGAGATCCTCCCTGCTCCGGGAATCAGGCTTACAAAAATTGAAAACCTTGCAGACAATATTGCCCTGCGCCTTGCAGCCCAATCCGTGCGTATAGTCGCACCCATCCCGGGAAAACATGCAGTGGGAATAGAAGTGCCTAATGCAAAGCGGAATATTGTGTCCTTTAGGGAAATTATTGAAGGGGAGCTTAGCAGGGAGGGAAAGAAAGCCGAAATCCCTGTGATTCTGGGGAAGGATATAACAGGGGAGGCTGTGACGGTGGACCTTGTGCAAATGCCCCATATCCTTATTGCAGGTGCGACAGGTTCAGGGAAGTCTGTCTGCGTTAATGCGATGATCCTTACGATTCTATACCAAAAGGCCCCTTCAGAGTGCAGACTAATCCTTATAGACCCAAAGATAGTTGAGTTAAAGCTATATAATGATATCCCCCATCTGCTTACCCCGGTAATAACCGAGCCAAAAAAGGCGTTTCAAGCGTTACAGTACTGCATATTCGAGATGGAAAGACGCTATGCATGCCTGGATCGAATGGGTGTAAGGGATATCAGGAGTTATAATAACCGTATAAAGGAAAGGGATATTGCGACAGAGTATATTCCCTATATTGTTGTTGTAATAGACGAATTTGCAGATCTAATGGCCACTACGGGTAAGGAAATGGAGAGTACTGTCGCCCGCCTTGCGGCAATGAGCCGTGCTGTGGGCATTCACCTTGTACTTGCAACCCAAAGGCCTTCAATTGACGTAATTACAGGTCTTATTAAGGCGAATATCCCAAGCCGCATAGCCTTTATGGTTGCAGGAAGGATGAACAGTCAGATCATTATAGACACTCCCGGGGCGGAGAAGCTCCTTGGCAAGGGTGATATGCTCTACGCAGGGGCGATTGACCCCTTCCCTGTCCGCATGCAGGGGGCCTTTGTTTCAGAAGAAGAGGTTGAGCGCGTAGTTGATTATGTTAAGGGCCTTGGCGAGCCTGACTATATAGACGATGAAATATTTTTTGATGATGAGGAAGAAGACACAGGTCCCTCTCTCTTTTCTGACGGGGATGACCCCCTCTATGAAAAGGCTTTAGAGATTGTTTTACAGCAGGGGAAGGCCTCCGCAAGTTATATACAGAGGCGGCTTAAAATCGGTTATAACCGGGCGGCCCGCCTGGTCGAAGAGATGGAGCACCACGGTGTTGTAGGGCCTGCTCAAGGCTCAAGACCGAGGGAGCTGCTTCGTGCCCCCCATTGAGGCTCTGTCGAGGGGATAAAAGTTCACCACGATTAGAGCTGCCAAAAGAACTGCGAAGGGAATCGGCCCTATAATTATTCTTATTGCATAAAAAACCGTTGGCGGCTGGGAGGCGGCCTCCCCAACCGAAGCAATATAACCGCCGATTTCAAGAATTTGGCCTGCAAAGAAAATTGCAAGGGCGGTCCCGAACTTGGAAATGAAAGTCCACATGCCGTAATAGGCGCCTTCATACCTCTTACCTGTTTTTTTCGCCTCTGCTTCGATAACATCGGGCACCATTGCAAAGGGGGCAACATAGCTGAAGCCGACTCCTATTCCTGCGTAGACCATCATTGCATAGAAGAATTCCACGGGCATCCTATGTCCAAGGAAATAAATCGAGAGGCAGGCGCTTGAAAGGACTGCAAAGCAGACCTGATACGTGCGCATTTTCCCGATTTTTTTTGACACAAGGACGGAAACCGGGATGAAGAGCATTGCAGTTAAAAGCAGAAGGATTAGGGCAATTGTTGTGATATCCCCCCGATTCAGAACATTGTTCGTATAATAAGCTAAAATGGTAGTCAAAAACGAAATACCTGTCATGTGAAGGGCGTATGTTACTAGTAGAATCACAAAGGGTTTATTCTTAAAAACAACAGCGTATGTTGAAAAAAAGCTTTCAGTCGGCAGGTCTTCTTTTTTATATTGCTTTTCTTTGGTTCCAACAAAGGTTAATAGGGTAACTATCATCATAATCGCGCCAAGAATTAGGCCCATTATAGAGAAGCCCCTTGCGTCAAGAAGGGGGTCAGGTGCACCGGGCCTTGCAAAGAGCTGTACAAGGGGTTCCACTGCTCCTGCTCCTGCAATGGTTCCGAAAACTGCACAGCCGAATCTATAGCCGTTAAGGGAGGACTGCTCGTGGTAGTCGTCTGTAAGTTCAGGGGTAAGAGAGGAATACGGTACATTGATAACAGTCGATGCTGTATTAAGGAGCATAAGGGCAATGATTGCCCAGAGTATATGCATTGAAGAGGGCAGATAGGCAGGTGAAGTAAAAAAGAAGACCATGGAAAGCATCATTGGAATGGCACCGAAAAGAAGGTAGCACCTCCTCCTGCCCCATCGTGACAGGGTTCTGTCGGTGATAAAGCCCATCATTGGGTCCGTTACTGCATCCCAAGCCTTTCCAATCATTATGGCAATCCCTGCCCAGGCGGCAGCAATACCTACGGTATCGGTCAGGTATTTTAATGCCCAGAAGGACATTAGGGTAAAGAACATATTCCCGCCAAGATCGAAAATACCAAAGCCAAGTTTCTGCTTCACGGTTAAGCGCATACCTGCCATATATACCTCTTTAGCCTTCCAGTTTAACGCTGTTTGGCCCGGCTCACAAGGGCCGGGAGGGCACGCCGGTATGACAGGGCTGAGCAGCCTCGCGCGGCAGCGCAGCCTCGAGCGGCGGTCTATTAAAACTTGAACGGGTTATACTTTATATCCCTGTCATAGACATCAAGACCCTCAGCCTTTTTTAGAAACGAAACCGAAAGATATGTCAGAGGAGTCGCTATCACTTCAATCAAAACTTTTAACAAACAGTTAGTGAAAACAAGTGCGAAGAAAAGTTCTCCCGGGAAAATCCCTGCAAGGGTTGCAATGGAGATAAAGATAAAGCTGTCGAGTAATTGCCCTATCACACTGCTTCCCAATGCTCTGAACCACAGTAAGCGGCCTTTGGTAAGAACTTTTAGACGGGAGTGGATTATTGAATCGAAGAACTTCCCGAAAAGATAGGCTGAAAGGCTTGCAAGAACTATTCCGCCTGTACTCATACCTCCAAGAATTGCATCATAAGCTTCCTGTCCTGCATAGCTCTCCCAGAGCTCTTCACCGGGGAGCAGGCCGAGGATGAAAAGAGAGAGGGCCGCTATCCCAAGGCATATAAACCCTATCCAGATAGTCCTCCGCATCACCCTAAAGCCATAGACTTCGGTTATCAGAGCCCCGATTATATATGCAAAGGGGAAAAGGAGGGTTCCGCCATCGAAGATAAGATCGATCCCGAGTATCGAAAACCTAAGATCGACCACCTTCGCTGAGGAAGCTATATTGCTTGCGACAATAACGACCACGAATAAGGCCGTTACCAGATCCCGGTAACGGCCTTGTTTGCTTTCTTGAGATATGTTTTCCATTAAAAACCCCTGTTTTGTTAAGGCGGGTGTGGTTGTTGTTCGGCTTGTAAACAAGCCGGACAACAACCCTCGCTAGGCTACCGCCGTATTATCAATTAATTCTTACTAAGCCCACTTAACGAAACCGCAGCGGTACGGGTGAACAAGTGCCTCATGTTTGGGAAGAATTCTTACAGTATGCCCCTGATTACCTGTATCGTCACATTCGATTTTTACCTGATAACGGTGGGTATTTCCATCCTTGCTCACTGCCTTCATTTCAGAGCGCTTTGCGTTCCTTATTGCTGCACTTTGAGTCGAGATTGAACCGTGGTATAACTCAACCAGAACTTCATCCGGATTAAGAGAACCCATCTCAATATATGCATTTACGGTAAGGAAATCTCCCCTCTGCATTACAGGCTTGGCGTTCGACTCAATCTTTGTAATTGTAAGCTGGTCCCATTCCTGTCTCAATTTTGACAGATAACCTGCAAGTGCCTTGGATTCCTTATACTCTTCCTTTACAATCCTGCGATAATTTTTAAGGGCAGGGAAGTAGAAGTAATTGGAATAATCCATGAGCATGCGATGACTGGACATTGACTGTCCGATCTGCCTCATGCAGTCCTTCATCATCTTAATCCATTCGCGCGGGAGACCGTCCCTTCCCCTCTGGTAGAATAGGGGGATAATTTCCCTTTCCAGAAGGTCGTAAAGGGCCTTACTTTCTATCTCGTCCTGCAGATTCGTGTCGGTATACTCTTCGCCGCGGCCAATTGCCCAGCCTACTTCGGCGTTATATGCCTCGTCCCACCAGCCGTCGAGGATTGAACAGTTGAGTACCCCATTCATTGCGGCCTTCATTCCGCTGGTTCCCGATGCTTCAAGGGGGCGTCTTGGGGTATTAAGCCATACGTCGCCGCCGGTTGTAAGGTATTTTGCAACGGTCATGTCATAATTTTCCACGAAGAGGATGCGGCTTGATACGTCGTTTTTCTCGGCAAAGGTGACAATCTCACGAATTAATTCCTTACCCGGAATATCGTGGGGATGTGCCTTTCCTGCGAAGATCAACTGGACGGGCCTGTCGTTATCCCTTACGAGCCTGAGCAGGCGCTCGGGATCACGCAGGAGTAAATTACCTCGTTTATATGTAGCAAAGCGGCGGGCAAAGCATAGGGTAAGGGCATAAGGGGAAAGGGCATCTTCAGCCTGCCTTATACGGCGCTCCTGGGCCCCGGTCCTCTTATACTGCTCACGGATGCGGTCCCGAACAAAGGCCACAAGGCGTTCGCGGCGCCTCTCGTGGGTCCTCCACAGCTCTTCGTCAGAAATCCTGTCCATTCTATTCCAGATTTCGAGGTTAGTGGGCTCATCTTCATAATGAGGGCCAAAATAGCGCTCTAAAAGCTCGCCCATATTGCTTGAAACCCAAGTCCTGGGATGCACACCGTTTGTAACATGGCCGATGGGGATTTCTTCAAGGGGAAGGCCCGGCCAAAGGGCTTTCCACATATCCCTAGAAACAACACCGTGAAGTGCAGAAACACCATTTGCATAAGCTGCCATTTTAAGGGCAAGTACTGTCATACAGAAGGTTTCATGCTCATCGTAGGGACGCTCACGGCCTAAA
>Ga0099364_10003622_pt1 | contig 23818 bp, 6 predicted proteins | sample TergutTh196P3_FD_73070 | JGI IMG/M metagenome (GOLD analysis project Ga0099364, IMG submission 73070) | Microcerotermes parvus P3 segment gut microbial communities from Pointe-Noire, Republic of the Congo - Th196 P3 | ecosystem: Host-associated > Arthropoda: Insects > Digestive system > Gut ...
ACTTCCAAGTGAAAAAACAAGAGGTCAATTTTTCTTCAATAACTTTGAACTCGAAAATATCGTTTTTATTGAAACGACGAACGAATTTTTGCTTTCAGGTATCAATAATGGGGTAATTTTCCATAAAGATAAACTTATTGTTGCAGATAAAAATACTGCAAGTATTTTCGTTATAGACGCTAATACCGGAAAAGTGGAAACGCTTATTCATAGAAAAGGGCGTGGTCCGGGCGAATCGAATAATATTCGTGATATTGCTTTTGACGATAAATGGGGCCATATATTGGTATTCAATGATTATAAAAAACTTCTTTACTTTGAGTTAGATGGTACTTTTATCAAAGAAGAAAAAATTACTGACGACCTGTATTCAAATTTCATATTTGACAATGGCAAATTGATATTTTATAATAAAGGAAAAGGGATAGGATGTCATCCTTATTCGGTCAACATTTATGACCTACAAACAGAATCGTGGGAAAAGATTGGTTTTGACAAGAATGTAGATTTCCCACATAGAGGACGTGGACGTTTATTAGTTAAAAGCAAAAACATCTGGTTTTCGCCAGTACTTGATTTTGGGTTACACAAATTAGACAATAACAAAATAGAAGTACCATACAAATTGGACCAAAGACCTTTGAGTGAAAATATGCAAAAAAAGGCCATATCCGATATGCGAGCATTCTATCGTGAAATAGGAGAAGGTAGCATTATGCACAGCATCCTTTCTATCAGAGAAACAGATAATTTTATTTTATTTAGTTCAAATTTGTTTGGTTTCCTTATAATGAACAAAAACAACGACAAACTCTATTGGGAAATGGGCATAGAAGATGAACAGTTAGGACTTGAACTATGGGATTACTATCCTCATGATGGTAATGACAACAGAATTATGTTTGTTGTCGAAGCAGACGAATGGATAGAGCGAACGTCGAAAAATGATAACAACTTGCCAGAACATATAAGGAACAAAATAGGAAAGGCAAATGTAAATGAAGAAAGTAATCCTATTTTGGTTTTCTACAAAGAAAAGAAAGATAACATTTGAAGAACGAAATGAAACCATATGTATACATATTAGTTATCATTATAAAATAACAATTGTTCACATAAATAGTTGAACACCTTCGGAGTTCCCAAGGTGGCAGTACTGTCTCACTCCCCGAGTTACGCTGCGCTTACTCGGGGTTCTACAACGCTTAACTCCATTCGGAGTTCAATTCTAATCAAACGCCACTCTAACCGTATTATTTCCACTACGAATGATATACACGCCCATCACATGCAAAGGTATATCTGCTTCCTCGCCGTCGGCAACACTACTGTAAATCAACGCGCCATTAGCAGAATACACGCTCCAAAGCTCGCCTACGCTCAGACCTGTTACGTGAAGCAATCCGCCCCGCATCCAAGCGCGGAGTGGGTTGGCAGGGGTGAGTTCGGGCGCGGAGGTGATATTAGGAGCGGCTATCACCGCGAAAGTCACGTTAAAACTCCAAGCCGTGATATTTTCGCCGCTAATAGTCACCGTTGCGGAATATGTGCCTATGCCAAGACCTGTTTGGGGAACAACAGTAAAATTGTCGCTTCCGCCAACTGCTATGCTTGGTATCGAAGTCTTTGACCGTATGAAGCTTCCCGCATTAGCGCCGGATAGCGAAATTGTCAGCTCGCCGGTAGGGTAATTGCCGGTGTTGCTCACGGTTACGTTGTGAACCTGCTGCGCTCCGTAGCCAACGGTTGATGTGCCGAAATCTTTATCCGTAGCGGGGTTTAGTGCAATACCGTACGTTGAAACGGCTGTTACAGCAAAAGTTACATTAAAACTCCGTGATGTTATATTTGTGTTGCCACTCACCGTTACTGTTGCGTTGTATGTTCCAACGCTAAGCCCCGTTTGGGGAACAACGGTAAAAATGTCACTTCCACCTGCCGTTATATCAGTTATTGAAGTTTTAGATAGCGTGAAACTTCCTGCATTTGCGCCACTCATCGCAATGGTCAAAGTTCCGGTAGGCTGATTGCCCGTGTTGTCCACCGTTACGCTGTGCGCCTGCTGCGCTCCGTAGCCTGCGGTTATTGTGCCGAAATCTTTATCCGTAGCGGGGTTTAGTGCAATACCGTACGTTGGCACGGCTGTTACAGCAAAAGTTAAGTCAAAACTCTGCGTTGTGATATTTTCGCCGCTAACCGTCACCGTTGCGGAATATATACCTTCACCAAGACCTGATATAGGCACAATTGTAAAGAAGTCGTTTCCATCTGCCGCAATGTTGGTTATTGAAGTTTTTGAAAGCGTGAAACTTGTCGCATTAGCGCCGGTCAGCGCAATGGTTAGCTCGCCGGTAGGCTGATTGCCGCTGTTGCTCACCGTTACGTTGTGCGCCGGTTGCGCTCCGTAGCCTACGGTTGTTGTGCCAAAGTCTTTGTTTGAGGATGGATTTAACGAAATATTGTAAGTAGGCTCGGGAGTCACCTCAAAACTTACATTAAAACTCCGTGATGTTATATTTGTGTTGCCACTCACCGTTACTGTTGCGTTGTATGTTCCAACGCTAAGCCCTGTTTTGGGAACAACGTTAAAAATGTCGCTTCCGTCTGCCGTTATATTGGTTATTGAAATTTTTGACAATGCGAAACTTTCTGCATTTGCGCCGTTCAGTGCGATAGTCAACGCTCCAGTGGGCTGATTACCCTCGTTGTTCACCGTTACGCTGTGCGCCGGCTGTGCGTCGTAACCTGCGGTTGCTGTGCCAAAATTCTTATCTGTAGCGGGGTTTAGCGCAATACTGTAAGTTGGAGACAATACATTGACCGTAATATCACCCAATGCAGTTTCAAAATTTCCGCTAATATCTGTATAATTTGCAGGATATTGTTGATCATTGCCTATGTTCAAATCGGTTGCGATATTGACCCAAACATAGCCTTCCGGCAGTTCTACATCTGCTAAAGTCATACCTATAACATAGATTACATTGATTATTTTCGGAACTGGGAAGACGCCAATAGCCTTCGTTATTTTTGCCTCAACCGATGGCTGTGCAGTTAGGGTATAATATGCCATGTCTGCTCCGCTCAACTTAAAATTCGCAGTAAGCTCAAGAACGCCAATTCCCACGTTTGCTTCATTCATGTTGCCGGTTACGTCGGTTTTATCAAGACTAACATTATCGTCATTTACCAAATTGGAGAAATTGTCCTCGTTGATGATATTGATATGCGTGTCATTAAAATAGACGTTTCCGTCATACTGTTTTTGGGCTGTTACGCTTCCTGTAAAGACAATTGCTCTTTGTGCCACTTCCGTAGGTGCTGAATCCAGAACACCCGTATAGTACGCAGCCGAAACCTCCACTGTAACCGTATTACCTACATCGGCTGCAACGAGTGTATATGTGTCGTTTGTTGCTCCTGTAATGGCTTCGCCGTTGCGTTTCCATTTGTAAAAGAGCGTAAGCGTTTCTGTACCGCTTGTATTTGCTGTGATTGTTTCTCCGTATATGTGAGTTCCAGTAACAGTTATTGAGCCCGGAATAGGATGCGATTTTTCACAACCGTACTCATCGCAAATTTTGCATACACCGTCTGGGTTACACTCGCGGCAGCCCTCGTAGTGACAACCTTCACATCTTATTTGTCCAAAATCTTTCCATAATGTTGCATTTCGATAATTTTCAACTGCTCCGGCAGGAACACGCAACGTACATTGGGAAATGTCTACAAGATGAAATACATTGTCAGAAGATCGAGCCGGTGGGGTTGCTCTAAGTACAGTAAGCACTTTCAAATTACTACATCCCTGAAAAGCAGAAGACTCAAGTGAACCTACAGAACTTGGAATAGTAAATTCTGTCAAACTAATACAATTTTGAAAAGTGAATGCAGGAATGCGAACCCAATTCGAAAGAATTGTAACATTTTTCAAACTGCTGCAATCACGAAAAATACTACTTCCGTAGGCTGTCATTGCATTGGGAATTGTAATCTCAATCAAACTGCTGCAGTTTCTAAAAGCCCCCTCTCCGATGGTTGTTACCGAATTTGGAATAGTAGCTTCAGTCAAATTGTTTAAACCACGAAAAGCAGATGTTCCGATGTGGGTTACTCCATCGTCTATTATAAGCGTTCTTATGGAAGATAAGTGGTAGCCGCCCCACGGAGCAGGAGTTACAGAAGCGATACTTGGGTAATCTAACATTCTCCCACTTCCTCCGATAATTAATATTCCGTTCTCGCATATTGACCATACTACTGTTTCTGTAATATTGCCGGAAGCAATAGTTCTTTCGCAACTATTAATGCAACCTCCAAATGCATCTATTCCGATTGTTGTTACTGTGCTTGGAACAATAACCTCATTCAAATTACAGCATGAATAAAACGCAAAGTCGCCGATGGATGTTACCGAATTACCGAAATAAACATTTGTCAAATTTCCACAACTTCTAAAAGCAGAATTTCCGATGGATTCAACCGAGTTTGGAATGGTAACCTCAACCAAGTTGCTGCAATTGCTAAAAGCATAATCGCCAATGGTAATAACCGAATTACCAATAGTAACCTCCTCTAAACCACTGCAACGACTAAAAGTATAATCGCCGATTGATTTTACCAAATCAGGAATAGTAACCTCTTTTAAACTGATGCAATGATAAAAAGCATAATCGCCGATTGATTCAACCAAGTTTGGAATATTAACCTCAGTCAAGTTGTGGCAATAGTAAAAAGCATAATTGCCGATATATTTTACCGAATTCCCAATATAAATATTCCTTAACCCATAATTACCATAATCGTTGCAATGGTAAAAAGCATAATCCCCGATTGATACGACTGAGTTTGGAATAGTAACCTCAGTCAAGTTGCGGCAATAGTAAAAGGTATAATTTCCAATAGATGTTACATTGCTTCCAAAAGTAACTTCTTTTACTTCCGCTCCAAAAGTAGCTCTATTCCCATAATGGGAGCTGTAACTTACGTTGAGATTTCTTCCCAAGTAAAGCATTTCAATAGGACAAAGCCCAAAACTACCATACCCAATACTTTGGCTCGCAGATAAAGAAAGACCACGTAATGAAAGCGAAGTACTGCCGTCTTCTATGATAAGCTCATTTAAACCGCTGTTGTTCCAAAAAGCAAAATCACCAATGGAACTGACTGAAGCGGGTATTACCAGAGTTGTCAAACTGCATCTCGCAAAAGCATTTTCACCGATAGATGTTACTGATTTTGGAATAGCAATATCAGTCAAACTACTGCAACCGGAAAACGCATGGACTCCGATGGTGGTAACGCCATCAAGGATAATTACAGTTCTAATAGTATTGTAATAGTCTCGCCACGGGGCAGTGGTTACACTGCCTATGCCGGACATCCATTCCCAACTGTAATCTAACATTGCTCCCGTCCCGCTAATGGTAAGCGTCCCGTCTCCAGTCAAAGTTGCTGTTACATTTGTGGCGTTTGGGTAGCCACCAATTTGCCAAGTTTGCGCCTGCGCAGCCATAGTCATGGACATTATCAGCACCACGATTTTCGCAAGATTAATAACCCTTGCTCTCAACAAACCCTTTATTCTTAAAGAATTTGGCTCAAAATTATTATAATTTGTCATACTAAAAAAATTTAAAAAATTAAAAATATCATTCAGACAAAACTAAAACAACGGACTTACGTTGTCCGTTCCCTGAGGTTGTGAGAAATGACCCGAATTACATAACAAGTAAATCCGCATTCCTGCGGCATTTATACCCGTTCTTGTAATTCTAAAATTTTCTCACGATTTCGGGGGAACAAGAACCTATAGCCAAACGCTATTCCAAAATTGCCTTTCCTTCTCGCCTTCGATTCAAAAAAAAATCGTCATCGATTAGGATTTGCAAAAATAGTCATTGTTTTCGAAAAAACAAATATTTTTTTCAAAAAAAAGAGATTTTTTTTCTTTTTTTTTCTTTTTAATAAAAATGTTATATCTTTGTGGCGTTAAATTTTAAACTTTTGTAATTTATAATAAAGAAAAGATATGCTAAAAAAAATTATCAAACCGTTTGGCAGAATGATTTTTATTTTTGCCTCAGTAGTATTGTTATTCGCTTGCGGTGGTTCTGACAAGCCTGAGACCGGCAACATCGAATGGCCCGAAATAACAAACGAAACTAAGCCTTGGACCCGATGGTGGTGGCATGGCAGTAGCGTTACCGAGCGTGACCTTACAACGCTTATGGAATCATACCAGAAGGTGGGTCTTGGCGGTATGGAGATAACGCCTATCTATGGCGTTCGTGGAAAAGAAGACGAATTTGTCCAGTTTTTGTCATCCGATTGGATGGATAGATTTGTTTATACCCTTAACGAAGCCAAACGGCTTGATTTGGGTATCGACCTTGCCAACGCATCAGGCTGGCCCTTTGGCGGTCCCTGGATTGACGAGGAGCATGCCTGTAAGAACATGGTATCGAAAGTATTCAAATTGGAGGGCGGTCAAAAACTGACCGAAGCAATAGAATACATTCAGCAGCCTCTTGTTCGTACTGCCAGCGGCAGAAGACCGGACGTAATAAAAAGTCCGATTACTGACAACGAAATGTGGAGATATGCCTTCGACCAGGTTCGTTTCGAAAGGGCGTTGCCCATAATTATTGTCACTGCCAGCAAGGCGTCTGCAAACGGATTTTCGGAAACGATTGACCTTACTGATAAAGTAGTCAATGGCCTACTCGACTGGACCGCTCCCGACGGCGACTGGACTATTTGCGCTCTTTTTCAGGGCGACCATGGAAAAATGGTAGAACGCGCAGGACCCGGAGGCGAAGGTAATGTTATTGACCATTTTGCCGCCGCACCGCTGAAAAAATACCTTGACAGGTTCGACGAGGTTTTCAGAGGCTATGACGTTAGTTATCTGCGTCATTATTTCAACGATTCGTATGAAGTAGATGATGCGATGGGTAACTCGAACTGGACTCCTGAATTTTTTGCAGAATTTGCCAAATTGCACGGCTATGACCTTAAAAATCATTTGCCGGCTTGGCTTGGCTTGGATACGGAAGAGATGAATCAGCGCGTGTTGTACGATTATCGAATGACGATAGAGTACCTGCTTTTGGAGCGTTTCACTAAAAATTGGCAACAATGGGCAGCTTCGCAAGGCAAGGGCATTCGTAATCAGGCTCACGGCTCGCCGGCTAACGTGCTCGACCTGTATGCAGCAAGCGATATCCCCGAAATAGAGGGACGCGACCCTATAAATCTGAAAAGCGCGCCTTCGGCGTCGCATGTCACCGGTAAAAAACTTACATCTTCGGAAGCATCAACATGGCTGAACGAACATTTTTTGTCGAATTTGGGCGATGTTAAAACAGATATTGACAGATTTCTGCTCGCCGGAGTGAACCACGTTGCCTATCACGGAACAACTTATTCGCCTCCCGATGCGCCGTGGCCCGGATGGGTTTTCTATGCATCGGTGCATTTCAAGCCTGAGAACAGCTGGTGGGACGATTTCGCAGCGTTCAACAAATACGTTGCAAGAGCGCAAAGCTTCCTGCAAGCCGGCAGACCCTACAATGATATCCTTGTATATTTTGCCACAGCAGACATGTTGTCCGAAACGGGCAGAGATATGATACATCACATGGGAACAAACAATATTTTCAATTATCCGGCGGTGAGAACATGCCTCGAATTTTTGTCGGACAACGGATATTCATGGGATGCCATATCAGACAGGCAGTTGATGGACGTATCGTTCACAAAGCCGAATTTACAAACATCGGGCGGCAGCGAATACAAAACGGTCATAGTGCCTGCTTCGCGCTATATGCCTGCCGGAACTTTTGAAAAATTAGTAGCCCTTGCCAACGATGGCGCAACAGTACTGTTTTGCGCAAAATTGCCCGACGATGCAGCAGGATTGGCAAATCTCGAACAAAATCAAAATAAGATGAACGAGCTGAAAGGAAAACTTTCGTTCACGCAAAATGGCAATCTGAGTATTGCCAATAGCGGTAAAGGTAAAATAATCATATCCGACAACATGTCAGCTCTTTTATCTTCGGCGGGAGTAGCTCCTGAAAGCATGTATACCACAGACCTTCAATGCATAAGACGGATAAAATGCGATGATAATTTCTATTATTTTGTTAAAAACTTTTCCGAAAACGCATTTGAAGGCTGGCTCACGTTGAACGTTAATTATGGCTCTGCTGCGTTGTACAATCTGATGACAGGCGCCGACGGCTACGCTAAAACGCGCAAAAACAGCGGCAAAACAGAAGTATTCGTTCAATTGAAACCGCAAGAAACAGTGGTAATTGAAACGTTCAGAGGCAATTATTCCGGCAACGCATTCGATTATTACGAAGTTTCAGGCACTCAAATATCTATTTCAGGCGAATGGAATGTAGAATTTGTAAAAGGAGGTCCCACCCTGCCGGAAAAACGTACGACCGACGTTCTCGAATCGTGGACTAATTATGGCGGCGAATACAACGTCTTTTCCGGAACAGCCGAATATACCGCTCAGTTACCGGCTTTACCGACCAGCCCGTATGCTTGGCGTTTAGACCTCGGAAAAGTGGACGTAAGCGCAGCAGTGTACGTAAACGGCAAATATCTGGGAACGTTGATAAATGCTCCGTTCACTCTCGAAATACCCGGAAATGAACTGAAAGCCGGCGACGAACTGAAAATCAAAGTTTCTAATCTTATGGCTAACCGCATAGCCGACCTCGACAAAAGGGGCGTGGAATGGAGAATTTTCTACGACACAAACTTCAATGCGCGTTTAGGCTCCAATAGAGGACCCGACGGCAGATTCTCGGCGAGAAACTGGGAACCATTAGATTCAGGACTTTCAGGACCGGTTACATTGACGCCGCTTGCTAAAATGTGATGAAGAAATTATTAGTCATATTCTTGTCTATCGCAGTTTTTGCAGCGTTTGCAGCAAATGCTCAGGACAGGTTTCCAAAGCCCGATTTTGAATCGGGATACCAATATCCTGAGGTAAGCTATCATGTTGCGAACGAAATATTTTGGATGACTGTAGATATTATCTTGTTGGTAGCGTTGATGAGCTTTGTAGCCTGGGCGATTATCAAAAAGCGTACGCGAAAGCCTGTTATTTGGGTTTCGATTATTTCGGTGGCTTATTTCGGATTTTTCCGCAAGGGCTGCGTATGTAGCGTCGGCGCAGTGCAGAACGTCGCGCTGGCGCTGACAGACAGCAGTTATGTTATGCCGTTGTCTGTTTTACTCTTTTTCATGCTGCCTGTGCTGTTCGCCTTCCTGTTTGGCAGGGTGTTCTGTGCGGGCGTCTGCCCTTTTGGAGCGTTGCAGGAATTGGTGAACATAAAAAATTACCGGATTTCAAAGGCTGTTTCGTCTGTTTTAGAAATAATACCTTGGATTTATCTTATCTTTGCCTTGCTTTTTGCAGTTACGCAAAGTCGTTTCATCATTTGCCGTTTCGACCCCTTTGTAGGCATCTTCCGCATGGGCGGCGATTTTATGCTAATATCGTTTGGAGTGGCGCTTTTGGTAGCGTCCATCTTTACCGGACGCCCGTTTTGCCGGTTCATTTGTCCATACGGAGCATTGCTTAGCCTTTTTTCGCGAACTGCGATTTGGAAGATAGAACTGACAAAAAAGGCGTGCATAAATTGCGAACTTTGCCACAATGCCTGTCCGGTAGATGCAATTAGACCGCCTTTCGAAAACAAGGTGAAGGAAAATAGGATGATGGGCGTTAAGCGAATTTTGATGTATTTTGCAGTATTGCCGCTTATGATAGTGGCAGGAGCATTGATGATGAGATATTTTAGCGACGACTTTAGCCGCGTACACAAGGATGTGCGTTTGTATGAAATGGTTATGCAGCAGGAAGAAAATCCGCAAGACGTTCTTTCTTTAGAATTGGAAGCATTCTACACGCTCGGAAAATCAATTGATAATTTGTCGAAAATGTACAACGACATTCAAGCCAAGTTCAAACTATATTCCACTATTGCAGGAACATTAATCGGATTGGTGATAGGATTGTCATTGATAGGCTTTTCGTTGAAACGAACGCGCAAACTGTACGAAATAGACCACGCGGCATGTGTTGATTGTGGAAGATGTTTCAGCTATTGTCCACAGAATTTTAATAACTGAATAATTGAATAATTGAATAACTGAATAACTGAATAATTGAATAATTGAATAACTGAATAATTGAATAACTGAATAATTGAATAACTGAATAATTGAATAACTGAATAATTGAATAATTGAATAACTGAATAATTGAATAACTGAATGATTGAATGATTGAATGATTAAATAAAATATTGATATGAAGAAAGTTGTTTATAGAAATATTGCCATTGTATCGGCAATATTCATTGTAGCGTTCTCTATAATGTTAGTAACCAATTATTTTCAGGTTCGTGGGGCTACTCCGCTCGAAACCGAAGTAATGGAAGTGCTTAGAGAGTTGAACGACGTTAACGCTAACAATCCGGATTTGCAAGAGCAAATACGCCAATTAGACCTGATGGCGCGAAAAGCATATTTTATTCAACAAAGTCGCTTGAAGACCGGGGTCTATTTTCTGCTGGGCATGTTATTTGTTTTTCTCGTTTGCGCTCGCGGCTACTATGAAGGATATAAGGATATTCCCGATAAGGACGTCGACCCCGTAGACGAGTGGGCTATCAAAACCAAAGCGCGTAAATACGTGCTTTGGGGAACTTCCGGATTAGCAGCAACTGCGCTTGTTTTCGTACTTCTGACATCGCCGCATCTAAAAGCGACAAAAACAGAAGAACAACAACCGGAAATAACATTAAGTCAATATACAGATGATACATTTGAATCTGAAATTTCTTATAATGAAGAGTTTACAGAAAGCGAAGAGGCAGAAAATATCGAAACAACGGAATCTGAGGAAGCTGAGCAACCAGCGGTATCAAGAGTTAATCACAACAATTTTCGCGGAAACACTTCCAACGGACATTCTTCTGCAAGAAATATCCCTGCAAGATGGAATTTATCTGCGGGGACTAACATTGCATGGAAAGTTGAAGTTCCCCGCGAGGGCGTCAGTTCTCCGGTAATTAACGGCAATCGTATTTTCATAACCGCCGCCGATGAGGAAGTACGCGAACTACTTTGCTATGACCTCAACACCGGCGCTCAGTTATGGAGGCTTGCAGCGAGCAATATCCCCGGCTCGCCTCCGCGCGCGCCGGAAGTTGCCGAAGAATACGGCGTAACCCTGGCAGCCCCCACCGTTTCCACAAACGGAACTCAGGTATGCGCTATTTTTGCTACCGGCGACCTTATTTGCGCTGATATGAACGGAAATAGACTGTGGGCAAAAAACCTCGGAGTGCCCGATAATCACTACGGATATGCAAGCTCGCTCTTAATGTTCGGAAATCTGCTTTTTGTACAATACGACAACAGAGCGAACCTCAGAGTTGTTGCATTTGACATAGCCACAGGCGCTGAAAGATGGAGCCGGGAACGCAGCAGAGAAAGGATAACATGGGCATCGCCAATAATTGCCTACACAAGCTCCAACACGCCGATATTAGTGCTTATGGGCAACCCGAACATGATAGCCTACAATCCTAACAACGGCGAGGAACTATGGCGCGTTAGTTTTCTTAGTAGCGAAGTTGGAGCCAGCGCCGCAAGCTCTAACGGCATAGTGTTCGGTGCAAGCGTGTACGCAAAAATGGTCGCAGTAAATGCCGCCGATGGAACGGTAATTTGGGACAACAATTTTCACCTGCCAACGCTCGCAAGCCCCGTAGCAACAAGGGACAATGTATATATAGCCACCGATTACGGAGTGTTTGCCGCCTTCGATGCACAAACCGGAGAACTGCGAAAAGAACACGAACTGGGTGAAGATTTATGGACCTCGCCAATGATTGTAGACGGGAAAATTTTCATTTTCGACATAAACGGTAAAGTATTTATATTCTCAACCGACAACAATTTTACCCTGTTAGATTCGTTCGAAACAGGCGAAAAGACTGTTACTACACCCGCATTTGTAGATGGAAAAATAGTTGTAAGAACAACAAAAAGCCTGTATTGCGTAGCAGTGAGATGAGCCGTATTTATTCTTGCAGAGTTTTATAGGGGATAGTAAAATAGAACGACGAGCCCGCTCCTACCTGCGATTCTACCCACATTTCGCCTCCCATCAGTTTCACAAGACCACGCGAAATGCTTAATCCAAGCCCTGTGCCACCGTAACGGCGTGTGTTGGAAAGCTCTATCTGACGAAAACTGTCGAATATAACATCCAATTTATCCTTGTTTATGCCGATGCCTGTGTCTTCAATAACAAATTCGAGCATATCGAACGATGATTTACGGTATGCGAAACGTACATATCCTTTTTCAGTGAACTTTAGCGCATTTTCTATCAAATCGCAGAGCGTTTGTCGCAAACGTTTTGCGTCTACATATATTAAGCACGGTTCTATAAAACCGCTGTCGTCCAATACAAGTTCAATATGTTTTTTTTCGGCAAAAAGGCTGTCTAAAAAAATCTTCAAGTCGTACATTAAAGTATTTATGTTCAGCATAATAGGATATAGTTCCATTTGTCCGATTTCGATTTTTGAAACGTCTATAATATTTTCTATTTGCCGCAAAAGTTGCGAACTGCTTCGGCTAATAAGTGAAACATAATTTTGCATCACTTCCTGCGTTGGTATACCTGTGGCTGCTAAATTTAGAAAACCCAGTATAGCATTTAGCGGCGTGCGTATTTCGTGCGAAATGTTTGCAAGGAAGGCAGATTTTAGTTTATCCGATTCTTCGGCTTTATCTTTTGCTATTGTCAGTTCTATTTCAGCCTTTTTGCGGTCGGTTATATCTATCGAATTTTCTAATTGAACTGTCCGTCCGTCAATCCATTCAATAATAGAGCTGTTACTTTCGTACCAGCGTCCGTTCTTTTTGTACTCCCAACGATGCGATTTTTGGGCTATATTTCTATTGGCAAGCAAACTATTGCGCGGACAAAATTCGCAAATTCCATCTTTGGAAGGTTGCAGCGTTTCCCAGCATATTTTGTTTTCGACGTCGCATCCGGCAAATTTCTGAATTTTTTTGTTGCCGAAAATAATTCTCGACGTATCGACGTCGATAACAACAATTCCGCTCTTAACGTTATCCAATACCGTGCGCATTGTTTGTTGAGAAAGCCGTATCGATGTTTCCGCCTGGTAACGTCTTGTGGTGGTAGAAATGATTTGCGAAAAACTTTTCAACAGTTCTACTTCGGCATGTTCCCATTTGCGGTTGAATGTACATTCGTTGAAACCCACAAATCCGTAGTGAACGCCGGAGGAGGTCAGCGGAAAAACAACAGTCGACTTAACTCCAAGCCGCATCATAGCTTTTGATATTATTTCAGACTTGATAGAGCTGATGTCGGAAGTACAAACATAATCGCCGGCGTCGAATATCTCTGACCATGCTTTTGATTCTTCAATAGACATCATCAAATTTCCTAATTCTGATTTGACGCCTTTGTTGAACCATTCGTAGCTGTGATTGAATATGTTTTTGTCGGCGCTTTTTTCAAAAATATAAACATGGCTTACATTAGTAAATTTACCCATTTCTGCAAGCGAATGATTAAGCGCTTCGGGTAAATTGTCCATCGATTGTACTATTTGCAGTATTTTTATTAATATTGCCTGTCGACGCCTAACATTTTCGAGTTCACGAGTTGCTTCCTTTCTGGGCGTAATGTCGTGAATTATTCCTTCCCAGATAATCAAATCACCGTCAGCAGGATGTGGATGCGACGAAAACAGAAGCCATCGTTGAATACCATCTATAAAGACACGAACTTCTTGATAGAAATTAGCTTTTGCTACAACGGCTTTTTCTATTGCCATTTGCATCGGTATTGAATCTTCGGGATGCACAATTTTTGAAAAAAATGTTCTGTAATCAGACAAAACGGCTTCGGCAGATAGCCCCGTTATTTTTTCGAACGTGCCGCTGACGTACATCATGTATGTTCTGCCGGTCTTACATTCGAGCGCAAAACGGTACATGCAGCCGTCGGGAAGATGGTCGCCCAGCACTTTGATACGGTCTCTTTCGGCTGAGAGCTTCTGCTCGCTCTGCCTTATTATTTCGAACGACTGCATCAGTTCGGTAACATCGTTGCAGATTATGCCCATCATCATCTCATCTGCAATTGGTATCGGAAAATAGCGCGAATTAACTATCCGGTACTCGCCGGTGGCTTCATTTATGATATGACGGATGAATGATTTTTCCTGCATATCGGCAAATACCTGCCGCTGTTCGGCTTTGATTTTTTCCCGCCCCGATTCACTTATTTGTTCTACAAAAACATTTGCACAAGCCTCCCATATCGGTTTTCCTACAACCATTGCTTTTGGAAGCCCCGTCATTTTTTCGAAACCGGAGCTCCACTCGCGAACGTTGCCATCCTTGTCGGCAAGCGACATACCGTCGGCTGAATAGTCGAAAATGTTGCGAATGATGCTCTCGTGTTTTTTTGCATCCTGTTCGCATTGTTTGAACTTGCTGATATCCTGAACTTTTATCCATATACTGTCGCCTTCGGCAACAAATACGCACGAAAACCAAAATACCTCGCCCGACTTGGATACAAAGCGGTGAGCGCAAGGCTGTGAACTACAATTAGAAAAAATATAATTAGAAAAACATTTCCGGTCGTCGAGATACACTATATCAAGCCATCCGATTTTGCCGGAAAGAAATTCGTCTGCCGAATAACCGTATGCGGAAAAACTGCCGATTATTTCCTTGACTGTCAATCTATCGTCATTCGTGGTGCGAAAAAGAACCTCCCTTTCGCAGGTAAAGAGTTTATTCAAAATTTGTAAATCCATGACAAAAAAGAAAATGCAAAGATATATATTTTTTTAGAAACAAGAAAAAAAAATAAAATCTGCTTACAGGTGAAAAATATTCCTTTTATCTTCTCTTTTTCACCTCGTCGAAATTGTATCCAATTACTAATTCTATTGTTCCAGCCGTGTATTTTCGTATTTTTGCGAAGCTGAAATCATAGGCTATTGACACTGACAGCCTTCTTTCGTGGATATATCCAAAAATAAGGCTCAGGTCGTCGAGCGATTCAAAAGTATTGCGGGCGCTAATTCCGCCCCAGAACGTGTGGTCGTATATCACTCTTCCGCAGAAGTCCATCTGCAAAGGGATAGATGAAACCATGCGCATCAAAATCGTTGGTTCAATAACAAATTTGTTTACCATCGTGAATCGGTATGCTGCGTGTCCGTAGAAATGCGTTTTCAGGCGGTTTTCGTCGCCGCTTTTGTATTCTCCTTCGGGCGAAAACTTAATGGTGTTGCTGAAGAGCTGTTGCGCCGAAAAACCTACATACCAATCGTAGTGATAAATGAAAATTCCGGTGCCTGCGTCGGGCTTGGTGTTCGACATGGAGACTTTGGGAGCCTTCTTGTCCTCTATTGTATTATCAGGAAGGTCGAACTGGGTACCGTCGGCGCGATACTGAATAATGCCCAGGCTTAAACCAAGTGAGGCGCGAATATCAGAACCTATATCAAAGTTGGCAGCAAAGCCGCCATTAACTTTTAGCATACTAACAGGACCGGTTCGGTCGATAAGCAGATTGCCGCCATAGCCGATATTTCGGGCAGCGTGTGGACCGTAGGCGCTCAATGTGTTGGAGAAAGGACCATCACCAAAGCCCAACCATTGCAAGCGACTGTTAATCCGCGCTTTAAAACCATTGTCGCTTCCGGCAACGGCAGGATTAAATGCGAACGGATTCTCTACAAAGATGGTAGACAAAGGGATTTGTTGAGCCGAAACCGACCAACTGACCATCAAAATTAATATTATTATATATTTCATCAATCAAAGATTTGAATTTTTGAACTTGGAATTTTTGAATTTTTGAATTTTTGAATCATCTAACTATCGTTACTGTTCCGTTAAATGTGCGCGAAATACCTCTTGTTGTCGACTTCGGATTTATTACAACTACGTAATAATATGTAGCGATTGGCAGAGGCGTAACGCCATTGTTAAGATTTCCGTTCCATGCAACGCCGTCGTTGTAGGAAGGATGCTGGTATACAACTATTCCTACGCGATTAAACACTGTTACCTGAATATCAAACAATTGTGTATATTGCTCTATTTTGCGGAAAGTCCACAAATCGTTGTCGCCGTCGCCGTCGGGAGTGAAGGCGTTGGGTATTTCGAGTTCGGTGGCGAGCTTAACTTCCATGTCGTGTCTTATTTCGCATCCATTGAATACCAGATTACCATCATCATCATAAACGGGTATTTCAAAATCATATTCGGAATCAGCGCTCCACCACATCCTAAAGCTCAGTTCATAATCATTGGTGGGAACGGGCAAGTTGACCGGAAATGGAGGGTCGCCGTTGCTAAATGAAGGTAGATTATTAAGTACGCCGAATGGATTTGTTTGCCAATTATAGTCGTTCAAATCAAAAGGTATATTAATATCTAATTCATAACCTTGGTCAGCCATATCGGATATGTATATTCTGTCAGCAAGGTCGTCGATAGTTGGAAGAGGCAATTCAACGATTTCTATTGTTTTGCTGCTGGTGCACCTTACATTAAAACCGGTTTCGGTTGTAGTAAAATGCGTTATCAATGCCAATTTTGGATACTCAGTCGGCGAATCGAACTCAAAAGTATCGTCGGGAGGCGTATTAAAAAATGGCTGCAATCTATATGGATGGTATGAATCACTTGGGTCTACATTATTTGGGTCTTCGTAATTCCACCATGCTGCTGTATAATTAGGGAACATCTCTAACAATTCTTCGTCAGTTTTTTGTTCTCCATCGTGGAAGAAAAGTATTTTTCCGGCAAGCATAACATCGTCGTCGGGGCAGAACTTATAATGCGGGAAATCATTGTGACCGTTGCCTTCTATTTCAATTTCAAAATGATATTTATTTTCAATTTCTATAGGAACGTCACGGCGACATTTTTCATACGAATCGGAATACCATACGCCAACAGTATAGGTATCTGCCGTCAATTCTCTAAGTCTCCAGTCTTCAATGAAATTTGACTCCGTTATATTACTCATATCCCAATCATAAACAAAATTTATTTTCATATCATCATCTTTGGGTATAGTAAGCAGGATACGACCAATAGGAGTAGCCATCCCATCGCATAGATTGTGTTGAGTGTAATTTGCTATATCTGTGTCCCAGATAACATTTTCTAACAAGAACTTATCTACATCTACTACACGCGGCATTTCGATTTCATCATGCCAGGTATATAAAAGATTGCCATCGTCGTCTGTTTTTTGAGTGACGCCATCGTCTTCAAAAACAGGAGTTTTAGAACGTTCGTATACTACGCAATAAGATATATTGTTATCATTGTCAATAAATTCCTTTGTTACCTCTATAGTATATCTTTTGGTATGGTCGTGAACCAAGTTAGCCGTAATAACTCCGCTTGCGTCAAATTGTTGGTTATCAATTATTATTAGTCCGTCTGTTTTTTCGCCGTCCCAAACATTAAGAAAATAGCTTCCATAATCACCGGTAATGTTTACGCCTGCATTATCTTCTTCGGGCAGTTTGAACTCATAAGTTATATCAGAACCAGGTTCACATTCCCATTCGGGAGCGTCGAAATCGGTAACAGGAGTAATTGTTAGCTCTAATTCAGGGAACTTAATGTCTAATATTTCATCTACCCAGCAGGTAGGATAGTCAGAAAAATCATCGATATCAAATATTCTATCGTCGTCTAATGCTACTATTACGCCTATTTTTGTGTTTTCATTCAGACCTAATAAGCGATAGGTAAAGGTAGTGACCACGCTAATAAATTTATTATCATACGGGTCAAGTATCAGTTCATAACCCCGAATATGAGGGCTTGTGATATCATCGGGGTCTTCGAGCGCTATCACATAATCATCGCCATACACTAATTCATCTGTAATATTGTAATCATCATCGAGGAAGAAAAGTCTCAGATTATGAGCTTCGAAATATTTATCAAGCATATCCTGAAAAGCTTGAGGGTTGAAGCCGGGTCCGTCGGGGTGGTTTGACTGGGTCGGGTCGATGAACTGGATTATAGGACGGTAGCGGTCAGCGCTACGGTCGGTAATTGCCACCGTAAAATCAATATGTCCCGTTCCGCAGCTGGCGCCGCTCACAAGGTAGATTTCAACGCTACGCTCCAATGGAACTTCAATTTCAATTTCATCATTGCAATAGGGCATAAAATTATCTTCCCAAAAACCAAATTGCTCTTCGATGTAGTCCTTCAATATAAACAGGTCGTCGCCTTCTTTTGTTTTTCTTACAGTCATGCTGAATTTACGCTCCACTTTTAATGTGTAAACGTTTGCCTCAGGAACGTTAATACTGTAGTGAGGAGTTGGCGGTACGGTATTATCCCTTACTAAATAATCAATGTCGCCTAATAATATTTCGTTGCCCGCTTCGTCAGTATACATCAACGTGAAATTATACATATCAAGCACATTGTCGGGGTCGGTAAAGAATATGTTAATAACCCCGTCGCCGTCTGCGCTGCTGCATAAAGCTGGCTCAACTTCTATTTCCGCGTCGGTATCTTCATCAAAAGCCTTAGGCAATACTATTGTAACCATTCGCACAGAGCTGATATTGGTTTCTTTTTCGGTTGCTATAACTTTATATTCGCCTGCCGACAAAGGGATAGAAAATGCGCCCACGCCGTCAATGTTTTCTACTTCATCTGAATATACATCTTCGTATTTATCAATTGCCGGATTATCAGGGTTCCATTTTTGAATTGTTACGAGAAAATCGCCGCGATATTCGTATTCAACATCATAGCTTCCGATAGCGATATTAACAGTTATTGCATCTTCATCCAAGCAATTGGGTTCTATTTCGCATTCGCAATTTATTTCATAAAGCGTTAAGAGGTCGGGAGTTATTAGTATGTCCACCTCGCCAATGAGGACTTCTTCTTGGGTGTATGCCTCACATCCATCATGGGTTCCACGGCTGTCGGTATAGCCCAATATCAAATTGACTTCTATTGTACCTTCGGCATCAGAACCGTTATCTTCCAATTCTTCCTGCGTGGGGTAAATGCGGAGTTTCAAAGTAGTAACAAGCGGACAAACAGGACAAGCAGGGTCGGACGGGTCAAGAAAATCCTGACTAACCAATTCAAACGCGTCGTATTTATCTGTTATATCAGACAGCCCAAACGCGGGGTCGGCAACAATTTCTTGAAGCGTTTTACCTCCTATTTTTATAAATCCGTTGGGATGGTTTAAGATATTATCTTCTACTGTAACAGGATGAAAAGAAACAACACCACCGGTATTAATATCTTTAGCATCTATAAATGTAACAAAGAAATCAACATATCCGCCTTTCCAATCTTCAGGCTGACCTGAAGCTTCCAATTTTGCTAATTCTTCTAATCCGTCATTATATTCATCGGCAAGGATTATGACTTTTGGCACGTGCGCGCCTATTTCAAAGAAATAAGTATGCTTACATTCGTTGACTAAATCTTCGATGGTCACTGAATATTTGCCAACCGGTAAATCAGCGATTGAAAAATCAAGTTCATCAGCCTTGCCTTCTTCAACCATATAATCTACTGTCTCATTGCCTTTGATGTCGTAAATACGTCCTTCAATTATAACTCTAATGTCGTGGTGAGCATGTGCATAACCGGAAGACGTAAAGTTAAAAGACGGAATTTCGTCATTGAAACAAATTGTGTTGTCATTGTAGGAATACCAGTAATCTTTGCCTATCCAGACTGGGTCTATCAGGTTGTTATCACCATCCACAAAACCGCCTTCGTATTTGTATACAGAATGATGTAGAATGGAGTTATATCGTACGTTGTCGGGTATTCCTCCTATGAGGTGCGAGAAGAAAATCGCATCCGGTTCGCGGAGTTCGATTATGAAAGGCTGGCTTTCGTCAAACCATGGATTTAACGGGCAAGGATAATCATCAGGGTAGCCATCGGCTCCATTTACTTTTACTTCTATGATATATCTAAAATCTCTATCCTCTTCTTCTTTTTCTGACGACGACGCCGGTAATTTAATAATCACCTTTGTCCAGCGCGGGTCTACTGTACTATAGTCCCAATCGCCTATTTCTCTTCCTTCCCAGTCAATTTTCCATGACTGTTTGTCTGTTAAATCATCTTTTTCAATCAAACTACGATACCATTTCCAATCTAAATCAATATCATCCCATACTTCTTCGCGTATTTCGAATATGTAATCGTTATCGTGATATCCGAATCCTACGCCGTCTTTGCCGCCTTTGATATGCAGGGCTATAGAGCCGATTTCGTCGCATGAAGCTCGTTCAATGTCAGCGGGTTCAATAGCTTTGATTTCTAAATCAGTATATCCTATCAGTTCAACGGGTTCGCTATAGTGGAAGCATATTTTTAATGATTCTGAATCACGGTAACGTATTACTTGTCTATATCTTCCAAGGTGTTCAACTTTTATGCCTAATCCGAGTCCTGAAGTTTCATGGTAGATATCTGTTCGTATTTTAAATTCATCAGCAAAATCATGATTATTTTCGTCTATTTCAGGAAATTGAAGGTCTTCTTCATTCCACCTTTGCCAAAATTCAATTTTTGGAAATGCTGCCGGCGATGGCGCTTCGTTCATTTGACGTATTTCGGTTGTTGCAATTTCACTATCATCACAAATTGGTTTTACACGATTTCTATCCCAATAAGGAAAAGTAGAAGGATAAGGGGGAGTGGGACTAATCCATATATGATGTTCAAATATTGGACGGTTTGTCAATGTAAATTCACGCTCGATAGGATTACATAAAGGATTATCATCTTCAACGACAATAATAAATTCAGTTCCACTTTCATCGAAGTCGCTCCAGTGAATATAAAACGTAAATGATTGATACAGTTTTGGGTCGAGACCTAATGGACGTTTTACATATACATCGTGCTGCGAAGATGCGGGCCAATTCCAAGCTCTGTTTTTTTCTGACCTTGGTCCATTGTATATATGTACCTGTTCGCCCGACAATTTATCAAAAACTGAAATTTTGTAACCATCTTCAAATGGGGCGCCGCCTTTAAAATATATTGTAACTTTTGCGTTTTCACCATAACATTCAGGGTCTTCAGCATCAGGCTCTAAAACGCTGAAAGTCTCAGGATTAGTAATCGCGATAATATAAGGTTCGGCTTCGCATCCATTAAAATCTGTTACGTCAACCCTAAACACCCAATCGTCGCCTTCGCTTTCCAGCCCCTCTATATCAAAAATTTCTTCATATATTGGTATTGTGGGCAAGCCGTCGTTGTCTAATTTGTAACCAATGAAGTTTCGGGAAATTATAATGCGTACATTTCGCACAGCATTTATAGTTCCTCCAAGTCCGTCGGGAATTGAAACATCGTATGAAAATTCGTATGTGTAATTGTCATTTACAGGGTCGTAGATACCGCTAACTCCGTCTATTTCGTCTGCGTCTATTGTACGGTCTCCGGCTATCGCCACCTTATATTTATACAGGTGGTTGTAAGGTATGGTCGGTTCGCCTGATGAATCCTTGTCAAAGCCTGAGAAGGGAGTACCGCCTATGGTATTGAGGGTTAAAAATCCGCCAAGTAAACGTGTGTCGTCTTCTATTTCACAGGTTTTGAAATTGTCGATATCGTCTAATTGCTCAGGTCCGGTAACTATCAATTTATCGGGACCTTTGATTTCAAACACGCGGGTCCATACTTCATCTGCATGTGTCCATGTGGGAGGGCAGGGTCCAACGTCCTTAACAATTATAATGTAATGTCCGGATTGCAATCCGTTTTCAATCTTTTTTGTATCGATATTGATAGGAACTGTTTGTGTAACGCCGAGTTCATCATCGTATTCAACCACTGTTATTTGCGTCTTATTCAAAGCGTTCAATTCATCAATGCTTTCAATAACTTTGTTGTGCCAAACGTCCTCGTCATCGTCTATCAGCCACCATGTAATTTCATAATAGTAAACGCTGCCGCCTTTTATTTTTGCAATAAATTCCGCGCCGCCTGATGGGTCGTCAGAGCAAAGACTTTCATCGACATGCGATAAATTCATTTGCTCGCCTTCAACGTCTTCGATAGACAATGGAGCCATCTCCTCTATTACTATGGGATTTTCCAAGTCAATTGTTAACATGTTGCCCACCCACGGATAGTACTGAGAACGGCAACCTGTTCCGCCTTCCTGAATTTGAAAGTAGTATTCGCCGGGAGGTAAATTATTAAAGACACCTGTATTATTTTCTGCAATAGTCTCGAAATTAAGGCTTGGAACGCGATGTATACGATTTAAAATATAAGTGATTGGCGCTTGCCCACCGGTAGTTACTATTTTTATCCCGCCGGTGTCTCCTCCCTCGCAAGTCTGTTGAAAAGTTTCAAATTCTGATTCTACAACTACAATAGGTTTAACTTTAGTTTCATAAGGGATGCTTTCTCTTTTGCATACTTCATTCTCTATAATGGCGCCGTCAGGACCAGTTTTTGACAATATAACCGTAATTTCATAATCACCTGCACGTACTTGCGGGGTAAATCTAACACCCGGATAATAATCTACTTCATCCCTAATAAGATTTACATCATAATGAACGCTTATCCCTTCCAATAATAATTTGACGTCCTTAACGTCTAAAATTCTTTCAGGGTCGCCCTCCGATTTTGCAGGGTCTATTAGATTGACTTCTAAATATGCAGTATGCCAAGTGGCGCAAAAAATTTCTTCCGGAACTTCTTTTACTTCAATTTCATAATCAACCCGTCTAATTATAACTTCACTGTCAGTCAATCCTTGTGTACCAGTGCAATTAGCGTTATCGGTTTCGATTTCGTATTTTAATTCTACTGTAAATGTTCCTTCTTTAAAATCGTGCTTGGGAAGAATAAAACTTGCATATCCGGTTACCGGGTCTATTTCGAAAAAATGTTCGAAAAAGTCAGGATTATTTTCATCTATTGTAATCCAATCGTCGGCTGGAGATTTGTCTTCTCCATACCAGCGGTATTCCAAATCCCAGTGAGAGTAGTCAGAAAATTTATAGTCTTTGCCGTTTGAAGCAATTCCTCCAATATTAACTGTTATATACGTATCTGCATCGGGGCATAACAGTACGCTGTTGTATGCTTCGGCAGTAAATACAATTTCAGGCGGAGATTTTATTTCGATGTCAAACGGTATTAAAACATAATCTCCGTCTCTTTCACCAGCCCACACCGGACATAAATCAGCGAGAGGCGCCGTTGCATCAGGGTATGCTACTACCCGATAAACGCCGGCTGCTAATTCTTGAAAGCCGCCAAATGTTTCATCGTAAACAGCAGTATGTTCCACAAATATGCCGGAGCCGGGAGTACTCTCAATCCATAGCTCATATCCCAAATCGTCAAAGTTTACAACATTGGTTGTTTGATTTCCGTCTGCATCTACTTCAAAAAATGTAACCGCTATTTTTATAGCGCCATCAGGAGAAATAGCGCTTGGGCAACTGATGTGCGTAATATCCTCATCTTCGTCAAAAGACCATACGCTTACAGGCGCTGACAGAACTTTAACAACCGGAGGAGTCAGAATGATGCCGTCTTTATCGTATGCTTGCGTTGGCGGAGTGCAATTTTCAATTAGTGTGTATTCCGTTGATGGAACTTCCCAATACACTCTTTGAACATCGACTTCATACCCGGGTTT
>Ga0099364_10003623_pt1 | contig 23817 bp, 21 predicted proteins | sample TergutTh196P3_FD_73070 | JGI IMG/M metagenome (GOLD analysis project Ga0099364, IMG submission 73070) | Microcerotermes parvus P3 segment gut microbial communities from Pointe-Noire, Republic of the Congo - Th196 P3 | ecosystem: Host-associated > Arthropoda: Insects > Digestive system > Gut ...
TTAGTCTTAATATATAGGCAATACCATAAATTAAGGCAAGGAATCCTGCTCCCCGCAGCAAGGTTCCTGCCTGAGTTTTTTGAAGAATTTCCCAGGCCTTAAAAAGCAGAAAAGCCAAAAGAGCTATGTCCAAAACCGGCCGAAACAGGTTGTAGAATTCCCCTATCCTATGATACCAAATCATTCTGTTTCTCCAGTTTTGCTTTTCTTAATGCATCCAGCATTTTTATCAAATCCGCCGATTCTGCAGTATCATGTACCCGAATAATGTCTGCTCCGCCAATAAGGGCAAAGGCATTTGCAGCAATGGTTCCGGACAAGCGTCCCTCGATATCCCGTCCGCTTATTTCACCTATAAAACGTTTACGGGAAAGCCCTACAAGAAGAGGATAATCCTGGATGGAAATCATTTCAAGATCATGTAATAACAATAGATTGTCTTTGGTTGATTTCCCAAAACCAAAACCCGGATCAAGGATTATTTTATTTTTTTCAATTCCTCCGTTTATTGCCTTCTCTGCAGTATTAAGTAAAAATGTCCAGACATCGCCGGAATTAACGGGAGTTCCATTATGCATCAGTACAACTGCGGCTTTCCGTTCTGCACATAAGGGCAGCATACCGGGATCCTGCAGGGCAGATACATCATTTACAATGTCTGCTCCTTCGTCCAGGGCTGCACTGGCAACAGCGGCTTTACTGGTATCTACAGAAACCGGAAGAGATGACTGCCGGCGAAAGCAGCGCAGGGCAGGAATTAAGCGCTTAATTTCCTCCGTCTGATCAATTGCCGCAGCTCCCGGCCTTGTGGATTCTGCACCAAAATCTATAATGTCAGCCCCTTCAGATTGTGCCTTTAATGCCCGCTGTGCAGCCTCCTCTGAACTGGTACTTCTGCTTTGCGGATAAAAGGAATCGGGGGTACAGTTAATAATGGACATGACAAGGGGCCGGTCAAAGCGGAGAATTGCTCCGCTGGGAAGATGCATTTCCGAATGATTTTTCTGTAATGAGGTTTTTAAATAGTTCAATTCCAAAAAACTCTATTTATTTTTATGTCTGTTCTTTCTAAGTTTTTTCTTTCTCTTATGCGTAGCGATCTTTCTAAGCTTGCGTTTTCTTCCGCAGGGCATGTCCTCTCCTTCTAGGTAGTATTGTCAAGAGCAGTATAAATCATGGAAGACAAATGATCAAGGGCAGCAGGATAGTCTAAACCAGAAAGCCAGACTATATCGGGAATTGATTTAAAAAAAGTTTCCTGCCTTTTGGCATAACGGCGGCTGTTCCGGGCAACCAGAGCTTTTATTCCTTCAATATCTGTACTTAGTCTCCATTTGGCTGTTTCTGTGTCTTTTACAAAAAATTCCCTGTAACCTATTCCCCTAAGCCCTGGATGATCGGGGTTGTAGCCTTGCAGAAAAAGCGACTGTACCTCTTTATGCAAACCCCGGCAAAACATATCTTCGCAGCGCAGGTTAATACGATCGTAGAGCATTTCTCTTGGTAGATGCAATCCAACAGTAAGAAAATGGTATACCGGCCGCTCTCCGGCAGCTTCTGCCGGTAACGCTTGTAAGGGAAGACCGCTAGTACGACATATTTCAAGCGCTCTAATAAGCCTATAGCTGTCGTTTTTATGTATTTTTTCGGCGCTTAAAGGATCCAGGGCAGCTAGTTCTTCCCATAAAACCTCCCGCCCCTTATGCTCAAGCTCTGCCCGTAAAACTTCCCGTAATGCCGGATCCGAAGAAGGAGCGGCAGGAAGGCCAAAAATAAAATTTTTAATATAAAAGCCTGTCCCGCCCAAAATAAGCGGCAGGGCATTTCGACTGTAAATATCTGTACAGGCAATATCTGCCAGGCGTACAAAGTCTCCGGTATTAAACTGTTCATCGGGATTGCGTATATCAATTAAATGATGAGGAAGCCTTTTTTGTAAATCCTTGTCGGGCTTTGCAGTGCCAATATCCATGCCCCTGTATACCTGCATGGAGTCTGCCGATACAATTTCTGCCCGGCACAGAGCATTAGGGCCGGTAAAAAGCTGTTCTGCCAGGGCGGTTTTCCCCGATGCTGTAGGACCAAAGAGAATTAATACAGGGATTAGCTTAGGAACTTTGGCTTTCCTCAAGACGGAATTCTATTTCTTTGGTAAAAAGCTGCTGAGCTGCAAGTGAAACAACTTTACCCTGGTTTTCTTCCACTTCCGGGTCTCTAATCATGGAAAGTTGATAAGCCCGGCGGGAAGCTGCACAAGTAATCTCGTACATATTATCTTTATATTCAATCAATTCTTGAAGAGGAAAAATCATAGTTTCACAGTACCGTTTCCTTTAAAAAAAGTAAAGCCTATGCCCTTTCAAGCTCCGCCTGAGCTGTTGCCAGGATTGCAATGGGAACCGAATACGGCGAACAGGACACATAATTAAGCCCTGCATCCATACAGAAGCGTACATTGGCAGGATTTGCTCCATGTTCACCGCAAAGACCGCAGACCAGATCCGGCCTGGTAAGCCGGCCCCGTGTTGTAGCTATGGCAATAAGCTCCATTACACGAGGATCAAGTGTGCTGAATGGATTTCCCACAATCAGGTCAAAGAGCGTATAGTCCGGCATAAATGCAGTAAAGTCATCCCTGGAAATACCCAAGGTGGTCTGAGTAAGATCGTTGGTGCCAAAACTAAAGAAACGGCCGTATTTGGCAATTTCTCCCGCTCCCAGTGCTGCAGCAGGAAGTTCAATCATCGTGCCAATTTTGTACTCAATATGCTTTGAGCCTTTTGTCTTCCGCAGCTCTTCTTCAATGTCAACAATGCCGGTATAACTGGAACCTTCGATCTTTTTACCATAGGCAATAAGCTTTAGCTCCGAAGCATTCATAACAATTGGAATCATTATTTCCGGCTGAGCATCAATTTTTTCTGCTTTTAGTTTATACGCTGCTTCAAAAATTGCCTTTACCTGCATGGCATAAATTTCCGGATAGGAGACAGCAATACGGCAGCCGCGGTGTCCCAGCATGGGGTTAAACTCATCCAGCGCATCAATAGCGGCTGTAATTTCCGCCTTGGATATCTTTACACCCCTAACCTTCTGCATGTGGCTAATAAGATTTTGAATTTCATCATCATTATGGGGCATAAATTCATGAAGCGGAGAATCCAGAAGGCGTATGGTAACTTCCTTACCAGCCATTACCTTTAGAATTCCATAGAAATCATCCCGCTGCATGGATTGCAGCTTTGAAAGGGCTTTTGCACGTTCCTTGGAATCCCTGGAAAGGAGCATTTCCCGGAAAACATTAATTCTGTCACCCTGGAAGAACATATGCTCTGTACGGCAGAGCCCTACACCATCGGCGCCAAAGCTTAGAGCCAGGGAAGCATCACGCGGATTGTCGGCATTGCAACGGACATGGAAATCTTTTAAGAAGCTCTTGGAAAGAGCGATAAACTCCAATAGACCGGATTCTTTGGGATCCGGTTCAATTAATTTAGCCGTTCCAAGGAAGACATTGCACTCGCCGTAGAAAGGAACCTGCAAGGTTATATAATCCCCTTCCTTAAAGCTTAAGTTACCCAAAGTTGCGCTTTTACCTTTTATTTTTAGTACCGGTGCAACCAAAGATACTTTGCCATATTGACGGGCAACAACCGAAGCATGGGCCGAATAGCCTCCTTCTGCTGTTAGAACACCGTCGCTTACTTCAATGCCTTTAACATCTTCTGCAAAGGACGATTCCAATACTAAAATTAAACGGGTGTCTTCGCCTTTATGCTGGGCTTGCTTTAAGGCATCCAGGAGTGAACTGGTACTAAAGTAGGCCCTGCCTATGGCAGCGCCGGGAGCGCCTGCAATTCCGCCCTTCCAGCCCTTTAATTCTTTTGCACTGCCCGGATCGATTACCGGATGAAGTATTTCATTAAGCCTCAGGGGCTCTATGGATTTAATAACCGTTTGACTGTCAATTATTTTCCGTTTGGCAAGATCCAGCATTAATTTAATGTCTGCCTGGGTAGATTTTTGATCCACCAGACGCTGTTCAATCAGCCATAGTTTGCCGTTTTCTACGGTAAAGCGTATCTGCCTGATTTCCTTAAACTTATCTTCCAGGGTCCAGGCAATACGCTGGAGTTCCTTAAGATGAGCAGTATCCATTTTATTGATGGGCTGTCCGGATGAACCGCCTTCGTTAAATTTCTGCCTATAGAAATTCCCCTGCAGAACTTTATCGCCTGTAACTACATTTCGGCTAAAATAAGCGCCGGAACAGGAATCCTTGCCGTAATTTCCATAAACCATGGGGGCAATCATTAATGCAGTATCGTTGTCATTTTGATCGTCCATCTGGAACATCTTGGAGATTTCGCTCAATGTAATAAGAAGCTGTTCTTCTACACTGTCAAAAAAGCCTTTGGGGAAATATTTGGCATAATGATTCATGTAAAATTCCGCACCCTTGTCTATCTTTACCGGTTTTTCTTCTTTTCCCAATTCGTTGGAAGGTCCCCTAATTCCAAGCGCCCGTTCCAGCACCTTAAGCTGTGCAGCAATGTCATTTTGGGCCTTGGTATTTGCTTCCAGTTCTTTTATCCTTTCTTCGATTTTAAGCATGCCCCGAACAAGAAATAAAACTTCGTGAGCGGCAAAATCCTTACCAACCCATTTTACAAAACCATCTATTGTAGGTTTTGCCAGGCCAAAGTTATGCAAAGCCGGGTAGTTTGATATTGCAAGATTGGAAGAAATAACCACTTTAAGAAGCATGGGATTATCCGGATCTCCGTAACCTTTCCCGACAATTGACGCAATTTTTTGTAAATTCAAAGCAATATCCTTTCTTATTGCTTTTGCGTCTATTTTAGAAGCCAGGTTAGTATCAATAATAAAACCAGGCAAAATGGGAAACTTTAGCTCTGCAAATTCGTTAGCCTGCCGGCCCCGAATACCAAGCAGTTCCGGAGTAACATTCTTGATTGTCTCTTTCTGGCTGAAAAAATGTATATTTTTGTTCATTGTTTTCCCTTATATCTCCTTAAAAGAGCTTTAGTACATTATTAACCGGCCCTTGAAGAAAAGCTTCAAATTGGGGACTTGCTCCCTGAGCCAGATAACGCTGGAGTTTTGCCACATCCTTGATTTCGTTTCCCGCTACGGCAAATTCGATTGCACTGCCATGTTTTACTTTGCCCCACTTAAAGAGGGAGTTAATGTCAAGAATCCTTTCTGTTTCGTAATAAATAAAAACCTGAAGACTGGGATAGGCTGCATTATAACTGGCCACAATACGCTTCCAGGCTTCTACATTACCATTATGGAAAAGTTCGTTTCTTACGACTACAGCATAACGGGGAGTCATTTTAACCGGTCCGGAAGGAGCTGCTGCTGCAGGCGATGCTGCAGTCACTACCGGCGGAGCTACACGCTGAGCTTCATGTACCGGAGCGCTTGCCGCAGCAGAGCGGCCCCTGGCGCCGGCCTTCCCGGCCTTCGGTATTTTTATTTTAGCTGCTTTGGGCGCTTTAGGCGCTTTGGGCGCAGCTTTTTGCTTGGGGGCTTTTGCCACAAAGCTTCCCCTTAAAAAAGAAGGAGGAGCTTTTACTTTAGAACCCTCAAAAATACTTACAGCGATATTTGCAGCTTTTTCACAGTCAGCATCTGCCGGAGCATTGCCTTTACCGGCATAAACCACCAAAAGCTCTCTTTTACGCAAAGAACCCAAAGCTGCCAGTTCTTCGGCAATTTTTGGATTAGCTACCAACAGACCCAATTCCGGATGATGGTATACAATTACAAGATCAATTCCTTTCCATTTTTCAAATTCCTTGGACAAGGAAGTAATATCCGCTACTACCGAATTAAGATTGGCAGAAACGGTCTTGTATCCCATTCTATCTATAAGCAAAATATTTAAAATTAAGGCATAGTGAGTGCCGGTCATTTCTTCGTCATCTATTTGATACAAGATGTCTGCAAGGTTTTCCTTGCCGTCTTCTTCTATAATGCTTATTGTCCTTTTTATGTGCCTGACAGCAGAATTAAAACCACCTCTGTCAGCGAGCACCTCTAGATTTGCAAAATCTTTTGCCATACATTACTCCTAGAAAAAACGCCCCCGAAAACCGGGGGCGTTTCGGTTTTTTTATTAGCCTAACCGAAGCAAAGCACTATACTTCTCTTATTCCGCCTCTTCCGCCTGACTTACGGGGGGCTCTGGCAGCTTTTGCTCCGCCTGCTGTTTTCCTGCCTCTGCGCTTCGGCGCTTCAATGGCTGCCGGAGCACGGCCTGCATCGCCGGTATTCAGCATATCAAGATATGCCTGTCCTGCCGGTGCTGCCTGAGCATCTTCAGCTCCCTGATTAACATCTGCAAAGGACTGATGGATATCTTCCCGAACAGTGGAACGTCTGCGGCTAAAGGAAGCAAAAGCAGCATCCTGGAAGCCCTTGGACACTCCATGGAGGAATTCGTTTAATACGTTCGCCATGGCGTCAAGTGTAGCTTTTTTCCGCTTGATAGAGGTGATATCAACATCGAGCAACAGCCCGGGCTGAATATGGTAGGGATTAATCATGTAATCAAACTTGTTGTACTCCCTTTCCAGGAAAGAAAGCCTGTCTTCCATTACACGCCTTTCAACAGGATACTGATAGTCGTACATGCTCTTCATTCTTGCACGCATACGGATAATTTTCTGGCGAATTTTATCCTTCTCGTAAATGTAGGTACGGTTCATCCGTTCTACTTCGGTTTCCGCAGCTTTTACGAAGGAAATTTCGTCCCAGACTTTTGCAATGTCCTGGTAAAGAGGATCACCGGTCTTTTGCTTAATTTCTTTGCGAATCCGGTTTTTTTGCCTGGCCGCAAGATCATCAAAGTCGGTAATTTTAAAAGCAGGCTTAGCATGCTGATAGATTACTTCAAGAACATCTTCCAGATGCTGAACTTCTGTTTCAAAGCTCCTTATTTGAACATCGTAGCATTTCCGCTCTTCGTTCAACTGGGCATTGTCATAGTAGCGCATCCTAACCTGATAGCGTTCATCGGGAAGGTTAGCTACATCGGTATCTTCGTACTCACGAATCAACAGCTCACGGGCATTCTTAAGATTCTCTATATACTGATAGCCCATTTTGGATGTGTCCAGAATGGCAGTAATGGAGTTAATGGCAGTATTAAAACCGCGGTTTCGAATGTTTTCGATATCAATGATCTTCTTTAAGTTTTCACGGATATTGAGCTGATCAAAAGCAGATGGGTCAATTTCTGCCCGAAGATCCGAGATTCTTTCCATAAGGTTCTTGGCAATGATGCTGTAGCGCCTTGATTTGGGGTTTTCAATCTCGTCATCGGTATAATTTTCAACCTTACCCATCTTATTAAAGATGATTTCGCTGTCTGTAAGTTCTTCCAGGCCCTGATCAATGCGCTGATCCTTGATTTTTTCGATTTCTTTATCGATAGAATCAATGATATGCTTGGCCAAAAGGTCTTTAATCAGGTATTCCACCGTAACCTGGTAGTGGAATATGGGGCTGATAAGCTCTGCATCAAGGATATTGACGGAAAGCTTAACATCTGTCACGGTCTTTGGCTTTACAATATTGTCTTTGAAAGCACATTTCACGATCGAGTAGGCATTTTCACCCCTGATAAAGGCACCGGTATCGGTTTTTTGACGCAATAGGCTATTAGTAAGGTTTTCAAGGTCGTTAACACCACGCTGGATATGACCCTGCAGGTGTCCGTACATGTTGACCATTGATTTTTCAATTTCGCCGGTATTAAACTTGTCGGCGCCGCCAACAGCATCAAGAAGTTCGGAAATTTCCCTTGGGGTATACCGGGCAAGGATTTTAGTTTCTTCCTTGTCGATAAAATTCCGAACTTTTTTAACCATTTCATCTTCAGTTGTGACCATGTAACGGTTAAACATGTTCTGATAATTCTGGTTGAAGTAATTGTACAGCTTTTCCTTGACTCCGCCCATTATATCAAGACGTTCTAGTACGTCCTTGGGCAGCTTGGAAATGATATGATGGATAACTTTGTTAGTTTCTTCCTCCAGAAGCTGATTAACTTCATTCTGTTGATCCCGGTATTCCTGGGCAAGCGAGTTTCTAGAACCAACGGCACTTGGCTTTTCCGGGTGAAATACATTAGGACTCTTAGGCAGGTCAATAGATCCCATAATCCTGTCTCCTCCAAAAATAATAAATTTTGTTCATAGTAATAATTACACATAAGTGTACGCTTTTTTTTAATTAATGTAAAGCCCTTTTTAAATATTTAGCGAATTTATTGTAAAAATTCATTAAATATTGAATAAATTTGCAAAATCATGGTAAACTAAAAGCATGAAAGAAAAGAAACTGCTTATTTTTGGGGTTTTATGCATATTGGCGGTATGCACAAGCAATCTTTGGGGGAATAATCCCAGGACCAGCCCAATAGATGTGTATATAGTAGTAGACAGTTCATCGGCCATGGAAAGAGGCAGAGAACAGGCAATAAGCTGGCTTTCCACTACGGTAATTGACAATATGCTTCTTAATACTGACCGAATCTGGATATGGACTGCCGGAGCCAGGCCGGAACTGATATATTCGGGGAATTTGGCGAACAAGGAAGAGGTTAAAGCACTGATCCGGTCAATAAGCTTTGAGGGGGATGCTGCTGATTACCGCGGGGCTCTGTTTGAAGCCCAGTCCCTGGCTCAAAGAAGCGACAGAACTACCTATACTCTCCTAATCAGCGGTTCCGGCGCCAAGGATCCCCCTACCAGAGAAGCGGAATCGGCTGGTTTACTACGGTATTCCCGTGTAGAAAGCTTTCCCGGCTGGCGGGTTCTGACTGTAGGGCTGGATTTAACTCCCAATGTCCGCAGATCTGCAGCTTATTATTCAAATAATGCCAGGCGTTAAGACGCTATGATTCAGGGACATTTTAAGGTTTTTTCCATAATTGTATTTATTCTTACAGCCGGGGTCATTGGGGCATTGGTTTTTGTTCCCGGCGACCTTTTTTTGGCAAAAAGCCAGGAAACACAACGAACCAGGGTTGTTATACCCCAGTCAATAGGCACCGGGGGAGCGGAGATCCTGCAAACAATCAGGGGAGATGAGCTTCAGGCCTTAAAAATCGAACTGGAAGAGGGTGAAGCGGCTGTAGCAGTTTTAACCAGGGATTTTGATAACGATTATTTTGAAGACCAGCTAATAGCTTATCGAATCATTCAAGATATCGATTCTCCGATATTTATAACGTATATAGAATATAACGAAGACCTTGGACAGTATCACCGCCTCTGGAGCGCTCCTACAGCCGCCTCCAGACCCGGTACCTTAATCCTCTATACAGAAGATCTTATCGGAGACGATGGAATTTGTGTTTTGGTCTCCGGAATGAACAATGTAGAAGAACAAACCTTAACCGCCTTTAGAAAAATTGCTTCCAGAATTGAACCATTTATAAAAATTGCCGAATTCCGTATAGAGGGAACCATAGCTGTAGAAGACCCGGATAACAGAAGAAGATCCCCGGGGCGCAGCCTTACCATTGCCACCTATGGCAGGGACTATAGTTCTGTCAACATAATGGATCAAATTGAGGTAAGTTATACCTTTAACCCTTTTAATGGCCTTTATGAACAATCCAATGTTGTAAGAATTCCTGGTGCCCAAATTGAACAACGACGGGTTGGAGAGCTATTAAACGGTCAGCCGGAACATTTTGAAGAATTTATCCGCGGCCTTTGGCATCAGGGAGCGGAAAATGAACGGCGTTATGTATATTTTAACACAAGCTCCAGGGAGCTGGTTTTTTATAACAATAATACCCAGGAAATGTTTGTTTGGCAGAATTCTTCGCCCACCCGTTATGGAATTCATATAAACAGCAGAAATGTTTCACTGACAAGCGTCAGACGAACGGTAAATGTAGAGCTTGTCTCGCTGGAAAGCATACGTATAAGGATATTTCAGGATGCCTATCTTAGAACGGCGCCCATAACCATTTGGGATGGAGTATACCGGCGGCTTCCTCCTCCTCAAACTGTTATACACAGCAGAAATAATATCAGCTACTTTAACGGAAACTTTATAGAAGAAAGTTTTAATAGCCAGGATGCGCTTTTGGCTTTTCAACTGGACGGTACCTTCAGCCTTGATCCACTTTCCGGACCATCGGAATTAAGCCGAAAGGGACTGTATGTATTATATTCTATGGACGAAAATCAGCTTTTGGAGCTGCGAACTATCGAAACAGGAAATGGTGGAAATAACGGACAGTCCAGAGAAACATATATAATTAATCTGCTTGGAGATACCTTAATACTCACAAGGGTACAGATTGGCATACGGGGAATTCAGGAACTCCATGAAGCACCCATAGTACTGCAGAGAAATTCATAAATTATTAACCATGCTTAAAATACGGGAAAAAACTCAAATCCTCTGTCTCTAAGCTGCTGCTGGGTACGGGAAGGATCGGGTCCGGGCGCAGCCCCAACTATCCAGTTAGCTGCTCCGTTTACCGTCCTTTGGTTAATTACCGGGGTAAATCCTGCTGTTCTAAGACGATCTGACATGGCCTGGGCATTTGCTTCCCTGGAAAAACTGCCCGTTTGGAACATTACCGGGCTGCCGGAAGCAGCCGGGCTGCCGGAACTTGCCGGGCTGCTGGAAGCAGCCGGATTACTTTGCCCTGCCGGGGTCTGTACCGTACTTTGACCAAATCCAGTAAGCAGCCAATGGGCAGCAGGAAGGGCAAGTACAGCTTCGCTGGACGGTATTGCAGCATCATCCCGGACTATGCGGGCCTCGGGACTTTGGGGAAAATCCGTAATGAGCCGAGTCCGGGCAGCAGCATCGCCGCTAATTCTCCAGATTGTATAATACAACTGAGGTCTATAATCAGAAAAATCAGCATTACTAATTAAAGTGCTTAAGGGCCTGGTATTACCTGTTTTAAGAGCTTCGATCTGGGCGGCCAGAACCCGGCCTCTGGTTTGTAAAGGACGATTGCCCGCTGCCGCCAATACCGGCTGTAAAACGCTTTCTGCCCGGTCAAATTCTCCCATTGCAGTTAAACAAAGTGCGCTGTTATATAGGCTAAGATGTCCGGCATTCCCCGGAACAGCTTGAGCTGCCCTGTTCCAGGAATCCGCTGCTCTTTCTATATCTCCGGAAAGTATATAAAGCCTGGCCATTTTTTCCAGAGCAGCTTTCCGCTCTGCTGCAGGAAGACGTGCATTGGAAAGCTGCCTTTCTATAGTAGTAATTTCTGTTGTCAATAGCACTGTCTGGGAATAAAGAGGTGTAATAAGGAAAATAAGTAGTAATAAGATGCATTTACCAGCTGTCATGAATCCCTTTTTAAACCTGGAAACTTTTTTTTAGGCTTTTTTTCTGCATCGGGTAAAGGTGAAAAGTTGTCTTCGAAAGAAGCTTTAGGCTGCTGGCTGTTGTTTGCCGAAGCAGGCTGGGATTGCATGGCCTGGATTTTGGCTAGTTCTTCTTTATGTTTTTTAATGGTTTTGGATACAAAAAACGGTATGGAAAAGGCCAATCCAAGGAGAAATGAAGCAAAAACAGTTATATAAACCGGCACATTGTCAAATTCCTTAAATCCCAGGTGAAGATTACTGGTATTTTCCAGATTGATACCAATAAAACCCAAAAGCAAGGCCAAAATAGTGATGATCCCTATTAGACGCCAGGGCATATATACCTCCTCCTTTTAATAATTATACTATAGGAACAGCTCTAAAAGTATGTCCCCTTAGAGACTTTAATTGTACTTCCATAAAGGACCCAATTGAATCCCCTTTGCCGGGAAAAACAACCATTTCATCCTTTTCAGTACGGCATATTAATTCATCGGCATTTTTTCTGGAAATTCCTTCTATTAATGCCTGTTCTTTGCAGCCAAGCCGCTTTTGTAATTGTTCCAGAGTATGCCTTTTTTGCAGTGCAATTACTCTGGAAAGCCGCTCCCGTTTGGTTTTTTCGTCGATGCGTCCGGGAAGCTTATAGGCAGCAGTTCCTTCCCGCGGATTAAAATGATACATATAGCTATACAGAAATTGTACTTCTTCCATCAAACTTAGGACTTCCAATAGATCTTCTTCGCTTTCTCCGGGAAAACCCACCAGAATATCGGTGGAAATGCTGATTTCCGGCATGGCTTTTCGCAGTTCTTTTATCAAAGCCAGATAATGCTCCCGTGTATAGGCACGGTTCATGGCAGCCAGGATATTGTTGGAACCATGCTGAACCGGCAGATGGATATGACGGCAAAAACAGGAATTTTCTGCCATTAGCTTGATAGTTTCAGCGGAAAAATCTCTTGGATTGGCAGATAGAAAGCGAACCCAGCTTATAGAACTGCCTTTAATCCATACTGCAATCAAATGCAAAAGACCGGGAAAATCCAGATTTTCATACTGGTAGGAATTAACATTTTGACCCAACAGAGTTATTTCCCGTACCCCTTTTTCTGCCAAAAGGGCGATTTCTTCTTCGATGGATTTGGGACTGCGGGATACTTCCCTGCCCCGGACATAGGGAACAATACAGTACGAACAATAATTATCGCAGCCATGCATGATGGGTACAAAACTACGGAAGGCTCCTTCTTCCAAATGGGAGGATGAAAAAGAAAAAACCGGTTTTTCTTCGCTTGCCTGGAATTTTCGGCCTAATTCAATGGCTTCCAGAATTTCCGGAAAAATCGCCCGGGAATCGGTGTCCATGACATAATCAATGGCAGAAAAAGCTTTTTTAAGCTTTTCGCCCAGCCGCGAAGCCATACAACCGGCAAGTACCAAAGTAAAGGTATTGGGTAAAACTTTCTTTTTTAAGGATTGATAATATGCCAGACGTCCTTTTAAGCGAGTCTCGGCAGTAATCCTCACAGAACAGGTATTAAGAAGCACCAAATCCGCTGTTTTTTCATCGCCGGCTTTAGTCCAGTTTCGCTGCTTAAGCTCCAGTTCCAGGGCCGCCGATTCGGCAGTATTCATTTGGCAGCCATAGGTTTCAAAGAAGTAGGTCACGGTTTAGTTTAGCATAATTGCTGGTGCCTGACATCCAGATATTAATAATTTTTCAATGGTAATTTAGGGTTTATTTTGACTTTTAAAAATTTTCTTCCAGGGTTTCGGCATCGGCCAAATCTTTGGTTCTTCCTGTGGCCCTCTTGTTAATTATCAAGTCAGGGATAGACAAAACATGAATTGGTATTTCCTCAATAGTGATTTGCCGGGAACGGGCAAAGGCTTCTTCAAATTTTAATCCATCGATCGAAGTTAGAATATCTATGCGTCGGGGAGCAATACCAATTTGAAAAATTAGCCCTTCTTTTTGTAAATCTTCGGACATTAAATTCTGGATTGGAGCTCCAAAGGTTTCGAGAGCCTGCAGTACCAATAGGGCATTATCGGGATCAGGATATACCCATAAGTCTATATCCATTGTAGATCGGGGGTATCCATGTACAGCCATAGCATAAGCGCCGACAAGGAGAAACTTAACTTTTTTTTCTGACAATATTGATAATATGTCTTTGTAATCGCTGTTCAACATCGTATTTTTTACTCAAGGAAGCCGCTTCGCAGGTTATTGGCCAAACCATTGAAAGCCGTTCTTCTTCCGTACCGGAAACATAAGCGGAATCAGCATAATTTGAGCAGGCAGATTGCTGAATAATGGTGATATTTTTATCCATGTACAGACAAAGTAATGGAAATACCGGCAATTATCAAGGGCTAAGTGAAAATGTAATCGTTTACATTTTGGTGTCAGGCACCTCCAAGGTGCTAAATAATGTGTTTTTTGACATTTTTCGGCACCTTTAAATGTGTTTTTATATATTTTTCTTGACCTTTATCTGACAGTGAGTCCGAAATACATCTAATTGAATACATGCAGGTAGAGGACTGCGCCCAGCCCAGTCTGCGAAAAAGGTTCCTGGGATTCACTGAAAAATAGACCAGCAAGTAATGGTTGTTGCTACGAAAAAATGCCTGCACCTAGTTTTTTCTTATTCGCGTTAAAAAAACAGGTGCAGGAAGGCTATTTTTCAGACTCCCCCAGAGCTTTTCCGCAGACTGGGCTGGGCGCAGTCCTATACCTGAGAAGTACGAGATATATGTATTTCGGGCTCAATTGTCATATACCGCCAGTGCATAGGCGCTGTGATTATGTATGCTCTCAAAGTTTTCCGCCTCTACGGAAAAGCGGGGGAAGGAGTTCAGCGCTTTTAGCTCGGTATATACATCCCGTACCAGGTCTTCTACAAATTTGGGATTGTCGTAGGCTGCTTCGGTTAAAGCCTTTTCATCTTCCCGTTTAAGGATCGAATATACCGGGCTGGATGCGGCTTTTTCTATGATATCGATAATGTCTTCTATCCAGAAAAAAGGACCTATTTCCAGTTCTGCTGTAACAATTCCCCGCTGGTTATGGGCGCCCCGCTCGCTAATTGCCTTGGAACAGGGACAAACCGTTGTTACCGGCACAGAAATAGATACTACAAAGTGGCGGTTTATTTCTGTTTCTGTTTTTTGTACTCGGCCCTGATAACAGCAGCGGTAGGACATCATACCTGTAAGACCGGAGACCGGCGCTTTTTTTTCCAGAAAATAGGGAAACTCTACTGTTCCCCAGGCGGACTGTGCATCCAACTGGGCGGCAATTTCTTCCAGCATATCCAAAAAATTCCGCATGGAAAGGTCTTTTCTATAATGATGGAATATCTCTACAAAACGGCTCATGTGTGTTCCCTTAAAATGCTGGGGAAGGTTTGCATAGAGATCGGCGCGGCCTGTTGTATATTGTACCTTGTGTACTTTATCCAATACCTGTATGGGATATTCAAGACCCTTAACTCCGACCTTGGTAAGGGGTATGTCCCGTTTGTCCGGAGTATTTTGTATGTCAATTAGTTTTTCCATTACAGCGCTTATACCTTTGCCGCAGCCGTTTCTGCAGCCTGTATAACATTAAGAAGGAGCATGGCTATGGTCATGGGGCCTACCCCGCCGGGAACCGGAGTAATATACGATGCCCTGGCAGCTACCGCATCATAGTCTAGATCCCCGCAAAGCCTATAACCTTTTTTGGTGCTGGTATCAGTAACACGGTTTACCCCCACATCTATCACTGCAGCCCCTTCTTTAACCATATCCGCCTTAATTAATCCTGCTCTCCCCGCTGCGGCAATAAGTATGTCGGCCTGGCGGGTATAATACCCTAAATCTCCGCTGCCGGTATGGCAGATCGTAACGGAAGCATTAATTTCTTTTCGTATTAATAAATTGGCCAGGGGTTTTCCTACAATATTGGAGCGGCCTACAATTACCGCATGGGAGCCACTCGTAATTATGTTCATTTCGTTTAACAGTACGATTATTCCATGGGGGGTACAGGGAAGAAAACCCGGCCTGCCTAAAACAAGGTTCCCTACCGAAATGGGATGAAATCCATCAACATCCTTCTTGGGATCAATGGCCTGTATTATCCGGTCTTCCTGTATATGAGCTGGCAGGGGAAGCTGAACTAGAATACCATGAACAGCATTATCCTTATTGAGTGTATCAATGAGATCCAACAGGGCATCTTCGCTAATATCTTTAGAAAGCCGTATATCCCTGCTTTCCATTCCCGCTTCTTCCAAGGCCTTTTCTTTTGCCGTTACATAGGAAATACTGGCAGGATCTTCCCCCGCCAGGATCACTGCCAGACAGGGAACAATGCCCTGTTTCTTTAGAACTGCCGAACGCTCTGCCGCTGTTTCCCGCTTTTTCCGGGCTATTGCTTTTCCGTCAATAATTATCGCCATACGCTACTATAGCGTTATTTCCTTTTGATCATAAAGCCCTGGACAAGCATCTGGATACCAACAGCAAATATAAAAACCAGCCAGGAATACCGGAACCCTGCAATAAACCCGAACAAAATGAACAAGGCAGCAGCAAAAATCCATATAGCCCCGCTGTACATTCCAAAACGGCTGGCTATAACAGGATCGCTCCATAGCTTCATTTCGTTGTTTTCTGCATCCTTAAGGATAGATGCCATCCAGGGTTTATGCCGGTCCTTTTCGGTCAATACCAAATATGTTAAAAGTCCTGCACCGGGAAGCACAAAGGGGATTAGTACGCTGACAGCGGCTATTATTCCATATCTGGTTACCGACATGCTCACTGTAAAAAATGCCAAAAGCATAATTATAAGGCCAAAACTAATCATGGCAGCTGCAACAGTATACCAGACAGCACGTTTTTTACTCATCGGGTAGAGGGATTTTGTTTCCTGGGTTAGCCCCAAAAAGGTAAATCCTGCTATTGCTGTTACCAAAAATGGCAAAAGCACTCCGGTAAAAATCACTATCCCCGGCCCTCTGTCAAATCCGCCATGCCACCTGACATGCCATCCATTATGATGGAACCAGGCAGTAGTTTGGTTTACCCAGCTTGTAGCATGAAAACTGATAATGGCAACGATAATTCCGAACAGAACAATAATGCCAAAAATTACATAGGCTGCCATTCGCCGCGGGTTTATATACTTCTTTATATCCATATAGGCATCTTCAAATACTTCCTGCCGTTTCTTTAAAGACAATTCATCCGCTAAGGCCGAAATGTCCCCCAGTTCTGCACAGGCCTTGTCAAATGCTTCATTTTCCGGAAGGCCCTTACGGACAAGACTTGCAATACGGGCATCGAGATTGCTCTGAAGTTCTTCCATAAAATCCTTAAGTCCATCGTTTTCCTCATAGCCGGAAAACAGCGATTGTATATATTTCTGTGTATTCATGTTTCCTCCCTCATCAGATCTTCCAAAATAGTCCGGGTAAATTCCCAGTCTTTAATGTTTTGCTGGTAAACTTCCCTGCCCTTTTGTGTCAGGTGATAGTACCTTCGGCGCGCACCCTGGGTTTCATCCCCCCAATACGAGCTGATACAGCCCTCCTGTTCCAGGCGCTTATAGCTGGAGTATAGGGTTGTTTCCTTAAGCTCGTATCGCTCTCCGGTTCGTTCCAGTATGGTATTGTAGATTTCAAAACCATAGGCATCCCGTTTATGGAGAATTCCCAGAACTATGGTTTCCGTATGGCCCCGGAGCATATCGGACGATAGTTTTGGCATATCTTCATTCATTCGCTGCTCCATACGCGGCTCCTAGTAATTTGTTTGTCATATTTAATTGTATATCATAGTATTACGACTATCAAGTATATTTAAAGAATTTTTAAATATTGCTTTACCGAACAACTCCATTAAACAATTTTGCTATTTTTATAAAATTGTTTAATATATTAAACAATTTATTGCTTTTATTGTTTTTGTTTAATATAATCTAAAAGAGGCAAAAAATGGCATTAATAAACCGTCCGGAATATATGGAACAGCTGAATTTATGGAGATCCCAGGACGATTTAATAAAAATCATCACCGGGGTTCGCCGCTGCGGAAAATCCACCTTGCTAAAGCTGTTCCAGGATTATCTAAAGACAATCGATATAATTGATAAGCAGATGATAACTGTGAATCTGGAAGATGATGACCAGACAAAAAAAATAGGGCTTAAAATAAATATAAAGACCAAACTGCTGGAAAATTATGAGGTACTGCTCGATTTTATAACAGGAAAAATCCAAAAGAACAAAAAGACTTATGTGTTCTTGGACGAAATACAATTGCTTGACAACTGGCAGCGATTGGCTAATACGTTGCGCATGAAAAAGAATGTTGATGTTTATCTTACCGGATCAAATGCTTATATGTTTTCAAGTGAGCTGGCTACCCTGCTTGGCGGAAGATATATAGAAATCAAAATGCAGCCGCTGTCGTTTAAGGAATTTGTGAGTGGAATTCACCAGGGTCAGGATGCCGGTGGTAGAAACCTGGATTATTATGGCCTGTATGAAACCTATACCCGTCAAAGCGGCTTTCCCCAGACATTAGCTTTTGCCGGTAAACAAGATATGATACACAATTATTTGCTGGATTCGGTATATAAAAATACTGTCCAAAAAGATATAGTTCAGCGTTTTAGGATAAGCGACCCTGTTAGATTGGACGAAGTGATAAAATTTATGTTTGATACGGTAGGAAGCCGGACATCGCTTCGCAATGTGCAAAATAAATTAAAGACAGCCGGAATAGATATAAGCCCTGTAACCTTGAATACTTATGTCAGAGGTTTGCTGGACAGCTACTTGATGTATAAGTGCGAAGAATATGATTTGAAAGGCAAAAGAATTCTTGAATCTGACGCAAAATACTATGTAGCTGACATAGGCCTGAAAAATGCATTGCTTGGCAGTTCGGATACAGGAATTGGACATGAATTGGAAAATATTGTCTATCTGGAACTTAAAAGACGAGCTTATGAAGTAAAAATAGGCAGAGTAAAAACCAAAGCTGTTAAAACCGGTGATATAAGCGAAGACAAAACGATAGAGGTAGATTTTGTTGCCTCCAAGGGCGGCGGAATAGTTGAATACTATCAAGTCGCTTGGTCTGTTTTGGAAAATGAGCAAACCCTCAAGCGGGAGTATGCTCCATTGGAACTTATAAAGGACAATTATCCAAAATACCTGCTTACCATGGATTTGGGCAGCGGCGGACAAAACGGTATAAAACGAATAAATGTTCTTACATGGCTTATGGGTGAAGAATAAAGCCTTGACAAACCAAATAAACATGCTAAAATAGGTATATAGGAAAACGTTTTCCCGTGAGGTTAAAAAGGGATTATAAATGTCAGTGCTTACTATTCATGACATAGCACATGAGGCAAATGTCTCTATTTCCACAGTATCCCGGGTTATTAACAATACAAAAGAAGTAGGCCCTGAATTAAAAGACCGTGTATTTAATATCATTCAAAAGCATAATTTCCAGCCAAACCAAATCGCCCGCAGTCTGGTTACCAGAAAAACTGATACCATTGCAATGATTGTTTCCAATATTTCCAATGCAGTATTCGGCGCCCTAATTAAAGGTATAGAAAGTGTTTGTAGGCAGCGGAACTATACCCTGATTGTTTGTGATTCAGGCGGTCAAACAGAAAATGAAATAAAGTTACTTAGAACCATGAGTAACCGCCGTATAGACGGCCTCTTGTTTGCCGGGGTAGATGTTCATAGTGATCTGGTAAACGAAATTAGGATACAAAGATACCCTACAGTACTGGTTACCCAGGAAATGTCCGGATCTGATCATCAAACACCCTTACCTACGGTAATTCATGACAATATTCAGGCTATAAAAGACGCTGTTCATTTTTTATATATGTATGGACATCGTGAAATAGCGTTTATTGGGGGGCTGAAAAATGATTATTCTGCCGGGAAAAAGCGTTATACCGGCTATCAACAGGCCCTTGCGGAACTAAGTCTGGAATTTAAAGAAAGTTATGTGGATCACGGCGATTTTTCCTTTGAATCCGGATATAAGTGCATGAAACAAATCTGTGAAGGAAATTCCACACTGCCCACTGCTGTGTTGGCTTGTTCGGATTTAATGGCAATTGGAGCCATGAATTATCTGGATACGATGAATATTAAGATACCGGATGCCATCTCGATCATGGGCTTTGATGATATAGAACTGGCATCATATATAAAGCCAAAATTATCAACTGTACGGGTTTCATATTTTGAAGAAGGGGCTTTTGCTGCTCAAGCACTTTTTTCGCTAATCGAAAAACAGAGTAAAAAACAGGAGGAACAGGAAATACCTGCAGGTACAGCTTTGCTGGACGATACCAGGTATATTTCTCACCAGATTATCCCGCGTCAAAGTATTAAAAAATTAATGCGCTGAGTATGATGGTGCTTTTTTTACTGGCTAGGAAAACGTTTTCCTCAATGGGAAAACGTTTTCCTATAAAACCTTACAACCCCCCTGGTTAGGGGTTGCTATATTACAGCCTAGGAGGCTAGAAAATGAAAAAAGTCGGTAATAGTGCCTTACTACTGCTACTATGTGCAGTAATGGTTTTCGCAGCAGCATGCGGACAAAGCGGCGAAACGGCAGCCGGAGGAAGGGAAATAACCCTTGTTAATAACAAACCGGAAACTGATGAAGCCTTAAGGAATTTCGCTGCTGTATTCGAAAGTCAGACAGGTATAAGAGTCACCATTAGAACATTCGGAGGCGAAACCCCCTATGCTCCCAATCTAATGGCAATGTTTAACGGCGGTATGGAGCCGGAACTCTTTGTTTTCGAAGGAAGAGCGGGATATGAGGATGCCAGGAATTCGGGGAGACTCAGCGATCTTTCCACTGAACCCTGGGTTAGAGATACCAATGTTGCTTTCACCGACCCGGTAGACGGCAAAATTGTCGGCTTTCCTGTAGCCATAGAAGGCTGGGGGCTGGGTTACAACAAGGATATTCTGGCTAGGGCAGGTGTTGACCCTGCAAGCCTGGTAAATATTGAAGGTATCAGGGCAGCATTTACAAGGATTGAGTCGATGAGAGCCCAGCTTGGCCTTGATGCAGTTGTTTCGATGGCAGCCGGTCCGGGCATGACCTGGGTTACTGGTCTTCATGGATTAAACGGCTATCTTGCCCTTGGTCTGGCATACGACGATACCACATACATTGACATGATGTTAAGGGGAGAAGTCGATAATACCCGCCTTACAAGGTTTGCCGAATATTATGACCTCTTATTCCGTCATTCCAACAGGAATACCCTGCTTACCGGCGGTTATGACCAGCAGATTGGCGATTTTGCAGTAGGAAGGACAGCATTCCTTCATCAGGGTAACTGGACCGATCCAACCTTTGCAGAACTGGGTGTGAGTTTTGAAATGGGTTATGTCCCCCATGCCTTTCTTCCCGAAACTACAGACGGCATTTTTGTCGGTGCTCCTTCCTGGTATATCCTGAACGCAAGAGCCAATCCGCAGGGTATTGAAGATGCAAAACAATTCCTTATTGCCATGGCAAGTACACCCGAGGGTCATGACTATATGGTAAACAGGGCCGGAATGGTTCCTGCATATAATTCTGTCAGATTGCAGCCCCCCGGACAATTTTCCAGAGCTGTGCAGGAATATGCCAATGCAGGCAGAATTTATGCCTGGCAGCAGAATGAACTGCCCGATGGATTTGGTATGAATATTTTAGGGCCTATCTTTGCCCAGTTAGCTGCCGGACAAATTGATGTACAGGGCTTTGTAAGGCTGGTTACTCAGGCTACAGCCGAAATCAGGTAAGATTCAAAAATTACTGTGATACAAACAATTTTGGGCGGCAAAAAATGCCGCTCAAAATTGTTTTTTGGAGGCTATCATGGAAAAAAAACAGAATAAAATTTTGGGAACACGGAATCCGCCGTGGTTCTTTATTTTTCTATTTCCCGCTCTCTTTGCATTTTTAATGGTTATTGTAATTCCCTTTTTTATGGGGATTTTTTATTCATTCACCAACTGGAATGCAATTACCGGAACTACTGTACAGTGGGTTGGCATAAAAAACTACATTGAAGTATTTTCGGACATTACCTTTCTTCACTCATTTTTGGTTACCACTGCATTTGCTATCATGAACATAATTGTTTTAAATGTCAGTGCATTTTTTCTTGCTCTTTTGGTAACCAGTAAAATAAAGCTTACAGGAGTATACCGCGCCGGTTTTTTTCTTCCAAACCTAATTGGCGGACTAATATTGGGCTATATTTGGCAGTTTATATTCAACAATGCCATTCCATCCTTCGGAGAGGCAATTGGTTTTATGTGGCTGAAGGAAAACCTGTTTCTTGCCAACCGCTATTTAGCGCTTTTGGCCATTGTAACTGTAGGTGCATGGCAATATGCAGGTTATATAATGATGATTTATGTGGCAGCTATTCAATCGATCCCTTCTTCGCTTATGGAAGCTGCACAAATTGATGGTGCAAATTACATGCAAAGACTTAGACATATATTATTTCCCATGGTTGCCCCGGCCTTTACCGTTTCAATGTTCCTGGCTCTGTTAAATTCTTATAAGCAATTTGATGTAAACTTTGCGCTTAACCAGGGCGGTCCATCGGGAATGTTTATGGGCAGGGCGATAATGACTAACGAATTTCTGTCATTAAACATCTATCAAACTGCATTTGCATTCCGCCAGCTTGCACAGGGACAGGCTAAAGCAATCGTTTTCTTTGTTGTTCTTACCATTTTTGCTTTAATTCAGGTACGTCACAACAAGAAAAAGGAGATAGAATTATGAAAAATAAACAGAGCTCCTTCATTCTGGAAATTATTGCAATTACCTTGTTTTTATTTTATATGATACCCTTTGCCATAGTATTGATAAATTCTTCCAAACCGACATTAAACATTATAATGGATCCCCTGGCAATGCCGGAAAACCCCTTACAGCTATTACACAATATATTGGCAATAATTTCACATCCAAACATTCGTTATCTTTCCTCATTCATTTCCACAGTAATAATAACGGTTTGTTCTGTTGGCCTTTTGGTGTTTATTTCGTCCATGGCAGCATGGGTGTTGGTTCGTACAAAAACAAAACTATCCAACATGATCTTTTTATTATTTGTGGCCGCCATGGTTATACCATTTCAGGTTGTAATGTTCCCCTTAATTTCCTGGTTCCATTTTGTAGAAGTAAGACTGGGCCTCTTGGGAACTCCGTTTCGGCTATTGCAGAATTATCCTGGAATAATACTTGCTTACCTTGGTTTTGGATCGTCATTTTCCATATTTCTTTTCCACGGCTTTATCAAAGGTATTCCTCTTGAACTTGAAGAGGCTGCAACCATAGACGGCTGCTCGAAACCGGCAATCTTTTTCAAGATAATTTTTCCAATTCTAAAACCAATCACTGTTACCGTAATAATTTTAAACGGGATATGGATATGGAACGATTATCTATTGCCGCTTCTGGTATTAAGCGCCGGCGGTGCAATAAGAACACTGCCTCTTGCAGTAGCAAATTTTGTCGGATCATTTGTAAGGAGATGGGATTTAATTCTAACTGCTACGCTAATGACCATGCTGCCTGTCATTATCATATTTCTGATATTACAGAAATATATCATTAAAGGCATGGTAGAAGGATCGGTCAAGGGATAAAATAAGCATCATGTTACATATCCCAAACAAGGTTCAATTAATCAGTTATGCTGATTCTATGGGCGGAAATCTTAAGGCCCTTGGTCATATCCTTGACCGTTATTTTCCGTCAATGTTTCCTGTCCTTCATATACTGCCGCCCTTCCCTTCTTCGGGGGATAGGGGTTTTGCTCCCATTTGTTATACAGAGATAGACAGGGCATTTGGAAACTGGGATGATATCGATGCGCTGGCCGAAAAATACACTATGCTCCTGGATATTATGGTTAATCATATTTCCGGAAGTTCTCCGCAGTTTCAGGATTTTCTTCTTAATGGGAGAAACTCGGAGTATGCAGACTGCTTCATTACTCTGGACAAGCTATGGCCTGGCGGAATACCAAATCAACACGACCTTGATAAAGTATATTTAAGGCGGCACAGGCCCTATTCAGAATACCGGATAAAAACCGGAACTACGGAAAAAGTCTGGACTACCTTTGGCAGCGAAGATCCTTCAGAACAGATTGATTTGGACATAAACAGCCCACAAGTGCTGGTAATGATCGAAGAAATATTTGCTTTTTTTTCCCGGCACGGCATAAGAATAGTCAGACTTGATGCAGTTGGTTATGTTATAAAAAAAATGGGAACATCCTGTTTTTTGGCAGAACCGGAATTCCAGCAATTTCTTTCGTGGATAAAAAAGACAGCTCTTGCATACG
>Ga0099364_10003624_pt1 | contig 23814 bp, 14 predicted proteins | sample TergutTh196P3_FD_73070 | JGI IMG/M metagenome (GOLD analysis project Ga0099364, IMG submission 73070) | Microcerotermes parvus P3 segment gut microbial communities from Pointe-Noire, Republic of the Congo - Th196 P3 | ecosystem: Host-associated > Arthropoda: Insects > Digestive system > Gut ...
GGGTTAAATATTGCTAAGAGGAAAAAACATGGTCAATAGCGCCATTCCCTCCCCCCCCCCTCTTTGAGCTAAACTTGTACCGTTAAATATTGTTAAGATGAATTATCATGATCAACAGCCTACCCGTCTTTGCGAGCCTGTAAACTGGAAAATAATGCACTATCCTATGCTGCGAAGCAATCCATACCTTACACATGCCAAAGGTATGTGAAGCTAGGTAGAAATCGATATTTAGGATGCAAAATATGGATTGCTTCACAGCTTCTGTAGGGAATGCATTTATTCGTTCCGAGTTCTGTATGGCTCGCAATGACAGGTAGGGCAGTTGATTATGATATTTCGTTCCAACAAAATTTAGTGGATCAAGTTTAGCTCTTTGAGTTGGGATATTAAGAAAAAATCAAGATAATAATAAAACACTGCACACAGTAAGAGAGTGAACTGTCAGAAATATAACTTGTTATGAAAACAAGTTATAGAAGATCGCTAGAACTGTCCACAAGTTTAATAAAGTAAAAACTATTAAAACTAAAATGGTTACAATTATAAATTTTGTTTTCACTTTTGTATTCTTTAACTTTTTACCTAAAAGCAAGGCACCGGGTATAACACCTAACGTTTCAAGGAACAAAGCAGGAACAGAGCTGTATATATACCAAACCACAAGAGTAGCTGGTAAACAATATGCAAAAAGTTGTATTAGTCCCCATATTTTTTTCTCTTTGAACCAGATACCAAAAAAAACAAATAGAACAAAATATACAATAGAAAAAGTAACCCATGAATCACTCCAATAAGATAAAGCAGAAAATATAATGGAGCTAATAATACCACCAACTGACATTATTGCAAATGATTTAAACCAGTTTTCGCCCCTTCTTTCAAATTGTACAGTTATTGAAATTGGAGAAGTAATTAACATGGAGAAAGTATTTGAATTGTTAGCCGAATTATTCCACGCTGAAACCTGATAACCATCCATAGGTATGGTTATAAATTGAATTATACTTCCAAATGGAACCATAACTCCAGTTGAAACAGGTTTATTATTGTTAACAGCTTCAAGCTTTCCTCCTATACCGTCTTTTACTTCGAAATTTACCAAAAATTCCTGTATTTTAAAAACAGCTGAAACTTCAATATCAGAATCTACATTTTGAATTACAAGGACATCGGTGAGTATATTATTTCCATTCAGCACCCAGTTTTCAAAAACATATCCATTATTCATTTTATAACCAAAAATAATAGACTCTCCATGGGCAATTTTATCTCCAGACGCAATATGTACCCTGTTGGTATCTATAGCAACTATACTATCAGCAGATACTTCAGAAACATTATATTTCACAGTATAGTGTTTTTTTTCAAACTCAACAGAAATAGTGACATCGTTTAGTAAAGTTAATTCTAATGTAGTTTTTTGTTCCTGTGATAGCAACTCTTCTTCTTTGTACCATGCTTTTACTTGATAACCATAATAAGGAATTGCCTCAAATTTAAATAATCCATTTTTCACATGTTCACCTGAAGTAAAAACTGCTGGATATAGTGCTATTAGCAATCCGTTGCTATCTCTAACGTAAAAGCTGACAAAAATGTTATTTATATTCAGAGCAGAAGGTAAAAATATTTTATATAATGATCTTGGAAGCCAATATTTTCGCTGTGAAAAACATATCGAACCATCAATAACTTTGTCAAAAACCTTGATCCATTGTAAGGCAGTAGGTCTGTTTTCCTGAGATTGTTTGTCGAATGGATTTTTGAATGCTCTATCAAATAAATTATGAATTTCAGTTGGCATATAATCACGGTAAATGGATAAAACTCTACTTATTTGTTCATTTTTTTCTTTTAATTTTGAAGGTATTGAACCCTTTGGATTTGAATCTATTAGAGAATTCGTTTTATCTATTGGATCAAAGATGAATTTTAACAGCTTTTCAGCGTCATTATACTCTACACTGCTAGCAAATTCCGACATATGATCTACGTTTACACTTGTTTCGTAAATAGTTTTTCCTGAGTAAGGTGAATAAAATTCACCTATTAAAGATCTGAATATTAATTGTGCAATAGCAAACCTATCAACATTAATCCCTGAAACATCTTTCCCATATGCAACCTCAGGTGCCATAAAAAAAGTAGTGCCGACTTTCTCAATTACTTGGTCATGAGGTCGAATTGCATCACAGTCAATGAAGTATATTTTTTCACCATTACCATCTATTCTTATGTTTTTTGAGGAGATATCAGAATATGCCCATCCTACTTTATGAAGATTATATAAAGGTGTGCAAATTTTTTTAAGTATAGTGCATTTTTTTACAGGGTCTGAAGTAAGTAACATTCCTTTTTTTTTAGGTTTACCAAGAATAGAAGCTAAATCATTTTCACCCACATAATCTGAAACTATTCCCTTGATAAATTTATTTCCGTATCTAAAGACAAATAAATCTATAGGCAAAGCAAACTCAGGAAAAATGTTTTTATTTATTATCCTATGATTATATAAAGATTTGACATACTCAAAATTCTCATTTCGTCGATATATTTTGAAAACATACTTTTTTGTGCACCCTTGTTTAAAACCTATATATAAAATACCGTCTTTACCCTCTTTAAAGTATTTTTCTATTGTATAAGTTGAACCGTTTTCTGTTTTTACTATATCATTTTTTTCTAAGAGTAATGAACCCTTATTGTCAATTGTGGGCATAAATGCAATACCTTTACCTTAAATCTATATAACAAATCGAAGAATCATCATAAGTTGCACCTTGATAAGAAGCTCCAATTGCAAATTTTTTTGCTAAATTTTCTAACTCTTTTTCTTTATCAAGAATATGCTTTTTTGAATTAGCGAAATTTTCTATGAATTTGTACACACCGAATATATTACTTGCCAATGGTATCCCATTACTATCTAAGACATTCATTAGTCCCGGTTCTGCGCCATCTGTAGCTAGTAATATATGTTTTACTAATTCATTCTTAAAACGCTTAAAACTAGCATAATTAATATTATTTTCTAAATGATGTAGACATATTTCACCACCAATACCTACGTTTTTGTTCTCCAACTCGGTCCATGATGAAAATTCCTCATCTTGACAAATCACAAACAATCCGTTGCCTATCCTAAAACAATAAGTATATTCTTTATCCTTTATTACTGCCAATAGCGTAGTGGAAAATTGTGAGTAATATGATTTTTCGTCTTTCGTGCCACTTTTTTTTAAGGCAGCATTTTTATCACACTCCATATTTACGGCTTCTTTCCACAATTGGAGAATTTGATTAGGAAAATCATCTAGTGATAACTTATTTGAAGATAACCTGTTTATAAGTTCTAATATAGCTTCACCTGTTGCTTTTGATCCTATTTTGGAGTATTCTGCACTTGACACTCCGTCTGCCACATAAGCAAATTTATATCCACTATGAGTATTTGTACCTGAATAGTCCTCGCATTCTTTTTTATTTTCTATATGATTGAACCCTTGGATACTAGTGTATATAACAGTAAACTTATTATTTATTTTATGACCACTACATCGAACCTCAGGTACTTCAAAATGAAGACCTAATTTATGAAAATATAATCTTTTACGAAAAAGCAATATGTCTGATATTTTTGTAGCAAGAAAATCATCGACACCTAAATCAACTAATTTTCTAGCTTTTTCTTTATCAAAATACCGTGTTGCCATCTTGACCAAGGGTTTTCTGTATAGATTTGCTACTGTTGTTCTGTCTTTTATTTCTGTTATTTTTGACAAAGGTGAGCGTAAGGCAAACTGTTCAATGTCTGTATGTATTTTTTTTCTTGATTCATTTAAATTGTTTAGAAACTCTATATCTTCTTTACACCAAAAATCTACCGAAAGTTTACCTGTAATACCAAACAACATGTACTCGGTAGCATTAAAAATATTAATTTTTCCATTATAAATCTCAAATTCATCAATGTTCTTTGATAATAGTGGCTTCCATTTTTCCATGCATACTTCACAACATCTGGTTGATAAAAAATCCTCCCAATATTTTATTTCTTCTGTTTTGTCTTTTTCCAATTGAGAATCTGCTTTATATTTATCGAAATGTTCGTTTAAATCGGTAAAACATTTTTTGATTCTTGTTAAAGCTGATTGTTTATTATCCTGTGTTTTTTTACATGGGCAATTGGATTCATCCATCAACAATTGTTGATTCAATGAATCTTTGTTTATTTCTGTAGTTTCATTTTGGGATTGTGTAGCTCTAAAGTTCTCCGATATATCTTTATTTTGGGGTCCATTTTCACACCCAATACTTTTATTTACAACAACCCCTTTATCTTTAATTGTTTTTTCATTTTTATCATAACACATTTTTAATCCTCCATTAAAATGATTCAATAGTTTTTATTACATTAAGACTTTTCATATTTCTCTGTTAATTTAAAAATTACTGATAGTGTAGCATCAGTTTTTAAAGTGAGTACAGAAAAAGGTTTGCTTTTATTTGGAACAGTGCCACCGGTTATCCTCCATTCAACAAATGAATAACCTGTATTAGGTTTTGCACTGATTACTAATAAGTCTTTTACAGAATACTTATCTTTTTTGGGTTCGACGGAGATAAATCCTCCGTTAGACTGACGAATTATTAGTGAAAATCCATCACTATTTTTATTCGTGCTCTTTACAAAGATAGCAGATAGTATGGTGTTTGCCATAACCTGTATAAGATTTGAGGCTAATGTTGTTTTTGACATTGTACTACCTTTTATCGTCCATTTACTAAACTCATAACCTGTATTTGGTGAAGCTATTATTCTAACATATTCACCTTTTTTGAAATTATCTTTATTGGGTTCTGTTGTAATTACGCCTCCTGTATTTTGATTGATTTGAAGGTGCAACGAACCATCAAGTAAGGGTTTAGGTTGTTGGTTACTGTTCCCAGTGCGGTTCTTGGCTTGTACTCCAAATTTTATCGAGCCATCAATAACTTTATCAAATATTCGAATCCATTGTGATATTGTAGGTCTATTTTCTTGAGATGATTTATCGAATGGATTTTTAAATGCTTTAATAAATAACTCTTGAATTTCATTAGGAATAGATTCCCAAGTTGAGATAACTCTATCTATTTGTTCTTTTTTTTCTTTTACTTTTGAAGGAATTTGCCCCGGAGGATCAGATCCTATTAAAGAATTTGTTTTATCAATAGGATCAAATATAAATTTTAAAAGCCTAAGAGCATCATTATGATTTACACTACCGGATAATTCAAACATATGATCAACATTTATCTGTTCCTTGTAAGTTAATTTACCAGCGTAAGGTGAATAAAACTCTCCTAATAAAGATCGAAATATCAATTGTGCAATGGCATATCTATCTACATGAATACCTGAGACCGTTTTTCCAAAAGCAACCTCTGGTGCCATGAAAAAAGTAGTTCCAACTTTTTCTACGACTTTATCATGTGGACGGATTCCATCACAATCGATGAGATATACTTTATCAGCCATACCATCTATTCTGATGTTATTTAACGAGATGTCAGAATATGCCCATCCAACTTTATTTAGTCTTTCGATTGGGATACATATATTTTTTAACATTTTACATTTAGAGATAAAGTTGGCGGTTAAAAGAGATCCTTTTTTCTTAGGTTTACCCATAAGAGAGCCCAGTGTTTTTTCACCTACAAAATTTGCAATTATACCATTTACTTGAATGTTAGTGCTCTGGTAAGTAAAAAGATCTATTGGTAAAGCAAATTCAGGAAATGTAGTAGATGAAATTATTGTATGTTTATGTAATCTTTTAGCATTTGAAAAAGAAGAAGCTTTATAGAACATCTTTATTGCATATTTTTGAATCTTATTATTTTTCTCAAAAGCCGAATAAACAGCCCCATCTTTTCCAGAATCAATGTAACTGTCTATTATATAGTATTTATTTTCTTTGGATGTTATAATATCTCCACCCTCAAATTCTAAAAATCCTTTATTGTTAGTAAAAGCCATATCATTTTCCTTGTTTTTTATACCACTACTCATTTAAAACACAATATTATTCTTGTTGTAACACGAATATGTAGGAATAGTATGTGTGAGTGCCCATTTTATATGGGAAACACTTTTGCCAAGTCCTTTTTGCAAATTTCATTACATATTAAATCATACCTTACACATGCCGTAGGTCTGTGAAGCTCGAGCGAAGGGGTGGGTCTAACTGATTGTATCACATAGAGATCCACCCCTTCAGGATGGATGTAGGTGGTTGCATGTTATTCTATAAAAAGGCACATACCTACGGCATGTGTAAGGTATGATTTTATAAAATATACTTTTCGGAGTGGACTCCGTAGGGATGTAGATAGGAGAATACATCCGTTTCTACAGAGCGACACATTTCTACAAGATGTGTAAGGAATAACTTCTCAGTGAGAGCTCATAAAATAGTTCTCTATTGAATATGGTGCTTTTTAGACTTATTTAAATACCTGTCGACCTTGATATCAACTATCCCAGTCAGGAGTTTCTGAAAAACCTTCAGTCATTGACATCACTATTTTAGCTAATTCGTCTAAATGATCCACTGTAATATCATAAAAATGTTTGAGACCTTGTCTTTTTAAACTTCTAGATAATCTGCCAAATCCTTCTAACATTGTTCGAGCATTTTGTCCTTCTGTATCATTACCTAATCCGATACCTATAGTAGCTCTCAGAGATCGCGAGAATAACCCTTGTTTTTCGATCCCAAATTTCAAGTCTTTTGCTCTTTGGTATTCACCTGCATAATCGTCCGTGGGCGCTCCGTCTGATACTAAGATAATTGCAGGTGCCACCTGTTCCGTATCTACCACTCCACCATTACGATAGAGTGTATCACATACTTGTTTTATGGATGCTCCAATGGGAGTACCACCACCTGGGCTTGGTACTCTGGTTTTAATATCATTCCATATAAGATCAGTGTATGGAACACCACTATCAGCATCACCTAATACCCATGTTGTTTGTCCACCAAATGTTAGAATTCTTACGTTTAATTCTAAATCCTCTGGCGGGTTTACGTTGGGAAACACATCCTCGCATACTTGTCTCATAGCTTCCATTAGAGCTACATGTTTTCCGTCATATTGCATAGTACCTGATACATCAAGCATAAAGATAAGTGATTTTGTTGGCATTTTTGCCTCCTTATTTATATTATTTATTTTGCTTATAGCTTTATTTATTAACTTATTGCATTAATTTTAACATTACTTAAAACCTATTTCAAACACCATTTGGTTTAAATAACTTCCTATTTTCCTTTGTAAGTATAAATAATTCTAACCATTCTTCAAGATTAGTAAGTATTCCATTATTGAATCTTTCATTAATGATTTCTAATAATTGTTTCAATTCATCTTTACTATTCATCGTTTCTCTCCATTTTCATTCTTATTTGGCGTTTTTCTGTCTCTCATGCTGAATCCAGTATGAGAGACAGAGCATTTTATTTACCAACATCATGTAATATGCTTAACAAATTGTCCGTGTATGTAGTTATTGATCCCATACATTTTGATTTGATGATCCCGCTGGATCTGGAGGTAAATTTTGAGTAAACCCTTGTGTCATAGATCGGATTATATCTCCTAATTGACTAAGGTTTTTATCATTTACATCATAATATGTTTGCAATCCTTGATCTTTTAGAGATTGGGATAAACGTCCAAAAAGCTTAAGTTTATTTCTTGCCTCTTCGTCAACTCCTATTCCGATGGCTGTTCTTAACGAGCGTTTGAACAAACCTTCACTTTCTTCACCAACTTTTTTTTCTATTGCTAGCTTAAGTTGGTTCTCATAATCGTCTGTTGGTCCTCCATCAGAAATAAGAATTATTGCTGGTGCTAGCTGGTCTGGGCCAGATATTGTATTTCCATAATACAACATATCTACAATTTTGGCGATTGCTCCACCTATAGGGGTACCACCATTAGGTTCTGGTATATTTTGTTTGATTTGACTCCAATCAAAATGGTTGAATGGCATTCCATTAACTTCGTCACCATAAACCCACTTAACTTCAGAACCAAAAGTTATGATCCTTATATTAAGATTTACATTTTCTGGAGGGTTTACATTAGGTAAAACAACCCTACCAAACATCTCCATTGCTGTTAAAACAGCATAATACTTTCCATCTACAGTCATAGAGCCGGATACATCCAGCATGAAAACTAATGACTTATTAGCCATGTTTAGTTCCTCCGTGTATTTTTATTTTTTTTGCAATTATTTATCAACTATTAATAAACATATTTATATCGTAAACTGTCATATCTTATTTTGTCATCTTACCTGTTCAACTCAATTCTCACAAATTCTCTAGAAATTCTATTGCCCAGATCCAATCAGGTTTAAGTTCAATGGCTTTTAGTAAATCATTTCTTGCATCTTGTTTTTTTCCAAATTGATTGTACCAATATCCTCTTTCACCATAAACCCAATAATAATCTGGGTCTAATTCAATTGATTTTTCAAAATCAGAAAAACCTTTGTCGGCTTTTCTAAGATGAAGATATGAAGACCCCCGCATAGCATAAGCATATTCATCATCTAATTTGATAGCTTCATCTGCATTAATAATAGCAATATCATATTTACCAATCATTCTGTATGCATCTCCGCGGGCATAAAAAGCCCACGCTTGCATATTACTATACAATGGAAAAGCATTTTTACTTATGTTACTCCAAACTACTTCATTGCTTAATGACATATTGAAATCATTAATAGCTTCATTGAATTGATTTTTAAGTCGATAACATTCTGCTCGCACATAGTATCCCCTCGGACATTCAGGTTTTAGCTTTATGTATGTATCAATATTTTTAAAAGAATTGTCATATTGTCCTAAGTGTAAATAAGCAAAACTTTTTTCGAGATAAATATCATCACTGTACAGCTCATTATGTTTATCCCATAATCTTATAGCATCATTTATATTACTTATTGCAATATTGTATTTACCTTCAGCATTAAAAGCATGCCCTCTATAAAAATACGACATAGCATCATCTATGTTTAATCTTAAAGCATTTGTTAAACTGTCTATTGCACTGCTATAATCTTCATTAAATATCTGACAGAGAGCGAACATTCTCCAAGCTTCGGCATTGTTCGCATCAATTTCCAACATCTCTAAATAATAATCCATTGCTGAATCAATATCACGTCGTGTTAGTGCATAGGAAGCTAATTTTATCAATTCATTTTTTTTTGATTCTTTATCAGGGCATATCTGTTCATTTTTACCATTCATTTTTACCTTCCATTATTTATAACATATCTCAAACACCATTTGAGATAAATTACTTCCAATCTCAATTTTTACACTTTTATTTATATTAGCCATGTATTGATCCATAGAAATTTTTGAAACTTTGTCAACTATACCATCGGCACTTTGCACGTTATTTAATTTTACCATAATTCTTTTTTCTCCATTTTTAAGACGTGCGGTAATAATCCTTTTTAGTTCTTCAGGGTTATTTGCTATTAACCCATTTTTTGAGTAATAATCCTGTCCTTGAGTATTACATACCGGCACTTTCTCTGTAATGACATGGTCTTTAAGAATATCTTCATCACATAAATTATAATAATCATATCTCTTAGCATCCCTAGTGAGACACAAATCCCAAGTAACATCCAAATGATAACATTTTTTATTTATTGAAACAATATTCCAAGAATGCCCTTCCATAGCTGAGCTTTGCATTGGATTGTTTGCTTGCCCCGAAACCACTAGACATGGAACTTCAAGATAATCTAAAGCGAGTTTTACAAATTTAGCAATACCATCACAGACTGCCGTTTTGTTCAATATTGGTCCAAGAACAGAGTATGAGTAATCACTAAAAGAATAATCATAAGAGAAATTTTCTAAACAATAGTCATGAACATACATTTCTTTATCTACATCACTTTTTGATTTAACTTTGTCAAAGACATGTAAAAAATTATTAACAATCTTAATGTTCTGAAGTATAAATTGTTTGTCATATTTGTAATTAGGGATAAAAGAACAGTGAGAGCTATACATACTGCTTGACACTGAGAATGCAGACACATAAAAAAGCATCGGGTTATCATGAATTACTGCCGAAAAGATTGTTGATATTTCTTCTATTGATAACAGAGGTATGCTAATCTCTTTGTCTATTTTCAACAAACCTGTGAGAATTATACTATATACAGTCTTTTGATGTTTGGTTAATCTGCTGTAATAATAATTATCTTCATTAAATGAAAGAAATGTCAAAGAATTATCTTCTGTTGTAGGCATCAACTCTGCTTTTAGCATTTTTACAGTCTTCCGAACTTTAATAAGAGCATCATTAAGCATAAGTCCTCTCCCATAACATAACCTCTTTCATTGAGATATAACCTAATGATAGATTAAGCTCATTACCTTTAATCGACTTTCTATTTTTTAGAACTCTATTCATTCACTTCCCCTACAAGTGCTAACGATTATAAAAGCTAATCGTCAATTAACCTCGTATCATCAATTTCTTTTACAAGTAGTCTTCCACCACATGATGGACAGGTCGGTTTTTCGCCTTTTATGCCTTTATAAAATTTATGTCCGCATTGGTCACATTTGATGTTCCCAATATATTCGCTTAATTTCTCGCTCATAATAGCTTCTCCTATATTTATAGTCTGTTGCATACCTTCGGCATGCTTTTTGGGATTAATTCTTTTCTACGTAGCTATCGATCCCTTCGGGATGATTTTGTAGTGGGATTAATTGGTTTCGACATAGCTATCGATCCTCTCGGGATGACGATGTAATAAGATTTTATTAACAAAAAAGACACCTTTACTGAAAGAAAGATAATTTCTCTCATTAAAGATGTCTTTGGAAAATAAATATATTAAGAAAGATAGTTTGAGATAAATTCTCAAATAATCGTCATAAGTGCTTATTTTTCGGGGGGGGGGGGAAACAGTTGATAGTTGATAGTTTATAGTTGATTGGTGGGCAAAACTCGGGTGTGTTATACATCGAAGACCTTTTTTGCAGAGCTTCGCCTAAAGCTCTCTTTTGAGGCTTCTCGGCGATTTTACAAAAACCGCATTCCACCACGATATCTGCCATATCACATCCTCCCAATATAGAAAATAATTGATTTTGGGAACACTAATTTCAAATATGGGTTAAAATGTCAAGAACTTTTTTTGGGAATTCGAAAAAATATGGATCAGAATGTGTAAGAAATGATTTTATATATACCATATTCTGTAGTGAACGCATTTATTCGATCCTAATTCGGTTGGGAATAAATTTTATTTCAATATCCCATTGTACGGTTTTATTTCTTCTTGACTATCTCTGCAGGTTCATTATCCCTTAAAAAATCTGTGATTACACCTAAGAACCTCTCGCTAAAGCGTTCTATTTTCACTTGCCCCACACCGGAGACGTTAGCAAAATCAGCTTTGGTCGTAGGTAATTTCAAACACATATCAACCAATGAACTATCTGCGAATATCACAAATGCTGGTACTTTTAATTCCTTGGCAATAGTTAATCTAAGCTCTTTAAGAGATGTAAATAATTTGGTATCTACGGCTCTGTAAACATCACTCTTTGTTTTGGCTCTGCTTGGAGAATGCGCATTCTCAACCTCTTTAGGTTGCTTCATCAGTACTGTTTCTTTGTGATATAGCACACCATGAGACCGTTCTCCAAGTTTTATCACAGGATATTGGTCATCGGTTTTGATCAGATAGTTATTAAGTAATAAATAATTAATGATAGTTTTCAGCTCATTTTCGCTTTTTTCGCTAATGCCATAGGTTGATAATTGGTTTAACCTCAGTTTTGCTATCTTTTCTTGCTTGCTCCCCCGTAAGGTGTCGATAATCATCATGATCCCAAATCTTTCATTCATGCGATAGACGCAGGAAAGGATTTTTTGGGCATCAATAGTTACATCCACCACCACTAAATCGTTAGCACAGTTCCCACAATTGCCACAGTTTTCTTGAGGTTGCTCTCCAAAATATCTGAGGATATATGCCCTTAAACAATCTTGGGTTTCGCAATAAAGTGTCATTTCTTGCAGGCGTTTTCGGCTTCTAGCTTTTAATAACTCAGCAGTGGCTTGGTCTGGATACTGATTATTTTCATTGTTTTCAATAAGCAGAGTGTTCGTTCTGATATCTTGACCACTAAAGAGTAAGAGACAATTGGCAGGTTCACCATCTCGGCCTGAACGCCCAGCTTCTTGATAATAACTTTCCATGTCTTTGGGCATATTGTAATGCACAATGTAAGCAACGTTAGACTTATCGATCCCCATCCCAAAGGCATTAGTGGCGACCATTATCTGCATCCGGTCAAACAGAAAATCGTCTTGATTTTGGTGGCGTTCTACATCAGAAAGGCCTGCATGGTAACGAGTAGCCTGATAACCATCGTCGATTAATTTATCACATACTTTTTCCACTGTATCGCGAGTAGAACAGTAAATAATGCCGCTCTGTTCCTTTTTATCGTTTAAAAAATGAGTAAGGGCTTCATATTTGTTTTTCGGCTTCTGCACTGTAAAAAATAAATTGGGTCGATTAACACTTGTTACCAATACAAACGGGTTATTAAGCGATATTAAACACACGATGTCTTCCTGTACCTTTCCTGTAGCTGTTGCGGTAAAAGCGGCTAATATAGGGCGATTAGGCAGACGTTGCAGAAAATTGGGTATCATAGCATAACTTGGGCGAAAATCGTGTCCCCATTGTGAGATACAATGAGCCTCATCAACTGTTAAGAGAGATATTTCAGCAGTTTGAGCAAAATTAATAAAATCATAGTTCTGCAATCTTTCAGGTGCCACATAAATGAGTTTATATGCCTTGTTCTGAGCTCTGTGTAACACTGTATCAATTTGCGTTGTAGTTAAGCTGGAATTAATATAAGCCGCCGGAATCCCCGCCTGCGTTAAAGCATTAACTTGGTCTTTCATTAAAGAAATGAGTGGTGAAATAATGAGTGTTATACCAGGCAACATTAGCCCCGGCACTTGGAAACAAATAGATTTACCAGATCCTGTAGGCATTACCCCTAATACATCATTTTTATTTAAAATGTTCTCTATCAGCTCTTGTTGACCATCAAGAAAAGCGTCATAGCCAAAATACTGTTTTAATGATTCTTCAGCTGTCATAATCAGTCATCCTTGGGAAAGATCGGTTTTATCATATATGCCAAGATATTAATTTGTGCTTATATGTCAAGCGTTTTTTTGCTGAAATAGATAATTTAAATTGGCAAAAAACCTTTGTCCTGTAGGGAACGCATTTATTCGTTCCTCATTCCATCTGCGAAGCACCACAGAAATAGATACACACACCAATTCTCCATCCCGTAGGAGTCCACTCCGAAAAGTATATTTTATAAAATCATACCTTACGCACACCGAAGGTGTGTGACTTTTTATAGAATAACATGCAACCAACTACATCCACCCTGAAGGGGTGGTTCTCCTTGTGATACAATCATTTAGACCCACCCCTTCGGGGTGGGATATGTGGTGGTAATCGTTTTCTACATAGCGATCGAAACCTTCGGTGTGAGGCAGTATTTATATATAAATCGACGCCTTTGTTGTGAGGCAGTATTTATATATATAAATCGACACATTCAGTGTGAGGCGGTATTTATATATAAATCGACACCTTCGGTGTGAGGCAGTATTTATATATAAATCGTCGCCTTCGGTGTGAGGTGGTATTTATATAAACCCACACCATCCCGAAGGGATCGATCGCTACGTAGAAAACGACACCCCACCTTGATTTCCATGCCGAAGGTATGGAACCTAAACGACATATTTCTTATCTTATTCAATTGTTCCACACCTTCGGTGTGGTGATATGTTCGTGGGGCATCGTTTTCTACGTAGCGATCGACACCTTCGGTGTGAGGCGGTATTTATATATAAATCGACACATTCGGTGTGAGGCAGTATTTATATATAAATCGACACATTCGGTGTGAGGTGGTATTTATATATAAATCGTCGCCTTCGTTGTACGATACAGACGAATGGGCGTACCTTCGTGGTTTAGTTCCATAAATGGTTCTGTATAGTGGATTTTCACGCTGTCGTTTAAAGCTCCCACAAATCAATATTAAACTCATTCTTAAATTTCTGGGTTATTTTTTCTTTCAATCTAGGAAAATTTTCTACACAATATAAAGCATTATGAATATTTCCAGATAGTTGATATAGCTCTATGCATTTGCTTATCATATCTGAATCATCTTTTGGGATATTTTTTGGCCGATTTGGATAATAAAAAATTTGAATTTCCCCGTTTTTATTTAAGGTCACTATTTCATCCAATATATTTTTTATTATCTTACAAGATATTGGCTTTTCATCATGTTCAGAAATATATTCAAATTCCCACATATCTTTTTCTTGCCTAAAATTTTCACTATTTAATTTATATATTACACCAGATTTTTTTGAATATATTTTTTCAACAATGTTTTTATGTCTTTCGACCAATGTAATTTTTAGTTTATTATTTACAATATCCGTTCCGAGTGTTAATAAAAAATCATTCCATCTGCTCAAGAATACTAATGCAATATTCCAATATTTTGTAGCGTAAACATATTTCTTCCCATGTGTTGATATATTTGGCTTTATTACTGATAAATTTTCCTGTTCGCTTCCATGATATAAAATTGACATATAACTTGTACTTCCTTTTAGTTTATACCGATTGCATAAACCTTTTTCTTATGTTTTTCAATAACCTGTACGGAACGCATTTATTCGTTCCAAGTTCGGTTTTGTTCCCCATTTTGCCGGAACGAATTATCATGATCAACAGCACTACCCGTCATAATACGAAAATGAATGGACAAAATGGTCTGCTATCTACATCATACACATCATGATACAACATTGCAACATTCATTTTCATGCATGGTGGTGAAGCTGTTTCATGGTCGATTGCGAGCCTGTAAACTGGAAAATAATGCACTATCCTATGCCGCGAAGCAATCCATATTTTGCATTCTAAATATCCATTTACCTCTACGTTGGGTGCAGAAAAACGATTATCGGGTTAAAAAATATGGATTGCTTCGCGGCATAGATGGTTGCTTCATAAACAATCTTACAGGCTCGCAATGACGGGTTAGGGCAGTTGATCATGATAGTTCGTTCCAGCAATAACTCCCCCCTGCCCCCCTCAGAGAGGAGGGGAAGTAGAACTCAGTTTCGCAATAACATTACGATAATGCAAAGAGTTAATCAGTATATTCTTATTTCCTAGAAGATAGAACATATCCTTAGCTCTTGAGATAGCAACGTTAAGTTTTCTATCCACTTTTCCATCAGCAGTTAAAGATTGCAGGTTTTTTATTTGTTCAATATTTGAAATAGCAACGGAATAGATAATAACATTTCTTTCCGACCCTTGAAACCTTTCTACTGTGTCAACAGAAATCAGGTTAGCATATGGCAAATCAGAAATTATATTGGTAATAAGATTAACTTGTAATCTCCATGTGCATATCACTCCAATAGTATTTTCGTTAAAACTATCCTTATATTTTTCATATATTGAGGTTATTATTTTTTTTGTTTTCAAGGCTTCTTCCGTGTTGTAGCGTGAATGGGTGGTTTCATTAGTATCAATAAAGAAAGTTCTAATTTCATTTACGCTGAGTTGTCTTTCATTGCCCGGTATCAATTTATTGTTATAGAAAGGATTTACAAGTTCAGCAATATCTTTATGCATTCTGAAATGTTCAGGTAATAGAAAGAAAGCCTGAACCCATTGTTTTTCCTCACAACGTCTATATAGTCTTTCGAATAATGATTCATTTATGGAATTTATTCCAATAATATTAGTTAAATCGCTATGTAAATTATCTATATTTTGAGTTGAAATTGCAGGTAATTGAAAATGATCACCAATTAATATAAATCTTTTAAAATAAGCAATAATGCCAATAAGTTGGTATTCTAACAATTGTGAAGCTTCATCAACAATTAGCAAATCTGTGTCAATATGTCTTTTTAAGTACAATCCCTCATTTTGGAAATTAGCTACAGTAGAAACAAAAACTCTAGTATCTTTTATAGTTTTTAATAAATTATCCATATTACAATTTGAGATATGATTTTCATTATCAGTTTGACTTGTGCCTAAAAGCATAAATTTAAGTTCGTTATCCGCTAATCTATGACAAATTTCTTCAACAGCTCTGTTGGTAAATGCTAGTATCACAATTGGAGTTTTATTTAAGAGTAGATGTTGTTTTATAATAGCTATCAAGTATTTAGATGTTTTTCCTGTACCGGGTGGACCCTGTATGAGTAAATAATCTTGAAGCGATGCTGCTTTTTGAAGTATCGCATCAAGCAATGTTGTATTAGTAAAGCTAGTATTTTCTGTAGAAAAACGGGGCTTTCTTAAACCAAAGAACACTTCTCTTTTTACTTTGTCAATTTTAAAAAAACTATACAAACTTGAGATATTGCTGTAATATCCAGTTTCTAAAATATCTTTCTCTGCATAAAATGATTCGTATTTACTAAGGCTATTTTCGGTTAGTTGATCATTCCTGAATTGAACACTAATGCGGAGAGAATTAGACGGTAAACTCCCCCCTGCCCCCCTCAGAGAGGGGGGTGAAATTGTCTCCCTCAGAGAGGGGGGTGAAATCTTTTTCAATACACACTTGAAAATAGGCACGTGCAGAATAGATGAAACGTTTTCATCTGCGGGATATATTAATAGCAAATCACCTTCTCTAAATCCACCTATCTCGCTTTCATCAGCCATTTCAAACTCAAATAATTGTCCAGAAACCGATTTAAATGTTAAATTTTGCAATATTGTTTTATTCTTTATTTTCTCGAAGATACTCATGTTCCAAAGTGAAGAATATCCATGCCTTACAATTCCTGAAGAATCAATATAACCAATTTTCTGTGCAATCATTTCTTTAATAATAAAAGAAATAAATGCATTAATATACTGAATTTCATAATGCTCTAAAGAATTGTAAATATTATTAAATTCATTAACATCATCAGTTAGATAACTAGGCAGATTTTCACTGTTTTCTTTAATTCTGTTCAAAATATCATATATTGTTATATGTGTTGATGTTGCAAGATTTAAAAGATTGCCAACGATTATATTTCTGCACATAAGAATCTGTGAATAACCAATATCTGAAGTTGTAACGTTTCGCAAAGGATTTTTAGTAGAAGATGAGTATAAAATGCTACTATGACCTGTTCGCTTGTTTTTATACACCGACTTTAGTAACATATTATACCCAAGTACTTGCATATAATGATTTTGCCAAACTATATTATCTGGGGCTTTTCCCGATTTCAGCTCGAATATTGTTTTAATATCAGGCGAGTCTGGATGTTCTACTAGAGCATCTAATCTACCTTGAATGCCGTATTCTTCTGATATAAATGAAGGTTCTACAGTTATTTTATTATCTTTATAATAATTTACAACATTGTAAAGACTGTTTATATGAGTAGCAGAAACCTCAGTTATTATTTTGTTGAAATCATGTTCTGTAAACTCAAGAATTTTTAAATATTGATTTTTTAAGAAAGTAGAGAACGTATTTATTAGTTCCGAGTTCTCAATGCGTCCACTTTCCCCATCAACAATAATCTTATCTAACAAATAATTAATAAACCCACCTTTTAGTATAGCTATATTGAAACTGTTTTCTTTCAGAAATTTCAAGAAAAACAGTTCAGGCACCACTAAATCTTTCTTCACAAAACACTCTGCAATTGAAGTGATATCCATAATAAAATCAGGTTCTAAAACAAGACTGGTACTGCTATTTTGCATATAGTACCCATTTGGAGAAAGCGACAGATTTAAGAATCTAATTTTCCTACCCACTATCAGAAAATGTGTTATTTCGCTAAATGTCCTATGAAACATAGGTTCTTTATGTTCCTCCCACAAATAAATTGTTATATCATCACCATTATTGTTGGTCGCTAATATTTCATATAAAGGAAAACCATATTTAGTTTTAGTTTCTTTAAGCTCTTTTAAACAACAATCTAATCTATCTTTATCAATAACAAAATTTTTATCAGATACTAATGTTTCTATTTTATCTTTTTCTTTTATTAATGATATTTGTTCATTTGTGAAATAATTATATAATTCTTGAAATACAAAAAGAGAAAGTTCGATTTCTTGATGACTAACTAAACAGTTTTGATCAAACAATTTATAATGAAAATTAAAAACAAGAGAACCTGCTTTTTTAAGCAAGTTTCCAAGTTTTTCTTCTTCTACAAGATATAAAAACCTTGCTCTTGTTGTGTTAAATGACAAGGCACTATCTGTTAATACTTCATGTAAAAATAATTCTATGAAATTATATATCTCGATAAATGATTCTGTCGTGTTAGCGTTTAGATTGTGTTGTTGGTTATATATGAAATCGATGTAATTCGTTGTTGTTATTTTCTGTGCGGAACGCATTTATTCGTTACTCCTTCTCAACGGGATCTGTAGGGAACGCATTTATTCGTTCCTAATTCCCCCCCCCTCTTTGAGGGGGGCAGGGGGGAGTTTTCTGCACGGAACGCATTCATGCGTTCCCTACGGATGGCTCAATTTGAAGTTTCAGACAAGCTTCACATACCTACGGCATGTGTAAGGTATTAATATATATGTAAATCCACACCATCCCGAAGGGATCGATCGCTACGTAGAAAACGATGCCCCCCCGAGATTACCACCACACCGAAGGTGTGGAACGATTGAATATTATGAGAAATATGTCGTTTAGGTTCCATACCTTCGGCATGTGTAAGGTATGGAACGAATAAATGCGTTCCATACAGAATTTGGGTGCGTTCCCTACGGTGACATGCGTTTTCCCAATTGTCAATTGTCAATTGTCAATTTATTTGTCAATCAAAACTTTAATCTTCTCAACAGCGCTATCGAAATCGCTAAAAAGGTACAAGGTTTCTCTTATATCAGCAATAGCATCTAAAGTTTGTGTATTCCATTCTTTTGATTGTAATTGGTCTAAAGCAATATATGCTTCGCTATCGTTATACTCTTCACATGCTGATAAAGCATTTTGCAACTGATTAACAAGAAACTCCCGATCTTCTTGAATACCAACAACATCATCAATCATAATTTCAGATTTTTTCAAATTCTTTATCAAAAGTTCAATAGATTCTATGAAGTCATCAGTATTATCAAATATAAACTTTAAATCATTTTCATGACCTGCTTTTTCAAGCTCTGCAGCTTTGTTAGATTTATCAGGCTCATTAATACTTGCTAGCGTAGCTTTTAAAGCATGTGCGTTAATAGTAAACAGTTTTAAATCATTCTCATCTATTATGTTATGCTTCGTACTCAATGATTTTCTTATTGTTACTATTGACTTTTCTGCATCTTGTATGAACAATTCAATAAGTTTAGGTGATAGAGTTGCAGAATGTGTTTTTGTAACAGAAACTTGTATGTCTTTTTCTTTATTATACTTATTCCGAATATATTTAGTTAGCAAGTTGTCTAAAATTCTTACATCAATTGGTTTTGATATAAAATCATCAAATCCATTTTCTAGAAATAGATTTTCATTACCTATGATAGCATTTGCAGTTAAGGCAACTATTGTGCCTTTATAACCCATAATGCGTAGTTGCTGAGTAGTTTCTATGCCATCCATTATAGGCATCATATGATCCATAAATATTATATCATATGTTTTACCAGATTTAATGTTTTCTATACTCTCAAAACCACTTAATGCTTTATCTATCTGCAATTCATATGGTGAAAGTAGACCTTCTGCTACATACAAATTGGTTTCAACATCGTCAACTAATAGAATTTTGCCATAAGGCATTGTATCTGTTATAATTTGTATATTATTGTACTGTTTATTGCCATTATATGTAAATGAACATAATTTGCTAACTAGCTCAGAACCGATAGCTTCCGATTCAACGGTTTTTTGTAATATTGTTACTGTAAATGTGCTACCAATACCGAATTCGCTTTTAACCTCAATAGTTCCATCCATTAAATCAATCAAATTTTTTGTGATATTTAAACCGATACCAGTGCCTTCTATCATTTTGTTATTTTCTACATTAAAGCGTGAATATGCTGTGAAAAGACGATCATTATCAGTGTCTTTCATGCCCTGTCCGGTGTCTTCAACTATAAATTGTACAGGTATTTTTAACCCTGCAGTTAGATAATTGTTTTCTATTTTTAAGGGGTCAGAAGCAATTTTTACAGTAAGCTTTACATGCCCTCTATCTGTATACTTAATTGCATTTGAAATTAAATTGCTAAGTATTTGTTTTATTCTTAATTCATCACCTATTAATTTACGTGGCAGTGCTTCGTCTATGTCAAGTATTATGTTTATAGATTTCGATCCAATTCTAACCATGTTAAGCTGGACAGTGTCGTTAATAAGGCTTGGTAAGTGATACTCAATAGGATTGATATCCATTTTACCAGTTTCTATTTTAGAGAGATCTAAAATATCATTTATTATGCCAAGTAAACTACTGCCTGAGTTAAATATTTTTTCAAGAGCAATAGCTATTTCTTCAGGTAAATTGTTTTTTTGTAGCATCATTTGCGATATGCCAATAATCGCATTCATTGGTGTTCGAATTTCATGACTCATAGAAGCCAGAAATTTACTTTTTGCTTTGGTGGCATGTTCGGCTTTACCTAAAGCTTCTTCCAATTGCTTGGTAGCAACACGAACTTTCTTAGCCATTTCGTTTCTATTTATAGCATTTATTAGCAACATGCTTGCCGAATTTAATAGATTTTCTTCATTTGAGTTAAATATTCGCTCTTGTTTGCAATCATCGAAACCTGCGAAACCCCAAAAATAATCATTTACATAAATGGGTGCTACTAATATTGATTTTATCCCTTGTGGTTCAAGGATTTCGCGTTCGTTGTCTGATAGATGTCGCACATAATCATTTATACTTATACCTTGAAGAAAATTGGTTTCCCATTCCGGTATAACCTCACTATAACAAATTTCTTTTGCAATATCTAGCTCTTCAATGGACTCTACAGCTTCATGCCATTCATAAATTTGTTTACAATGAAGTAGATCGTTTTTCACAAAATTCTTCCAGATATACATTCTATCAGCATTTACAGACGCACCTAGTATTTTCATGGCTTCCCAAATTTCAGAGTCGAAGGTGTCAATTTCAGATAAAAACATTTTATTTGACAGTTCATTTAGAGTATTCAATTTTTTGATAAAATCATTTTTTATGCGGTCGCTTTCTTCAGCTATTTCAATTTTTCTAAGCTCCGATAACAACGCATTATGCTCTGTTAAATCTCTAGCATACATCATTAGTTCATAATCGTCATCACCTTTAGAAATTCGTGCCATTGTTAAATCTAATGGTATCGTTATGCCTGTATAGGATATTACGGTCCATTCTATCCAATTAAAACCCTCTTCTAATGCTTTTTTACATTCTTGAAAGAATAACTCTAAGGATGGGCTACCGTCTGGCTGGAACTCTGGGAAACCTTTATCGTAATTATTTATAAAATCTTCTTTTGTATCGAATCCCATTAATTGATAAGATTCTTTATTGCAATCTATTAATTCTAGGTTTTTATTCCAGATTGTGATAGCTAGCGGAGTGCGATCGAACATTAAACTAAAGCGTTCTTCTGCTTCATCTTTGGCTTCTAATAATTCTGTTATGTCAAATATTGTTAGTATTTTGCATAAAGTCTCTTCATAATAATCTTTTATCACAGTAAGTACCATGTAACATGTTTTACTACCATCATTACCTGTTAAATTGATTATTACATCGTTTAAACCTTGATCGAATAAGTTCTCGTCTGGAGTTTCGTTGTCTATTTTTATTATTTCTGTAATTTTACGACCTATCAAATCATTAGATAGAAAATTTGTTGAATATTTATTAGCTAATATTATGGTGTTATTTTGGTTAAGTACTAATACTGGTAAATTTAATGAAGTGAACATATCCTGAGCTATGTTCTGAAGGGTTACATCTAAAGAGCGATAATCTCTCAATATTTGATAAAATTTTACTGAGACAATTAAGATAAGAAGGGTGCCCAGCGGAGGAAGTATAAAACTTCCTAGAACAGGAGCTATAAAATCGATAAAAACCATCGGTGGTGCGAATACTGCTATCCAAACACCGAAGGTAACTGCCAATTTTCTATGACGTTTAAGATTAGATTCTAATATCCACTTGACTAATAATACAACCATACAGATTAACGAAATAAACATATGCCCAAAAAGTAAATAAAAAAGAATACAACTTTCATAGCCATACATATAACCAAAACCGGTTTCATATATTTTTACAGAACCTGAAAATATGTAAAAAAGCGTGAACGTTATGGTTGAACAAAATAGAACATATATAAACCTGCGAATTTTCTGCATGTCTGCCAATGTGAAATATGAAAGAAATAATACCCAGCTCGGGAAAAATATGGAGCTCATGATTATGCCAATAGACCAAAAGATACGAGCTGCATATTCACTATGAGCAATCGTCATCATGCCGAACATGAGACTCCAAATTGTAAGTGATATACACGCAAGAAGGTAGCTCTTACGGCTTTTTGAACCCTTTATCGATGTGTTAATTAAGAACCCTATACCCATGTATATGATGGCTGTGATTAATAAGGTAAGTGACACAATGTATGTGTAGAACATTACATAATCTCCTGTTCTGTACGGAACGAATAAACACATTCCCTACAGATTTGGAAAATCAAAGCTAACATTTCCAAACTGAAAATTATATATATGCTTTACTTCTATGCCATTATCCCAGCCAGAAAACCCACACTCTTTTACTATTCCATCTTGGATAATAAAGTATATTTCAGACATTTCTACAGTACTCAATTGTCTGCCTCTTTGAACATAAGCAGTCCACATATCTGCATGTTTTTCTTCTTTCACAATGAATCTATCATTTTCTAGAACAACCCAATCAAAATTGTCTTTTACAGCCATCATAAAATCCATAAACATTGGTTCATAATTAGCTATACGTTCTTCAAAACCGTGAAATATATTGTCGGGTCCAAGCAGGAATACGGGAGCAGTTTGACCTGAAATAAACGGTAAATCCGTTTTTATTTTCAAGTATTTCTGGCTTGTATGGTCGTTCTCGTCAAAATCTGGGTTTTCGACATATGAGTAAACACCATCATTTTCAAGAGATAAATACCTTGTGGTTCTAATCTCGTTTGATGAGCCGGCGTCGCGGATGTCAGTATGTTTAGAATGGTTTTTATCTGATTTAAATTCAACCACTTCTAACCAACCATCATAAAATTCTTGATTACTAACAAAATAGTTTACGTCTTTTTTGTTGTAAACAAAATTTGATAAAGTTTCCTCGATTGCTTCTGTCCAAGCATGTGAAGTAATGCCGGGTGTTTGGTTTTTGCATGACATAAAAAGCAGAGCAAGTAAACAAAATGACAACATAGTTTTTGTAATAATTTTCATAAGAAATTATTCTCCTTTTCTATTCGATAAGTATTTTAACGACAGTTTTAAAATTGACAGAAATTTGTCAATTATTTTATTTATGAGGGCACTCTAAAAAGTCCATTAAATATAAATTCATACCTTACACATGCCGTAGGTATGTGAAGCTATGTAGAAACGATTA
>Ga0099364_10003625_pt1 | contig 23809 bp, 21 predicted proteins | sample TergutTh196P3_FD_73070 | JGI IMG/M metagenome (GOLD analysis project Ga0099364, IMG submission 73070) | Microcerotermes parvus P3 segment gut microbial communities from Pointe-Noire, Republic of the Congo - Th196 P3 | ecosystem: Host-associated > Arthropoda: Insects > Digestive system > Gut ...
AATCAATTATTCTGATGGCACGAGTACGACTGTGGGCATAGGCGATTGTACCATCAGCGGCTTTGATCCCGATGTCGAGGGTGAGCAGGAAATAACCGTAAGTTTTGGCGGTAAAAGCGTAAGTTTTACAGTTACTGTTTATTCCGCGGATAATTTTATTCCCGTAGAAGGAATCAGCCTGAACAAAACTGCGGTAACAATAGAAGCCGGCGGCTCTGAAACCCTTGCTGCGGTTTTTGACCCGGAGGATGCGAGCGAGAAACGTGTAAGGTGGGAGAGCGATAATCCCGCTCTAGCCGCCGTAAACGCCTATGGTGTTATCAATGTACCTGAAGGGGCTACGGGAGGCTCCGTAGTCATAACAGTAACCACCGTTGACGGCGGTCATAAAACAACCTGCGTTGTTACCGTGACGACAGACGGTGAGCCCGTACAGGACCTTGAAAATCTTACAGTCGGCCTGACAGCCGGAGACGGCTTGGTAACGCTAGCTCCGCAAACGGCGGCGGCAGGTTTCGCTTTCTATTACAATAAGAGCGATGCCTCTGTTACAGCACCGGCTTATGGCGTTGCGATTACAACGATCACAGGGGCTACTGCGTATAACGCGGCTACAGACATTGCCGGAGCGAACGGCACGGCGATTTATGTGCAGGTGTACAAGGTGGAATCAACTGGCAGTACCATTGTTGGTTTCGGACAGGTTTATAGAACGCCTAATGCAACACCTGACACTGTGCCGCCGGTACCCGGTGGAAGCGGCACAATAACTACCGCAAGTGTTACAACAAATTCACTGACTCTAAATTGGACGAAGGCCACAGATGATGTATCCGCTACTTCTGCATTAAGATACTTTGTCTATCAAAAAACAAGCGCTTTTACCATGGTAAGCGGACTGCCCACAGACGGCACATTGTTGAATACAAGCGGCACACTGGATATTGCGACATTCAATGTCAGCAGTCTTTCAGCAGGCACGACGTATTACTTTATCGTTGTGGTCGAAGATGAGGCGGGTAACAAGGCGGCGTATACGGCAAAAAGCGAGACGACGGCGGCAGTACTAGAAAACTTAACAGTCGGCCTGACAGCGGGTGACGGCATGGTAACGCTAGCTCCGCAAGCGGCGGCGACAGGTTTCGCTTTCTATTACAATAAGAGCGCCGCTTCTGTTGCGGCTCCGGCTTATGGCGCTGCTATAACAACAATCACCGGCGCTACTTCATATAGTGCGGCTACTGATATTGCCGGAGCGAACGGCACGGCGATTTATGTGCAGGTGTACAAGGTAGAAACAACGGGTAATACCATTGTCGGCTTCGGGCAGGCAAACAGGACGCCGGAAGCTGCCCCCGACACCACGCCACCTACACCCGGTAACAGCGGCACGATAACAACGGCAAGTGTTACAACAAACTCGCTGACCTTGGGCTGGGCAAAGGCAACGGACGATATAACGGCGCCTGCAAGCTTGTTGTATTTCGTCTACCAAAAAGACAGTTCTTTTACAATGAGCGGCGGCCTGCCTACAGACGGTACCTTGCTGAATGCAGGCGGCACACTGGATATTGCAACATACAACGTCAGCGGCCTTTCAGATGCCACAACGTATTACTTTATCGTTGTGGTTGAAGATGAGGCGGGCAACAGGGCGGCGTACACGGAGAAAAGCGAGACAACAAATTCGGCCCTGACTTACACCATCAGCGCTACAACCTTGACATCATTCGGCTCGCTTCCTACACCCTACACGCAGCCTACGGCCCAGACGGTGACTGTCACCAATACCAGCACGGGGTCGGTGACGCTAAATCAGCCAACGGCTACGGACTATGTCATCGGCACGCTGTCGGTTGCTACCATTGCAGCAGGCGAAACGGCGACCTTTACCGTTCGCCCAAAAGCGGGTTTGGCGGTTGGAAATCACAATGAAACCATCAACATTACCGGCTCGAACGACGCTGAAACATCGGTTGACGCAGAGTTTACGGTAATGGCGGCGAAATCGCTGACCGTAGGAACACAGAGCATAACAGTGAACGCAGGTACTGGCGGAGACGTAAATTTTGAAGTAACTACTGTGAGCATAACGGCAGGAAGCTACCCTGCAAGTCTCGGCGGAGAGCCCGCCGGCGTGAGTGTGAAGAGCGATGTGGGGGTCGGGAGCGACGGCAAAGGGACGCTGACCCTGACGGTAAGCGATACTGTTGCCGGAGGCAGCTATCCGCTCACCCTCTCCATAGACGGAGCTGCTCCGGCGGCCTTCAACCTTGTAATTACCGATGTTGCCGTAACAGGCATTACGCTTTCCCCCAACCCGCTGACAGTGGCACAGGGCGGCATCAACAAGTTTACGGTAACGATAACTCCCTCTAACGCCACCGACAAGAGCGTAACATGGGAAACGGCGAGTTCGAACATAACCATTGCGCCGGACGGCACGATAACAGGAGTAACCGCGATAACAGGCATTATTGTTACCGCCCGCTCGGTGTCGAATCCTTCGGTGACAGGCAGCGCTTATGTAAATGTAGTATCCTTTGCCGACCGGTTTGAGAAAGACGGCATCTATTACAGCCTTATATCGGGCAGCAATGTGAGGGTAACCAATCAGCAATACGGCGACTATGTTGCCGGAATGACCTATAATACATACAGCGGGGCTGTTGTGGTGCCTGCAACGGTTGAATACGGAGGCATAACCTACAACGTAACAGAGGTGCACTGGGAAGCTTTTAGGGAAGATTGGGGAACCAACGGGCTTACCTCTGTAACCTTGCCCAACAGCATTACCCAAATAGGTATCTATGCCTTTGCGGAGTGCGGCGCCCTTACAGCGGTTAATCTGCCAGAAGGGCTATTATCCATAGGCGCCAATGCTTTTATCAGCTGCACAGACCTTGCCACGCTGCACCTGCCTGCAAGCCTTAGCAGTATAGGCTCCGGGAACCCGGTATTCACCGGCTGCGAAAATCTAAGCATCACCGTTGCTGCGGGAAGCGCTTTAAGCGTTGATGCAAGCGGCGTACTGTACATCGGCTCAAGCGTCAATCCGCAGGTTCTGATGTGGATACCCGAAAAACTGACCGGCGTCTATACCATACCGGACGGCGTAACAGGAATTACAGTTGCGGCGACAGACAGAAGCCAACTCACGGAGATACGCATACCCGCAAGCGTTACAGCGATAAATGTTAATAACTTCCGTAGCTGCGCCAACCTTACGGATATATGGCTTAACTGGACAGTGCCGCCAACAGGCATAACGCCGTCATTCAGCGGCACTACGATAGGTAACATCACGCTGCATGTGCCTGCCGGAACGCTGGGTAACTACGCCGCCCACTCGCTGTGGCAAAACTTTACTACGGTGGAACAGCCGTAGCTTAGCAATTAGCAAATAGCAATTAGCAAAGAGCAAATAGGGCGCTGGCTTTGAGGGCGGCGCCCTTGCTTTTGAGCAGGGAGCAGAGAGCAATGAGCAAATAGCAAAGAGGAAAGAGCAAATAGTAAAGAGCAAATAGTAAAGAGCAAATAGGGCGCTGGCTTTGAGGGCGGCGCCCTTGTTTTTGAGCAAAGAGCAAAGAGCAAATAGCAAAGAGCAATGAATGAAGAATTTTTACCACTAACCACACCAACAATCACGAACAAAGGAGTGCGGTTTAAATGTTATGGGTGTCGGCAACAAGCAAGGATTGCGAACGCATGCACAAGCCACCTACTGGCGGCGTGTACAATCAACTTCCTTATACTCGCGGGCTGAAAGCCCGTATCCAGAGGAAGGGGATATTTTCCTGTCGTTCAACCGGCTCAAGTTCAACATGGTCGCAACTTACAATAGTTGTACCGGTACAGATGGCTGTTGCCACAAGAATTGTGTCAGCAAAAGACATTTTACCAAGAGCCTTGAGGCGGGCTGCTTCACGGACAATATTTGGACTAAGGTTTTCTATAACTGTGATTGGAGAATTTTCGTATATTTTGCGAATAATGTCTTTTGCATTTTCTGTGCCAATTACTTTTATTCTGTCGTAATATACCTCAATGAGATTGGCGGCATTTATACTCAAATTAATTTCGCCATTCTTTGCCCTCTCTATAAGGTCGCTGACAATATCCGCCCCTTTCTCATCATCAAAAAAGGCAAGAACCGCGCAAGCGGGAAGAACCTCGAAGCAAGCTCCGAGGTTCTTCGTTGGATAGGAAATTTATTATACTGGCGGGGAGTCCCCCGCCCTCCAATCAAGGAGATAGTCAGATACCGGCATAGCGATTGCGCTCCTCTTGTTCGCGTTTTTCAATGGCAAGTTCGCGCTCTTTATCTTCATGGCACCGTGAAAGGAATTCATCTACCGATGCTCCCGGTATGTTCTTATGAATTCCCCTTAATTGGAGAAAAGCAGCAAATTTATCTTCTTTGGCTGTTTTTACGATATTTTCATGCTGGGCTTTATGCTGTAAATAACCAACAAAATCAATCACCTCACCAAAGTATTTTGGGGGAAGAGCATCAATTTTTTTCAATAATTCTGCTTGCTGGGTCATGGCTAATCTCCTGTCTTACGATTAACTATACGGCAAATAAAGCCGTTTGGCGAGAGGTGCAGAATGTTCGTGTGGCTGGAAAAAAAATTCAAATAAATCTAAGGAGTAAATTATGACAAGGTAACATTTACATGTAGTCCTTGAAGTCGTCAAGAGGAGCGTCAAAATCATCTGCCATCCAGAACTGCCCTTTGGCACAGCCGAATTCACGTTCCTTTTTTTCCTGAACCACTTCCTTTGGGGTGAATGTAAGAATAACCGGCCCAGACGGCACTTCACGAGGCACTTCAATAAAAAGTCTGCGATTTTCCGGCACAAAAACAGTCTGTGTAATACTCATAAGGAAAACATAATATGAAAACGCAGCAAAATCAACTGGAAGCGCTAGGGAAATTAGGAATGAATGAAGAATTTTTACCACTAACCACACCAACAATCACGAACAAAGGAGCGATCGAAAAAGTTCGTGGTGTTCGTGTGGTTCGTGGTTTTATTCTTCTTCTTCGCGTCTTTGCGTCTTTGCGTGAGGTGCATTTTGAGTTATTTCACGCGGAGGCGCGGAGCGAATAGCAGGGTTCAGAAACTGAAGTTTCCGAACAACTCAATTACTTTAAATATTTTTTTAGCTTGGCCAGCATTTCGTTAAAATCAATTGGCTTGCATATATGATCGTTCATTCCGGCTTCTATACACAGCTTAACATCTTCCTTAAACACATCTGCTGTCATGGCGACAATGGGGATTTCTCTGGCTTTTTTGGAATCCAGCGCTCTTATTAGCCGTGTCGCTTCCAGGCCGTCCATAACCGGCATGTTCACGTCCATCAGAATCATGTCGTACCGCTGCGGCGCGTCTTTCAGGAGATTTACAGCCTCCTCTCCGTTAGCTGCACAGTCAATTTCAATCCGGGCGGATTCAAGGAGCGTTAGTACAATTTCACGGTTTATTTCCATATCTTCCGCCAGCAGAATGCACCGCCCGGGAAATTCTTCTGCCTGTTTATGCGCTGCGCCTTCTGCGTTTTTATTTACGCCCAAATATTTGTTGATACAGTCCACCACGTCGGAAACGAACAGGGGTTTTGGTAAAAAGCCGTTGACTCCGGCGGCTCTTGCGTCCTGTTCAATGGGATTCCAGTCGTATGCGGAAATGATGATGATTACCGGTTTTACTTCTAATGCCTCCGTTATGGCACGGGTCAGGGCAACGCCGTCCATCACCGGCATTCTAAGATCAATAAAGCATAGGTCGTATTTTGTCCGGCCCGTGAGTAATTTTAGCGCCTCCCGGCTGTCGGCGGTGGTGTCGCATACAAGATCCGTCCGCTGTGCGAAGACTTTGAAAAACTCCAGCGTCTCCTGCTCATCGTCTACGGCAAGCAGCCTGACAGGTTCAGTTTTCTCAATAAAAACCGGCCGGCTTTCCGCTTCGGAGCTTTCGCCGGATGCTCGTTCCAGTTTGACGGTAAATATAAATGTGGCCCCTGCGCCGAGTTCGGATTCAATCCATATTTTTCCGTCCATCAACTCAACGATGCGCCTGGAAATTGCGAGCCCCAGCCCTGTTCCACCATATTTACGGTTTGTATCATTTTCCGCCTGCTCAAAGGAGGCAAACAGCCTTTTTTGCTGCTCCTTGCTGATCCCGATCCCCGTGTCTGTAACCTTAACCTCAATTTTACATGCATCGTTTTCGTCACACATAAAACGCGCATACAGGGAAATCGTTCCTCCTTCCGGTGTAAACTTAACCGCGTTGGACAATAAATTTGTAATAACCTGGGCAAGACGCTGATCATCGCCGACCAGCCTTTGCGGGATATTCGGATCGAGCTTCATTCTGAATAATTGCTGTTTTTCATTTACACGGAAGGCAATTACGCTTACGACTTTTTTAATCATCATCTCGAAATCGAATTCTACAGTTGATAATTCGAATTTGTTGGCTTCTATTTTTGACATATCAAGGACATCGTTGATTACGCCAAGCAGATGGGTTGATGCAATCCCTATTTTTTCAAATGCATAATCTTTTTTTTCGATGCTGGAAGCGGATTTGCCGATTGTTGTCATGCCCACGATTGCGTTCAGGGGCGTCCTTATTTCGTGGCTCATGCTGGAAAGGAACTGGCTCTTTGCCTGGTTGGCGGCGGAAGCTTTATCCAACGCTGCGGTAAGCTCCTGCGTCATTTCGTTGCGCATCAGCGCGTTTGTGATCAAAAGACTTGCCGAGCGCAAGATGGATTCTTCGTCTGCGGTAAACAGCCGTTCGCGGTGGCAGTCGTTAAAGCCCACGAACCCCCAGAACTCGTTATGTAAAAAAACCGGCACAATTAAAAGGGAAAGAATGCCCTGGGCGAGAAAACGCTTTTGTTTGTCTGCCGGCATCTTACTGACAATGCTGTTGATGCACTCGTTTTTTGTGAGCTTCTCCTGCCAGCCGGGCAGGTCATCGTCGTAAGATACTTCGACTGTTATTTTTTTACCCTGCGACGGTTCGGCGCCTTCCGACCATTCATAAAGCTGTGTGCAGTACAACTTTTTATTTATGCGGTAGTTGCGCCACAGGCGTACTCGGTCGGCATTGACAGCGGCAGCCAATACGCCCATGCCGCGCCATAAGGAGTTCTCAAACTGCCCCACCTCGGACTGAAGCAGATATGTAACCGCGGTATTTACCGCTGTGAATAATTTATCCCGTTGTTGTGTATCAGTTGCTTTCGTTTTCATCCCTGTCTTTTTCTTAACGCCCTGTTTCTAAAGTATAGAATAATATCAACACCGACCATGATATTATTAAGAACATAAAGCCAGAGTACAAATTCATGGTTAGGCGAAAGAGCCTTGTAAAAAATGCCCAGCAGGTATCCCAGCCAGATTACAATTAAAAACAACAGGCTTTTCCCCACATTGGAACGGGCCTTGTAAGATTTATGTATGTTAAACGGCCAGGCAAAGCCGAAGCAAAAAAGCATGCCCGCTTCCAGAATTCCCAATAATGTCATGTTTCACATCTCCGTGGGTTGATTATAGATGCATTCCGCATATTTGTACATTGATGCCTGAAGCACCTGCCTATATTTCCCATACCGGAACTGTTACAATGTCTTTTTTGGGAAGCGGGGAAAAACTTTCGCATAAACAAACAACTGCACCGGTGCCGATCTTTTTTCCAAGTTGTTTTAATACGGAAAAATTTCCTGCGCTGGACTCGCCGGGAAGGGTGGTTTTTTTAACCTCGACAGGGTAAAGAGTCATATTTTTTTCGAGAATAAAGTCTATTTCTTTTTGATTTGTGTCGCGGTAGAAATAAATACGTGGATTCTCCCCGTTATGCCAAAAGCTTTTAAGAATTTCTGTAAAAACATAAGTTTCCAGCATTGCCCCCGATAAATAGCTTGCTTCGAGCGCCTGGGGGCTGTCCATGCTCGCTAGATACGAGGCAAGGCCTGTATCAAGGAAATAAACTTTGGGAGTTTTTATTATTCGCTTTGTAACATTTGGTGAATACGGGGGCAGCAGGTACACCAATCCCGAGCGTTCAAGTGTATTCATCCAAACCTGGGCAGTGCGTAAATCAATATCGCAGTCGCGGGCAATATTGTTATAGTTCAAAAGATTTCCCGTTCTTACCGCTACCGTGCGGACAAACGCATGAAATTTTAAGTCATTGTTTATACCCTGAAAATCCTTTACATCCCGTTCGATGTAGGTGTGCATATAAGCCCTGAAATAATCATCGCGGTTTATGCTTTTTTTTGTTAGCAGTTCCGGGAAAGAGCCCTTCCAGATAAGTTTATATACATCCATCAATTTTAATTTTTTCGATGGTTCTTTTCGTATCATATCCATTGATGGATAAAATGGTTTGCTTTCCAGGGGGCGCTTGCTTGTTTCTTTGTAAGAAAATCCAAGCATGTCAATGATGGCGACTCTGCCCGCCAGGGATTCCTGGATGCCCTTCATTAACCTGAATTTTTGAGAACCGGTTAACCAGAACGCGCCGCCGGGATTTGCCGATTTCTTTTTCTTTAAGAGGTACTCGGATTTTTGCCTGTCCACCCATATTTTTATGTAGGTGAAAAGTTCAGGAGCATACTGAACCTCGTCAATAATAAGCGGCGGGGTATATTTTTGAAGAAACATTGCCGGGTCATTTTTTGCCATTTCACGGTCTTCCAGGTTGTCGAGCGTAACATATTTCTGCTTCTCCCCTTTTAGCATGGAAAGTAAAACGCTTTTGCCGATTCTGCGTGGGCCGGTGAGCAGGAGTACCGGAAAATTCTTCGAGATTCGCTGTATGTGAGACTGTATTGTTCTTTCCAGCATATTTTTCCCTTAGTTTAATTTGACATTGTATTGTAAATATAAACTAAAGAGAAAATGTAGTCAATTCTGTTTATCAGCCCCTGAACAGGCGGACGAATTCGGCAGGGCATATGTCTATGGCTCCCAGATCGGTTTTGTAACTCAGGGGCATGCCAAGGTCGAAGAAAGAGAAGCCGTTTTCTTCCAGATAGCGGGCGGCAAGAATGAGCTGCACAGTTCCGGCGTTGTCCTCGTAATAAAAGCCTGAATAGCTGGTGTAAACCTTCCCGCAGACAACGCCGAATTCGCCGGCGGCAAGTTCCCCATTACGGTACAGGGCAAAGGATACAGGCCTGGCTTCAGTTGTCGGGACAAGCTGACCCGCCGGAATGTTTGACTGCTCCCGTATCTTTTTGATAGCCGCGGCCAATGGCGGGGTCAGCCAGTCATCACCGTGTTTTTGAATGCAGCGTTCCATAATACCCCCGAAATCCGCGTCCGGGCGAAGCTCGTAGCGGTTAATATGGCGGCGAATCGATTTTTTGATGTGCAGATTTTCAAAAAACAGGGCGGAACGCTCCAGGTGCAGTTTTGGAAGCAGAACATAAGAGGGAATATCATCTGTTTCCGGATTGCCAATATTCGCAGACATTACCAGAAAGCCGGCTTCCATCAACCTGGCGACAAAATCAGGGCTAAAACCTAGGCCGATGCAGAAATCCTCGTTATATTCCGTCGCAAGCATGGCGTCCACAATTGCATGGCAATCGTCTTCGGGAGAGATGACAAGATAGCCGGTTGGGGTATATTTTAGATACATCTTAGTTTGTTTCCCTCCGCCGTATTGACCTTATTTTTCTGACATTCTATACTAAATCATCTTAATTTGCTTTCATGAACCTTTATATAAACAGGAGTAGATCCCATGAAACGGACTTATCAACCCAGTAAAGTAAAAAGGAACCGTAAATTCGGGTTCCGTGCCCGGATGAAAACCCGGGGGGGCAGGCTCGTCCTTAAACGCCGCAGGGCGAAAGGACGGCAAAAGCTATCAGTATCTGACGAGAAAAAGCCTTATTAGCATTAAGGCGGCCCCGGTAAAGGGGGAGCAGCTCTCTTTCCGCTTTAGGCGGGAGGAGCATCTAAAGGGAAGGAACGAGATTCGGGACGTTTTTCGCCATGGCAGGCGGTTCGGCTGCCGGGGGGCGAAACTTTTTGTAAAAGATAATGACCTGTCCTACAGCCGGATATGCTTTACCTTTTCCCATGGTTTTGGGAATGCGGTACGGCGCAACCGGGCAAAGCGGCTCAGCCGGGAAGCTTACCGGCTTCTGCAGCCGGGGTTTTCGGGCGGTTATGATTTAATTTTGCAGATATTTCCCGAAACAAAAGCTGTGCTCTCCGACAGGACTGAGCAGCTCCGGTTCCTTTTTAAAAAAGCCGGTTTGTTAAAATGAAATATATATTTCTTGGATTTATTCGTTTTTATCAGTATGTTTTCTCTCCCCATTTTCCGCCCAGTTGCAGATATTATCCGAGCTGTTCGGCGTATGCATACGAGGCGATTAATAAATACGGCGTGTTGAAGGGCTGCCGGCTGGCAGCCAAAAGATTTTTTTGTTGTCATCCCTTTCATTCAGGCGGATATGATCCGGTTCAATAGCCGGATTGCTTCTGTTGGGTGAAATATTATAGAAGGAAGTAAAATGGAAAAGAATACAATTTTGGCGGTTACGCTATCCATGTTTGTACTAATCGGCTTTTATTTGCTCCAGGGAAAACTCTTCCCGCCGCCGCCGCCCGATCCGGCCCAGAGTGTACAACATGCCGCTCCGGTCCTTGAAGCGCCGCCGATGAGCGCCCCGCTTGTGGATCAGGCGGAGCCGCAATTCACGGAAACTGCCGATACGGCGGCTATGACAGATGAAGTGCCGGATTCCAGCCCGCTGGTCGTGCAGTATGTAACAATCGACACAGAAATTATAACAGTGGTTATGTCCAGTGCCGGCGGAAATGTAGTTTCATGGAAACTAAAAGAGCATTTCGACAAGGGCGATTTGGTGGAAATGATTCTTGCGGGTAACGATGAAGCGCAGGCTTTTTCCCTTGCCTTCGGCGGGCTGGAAGCCCAGCCGGTTACATCTTTTTTTCATGTGAATCATCTATCGAATTATTCGGTGGAGTTTTACCGCGACTTTACCGTCCCGGGCATGGCCTCAGGGAACTTCCGCCTGACAAAGCGGTATGATTTTAAGCCGCGCGATTATATGTTCGAGCTTACCGTAACGCTGGACGGCGGACATTCGGTACAGGGTTTTAATTTTGGCGGCAATGCATACACATTGTCCTTTGGCCCGCAAATCGGACCCAGGTTTGAAAAAATTGATAACCGTTATGAGTACAGGCAGTATGTGATCTTTATCAATGGCAGAAGAAGACAGGTAAAGATTAATGAAATGATTGATTCCCGTCCGTCATGGGCTGCAATTTCCGGCAAGTATTTCAGCTTTATAGCAATTCCCTATCTTGCGCAGTACTCCATTAATTTTTCCGAGAGGGCAGAACCGGGAATTCCATCCGCCTCCAGGTTTAATATTGTCCGCCCTGCCGCAAACACATCCAGGATTTCTGACACCTACCGATTTTATTTGGGACCAAAAACCCAGGACGCGCTCGCTGTTTACAACACCGGCAGAAACGACTTCGGCCTGATAGACACGCAATTGGTTGAGGAAGCCAGTTCGCGCGGAGTACTTGCGCCGCTGGAAAAAATATTAAAATGGCTGCTCATTGCCTTTCACAGGATTGTTCCAAATTACGGCGTGGCGATTATTTTGCTGACGCTGCTTGTAAAAATCGCATTTTTCCCGCTGACAAAAAAAAGTTCCGAGGCTACCCTGCGAATGCAGGCCCTTGCTCCGAAAATAAAGGAGCTGCAGGAAAAACACAAGAGCAACCCCCAGAAACTAAATGCGGAGATGGCTGCCTTTTACAAGCAGGAGGGATACAATCCCATATCCGGATGTCTGCCCATGCTCTTGCAGCTCCCCATATTTTTCGCAATGTACAGTTTGTTTAACAACCACTTCGATCTTAGAAACGCGCAGTTTATTCCCGGCTGGATACCGGATCTGTCCCGTCCCGAAGCAATCTGGGTTTTTCCGGAAGGCTTTTCGTTGCCGTTTTTGGGCTGGAACGCGCTAAGGCTGCTGCCCTTTATATATGTGGGCTCCCAGCTTCTCTACGGCAAGGTTACCCAGGCGCCGGGGCAGCAGAGCAATTCCCAGATGAAGATGATGTTATACGTCATGCCGATAATGTTTTTCTTTATCCTTTACAACATGCCTTCGGGGCTTTTAATTTACTGGATTTTTTCCAACCTGCTTACCCTGGTGCAGCAGGTGTCAATTAACAAGTTTCTCAGGAGTAAGAAGGCGGCGGCGCCTGCGGAGCCGGTAATAGCGCCGAAGAAAAAGAAAAAATGGTGAGCATGTTTTAAACAAAATAAGGAGAATTATATGATTTTTGAATTTGAAGGCCGGACTGAAAAAGAAGCAATCGACAAGGCGGCCGAAGAACTTGGTCTTGAAAAAGACAATTTTGACGTAGAAATTCTGGAAACCCAGCGGCAGGGGCTGTTTAAAAAGGGTTATGTAAAGATAAGGGTACACACTGCCGCCGCTGACGAACCTGCCCGTCCTTCCGCCGGAACCAATGATGAAAAAGGAATGTCCGGCCGCGGGGAAAGGGCGCCTGCCGTGCAGGCCGGTTTTGGGGAACCCCTGCCGCAGACGGAATTTGAGGGGAAACTTGTTGCCTTTGCGGAAGGGCTGATTGAGCACATGGGTTACTCCGGCAGGGTTTCGGTTCAGTTCAGGGAGAATTATAAACTTGGCCTGAAGATCGATTCTGAATTTTCTTCGATACTGATAGGAAAAAAGGGAAAAAATCTTGACGCCATGCAGCTGCTTATCAATATTTATGCGGGCAGACTGGGCAGGGAAGATATTCGTATTATCCTGGATACAGAAAACTACCGTATCCGCAGGGAGGAGTCTCTGGTGCGCCTGGCTTATTCTGCGGCGGAGAAGGTTCGTGAAAGCCGCGGATCCATGCTGCTGGAGCCGATGAATCCTTTCGACAGGTGGCTTATTCACACAACACTGAATGATATCGCCGATGTGCATACCAAGAGTGAGGGCGATGGTTTATATAAGCAGGTGCGTGTTTTATACAGGGGTTTAAGGTAGAATTACCCGAAAAGGCCGCACGCAGAGGTTGTGAATAGGGAATGAGAAATATATTTTTCTTGCTGGCGGTTGGGGTGGTTGCGGCGAATGTACATTCGGCTTCGCTGGAAGAATTGATAGAGCCCGCCTTTACCGCAGCTCTGCGTTCTGGTGAAGAAAAAATCGCACAAGTACAGCAAAGAAATCCGGCGCCTGTGCTTTTGCCGCGGCACAATGAACTGCGTTCCTACGTTACCGGCGCCATGAGCGCTCTGGAGCCGAATATTCTTGTGGAAACCCTTTACCTGTATAAAAAGGGCGAAGGCGCCAATGGCTGGAGTGAGGCGGAACGTACCGGATTATACAATCAGCTTTTGGCCCTTAGCACATTGACCGGAATTCAATACTATTCGGCAAGCCGCAATGCCATGCGCACTTTTTATGAATCTTCCCAGGCGATTGACGGGCCGGACACCAAAAGGGCGGTAGGTGATCCGGTGTACCCGCAGCCGCCGCCCGCACTTACACTCTATGCCAGGCAAAAAGACCTTACATTCGGCGAAAATATTTACAGTTTCGATTATCGCATAACGGCAGACTGCATCTTTTTTGCGCAGGAAAATCTGACCGCTCTAAGCTACGGTATTATCCGGGCGGTGGGAAGGAATAACCTTCGCACAATTTTGGCCGTAGTCGATGCCGGCGATTCCCTGCTTGTTTATGCCGCTTCCATGGCAAGAGCATCTTCTGTTTTCGGCATGGGCGACCGTATCGGCGCCTCATTTGGCAACCGGGCGGAGGCTGTTTTTAAGTGGTTCTCTGCCAGGGCGGACAGAGTGTTTAATTAAGGAATGTAGTACACAGGAACATAGAACAATAGATTGCTTTTTATTTTTATGATAGACTGTATTATCTAAAGTTAACCGGCAAGGGGATTGGAAGTAATGAACCGGAATTTACTCGGCAAGGGCTGGGCATTTCCGATATTTCCGGATGTAAGCAGATAGATATGAAAAATATGAAGAAGTATTGGATTTATTTAATTAGCTCCCTATTTTTTTTTCAAAAAAAAATCATATAAATATAAATACCGATGAAGTCCACGAAATTTGCGCTGTGGATAACTTCTTGTTAAAAATACTTGGCATCATGGAAAAAAAAGGACTGGAAGAGTGTTATTATTCAAGATCAACATACCCATTTTCTTCTGATCGTTTCCTTTCATATAGAGGTTATATTGTTAGTAGCAAGCTTAGCGATGGCGGATTGGTTTTGCTATCATCGCAAGGTAATTAATCCCGAAGTGTCAATTTATTAGGAAACTGAGGAAAATACGGCTTTCAATAATATTAATTATTAATTGCCATATTCCATATGTTTGACAGAATTAAGGTATTGCTATATATTATAAGCTGTGAATGAAGATATATTATCAGATGAGGCAATAAAAAAGTCTTGGAGAACGGCAAATAAAAATACAAAAGTAAATTTATTGATCACCGTTTTGCATATTTTGTTTGTTTTATCGTTATTTATTCCTAAGATTTGGTCTTGGAGAATGTATAATAATATTATTTTTATTTCTATTATAATTTTATGGGTAATACCGGTATATATAATCATTAGTTGTAAAAATGAATTAAAAAATGAAAATGGAAAAAGTATAAACATAATTTGCCTAATAATTGAATCAGTATATATAATTTTACATTTTGGATATTCATATATTTATTTCAAATATTTAATAATGTAAAATATGATTTAAGCAGATAGATATGAAAAAGATTATTTATTTATTAATAATTGCAATAACACTTTGTATTAGCTGTAATAAAAGCAATAACAAAAACATGAAAGAAGATAATAAATGGGAAGGGATAAATTACACTAGAGAGGAGCTTAATGAAAAGTTAAACATGGGTCTTAATCCAACGGGAACACATTTTTGGGAAGAGTTTAGTCATTTGCAAGAATACTTTTATTTAGATGCAAAAGAATCTGAGATGCTTGGATATTGGTATGGGTTTCACGATGGAAGCCAAAATAGAACATATACATTTTTCCCAAACCGGTTGTTTGTTCTCAATTTTGTGTGGCAGGATTATCGTTTGCGCGAAAACCCGGAAAAATATTTAGACAAAGGAGCGGGTGTCTGGAATATAAGAGACAACAAGGTTTACGCGAAGATATATTTTTTCATTACCGAGGTAGAGGGACAAAAATCTAAGGAACTTCTATTTACGAAGCCTTATGAGATAGAAATAATTGATATGAATTATATAGACCAAGCGGGATATTCGAGAAGACCGTTTAACGGGTTTGAGATGTCAAATGAATTAAAGGAGCTTGTAGTTGCCCCTAAAAATGTTGATGACGATTATTTGATGGCACGAAATATATATTCTTATGATCTCTATACTTGGAAAAAACAATATGGGTATTTAGAATTAGTTCCCGAAATGGTTGAATTTGGAATAGACGGTTTAGATATTATAAGAAACCCTGAATATATAAAAAGGTATATTTGGGATTTATGGCCGTAAGGGTACCGCAATGGTGTCAGGCACCGTTTTTGCTTTACTTTTTACTTTTTAACTATTATCTTTTTATGGAGGGTATAACTATGGCTGTAATATCAACAGAAACACTTAACTTTGAAAAAGTCCGGAAAAAAATCCCGCCCAGTTTATGCAATGAAAAATAAATTTATACTGATAATTTTTTGTCTCATTTATCTGGTACAATGCAGTAATATGGGCACTGTCGCCAATACAACAGCAGAAAAAAATACCGGCAATTTAATACCCTATGCGGATTATGATTCTGAAGGCGAAAGAATATGGGGCTACCTTAACGAAGACAGCGGCGAGATAGTAATTACCGCAAAGTACAACCACGTCAATCCCTTTGTCGGGAATTATACGACAGTTATGCCAAACAGGTGGGACACATATATAATCGACATAAATGAAAAAAGAATTAATGTCGGACAGTTTGACAGGGCATTTTTTCTTGCACCGGAAAGCGGGAAAGGCGCTGCGGTGCTTCTGGAAAGAAAATTCCAGAGAAAAATATTCAGATTTGGCGGTTCCTTTCTTGGATCATCATGGAGCACAGGATTTTACACAGAGGATTATTATAAATTCCGCATGATCAATCTGGTTAACGGAAAAACGGTAATACGCAATCATGTAAGTTACCTGAGTCAATGCATAGAAAATATAGGAAATTATTTTCTGGCAGACAAAGATCTGTATCAGTTTTTGGATAACGGCAATATTATATGCGTGGCAAAAAATAATATCCCCCTTGCCGCCCAAATCTTACGCGGGTATTTTGAACAACGGGGCATAAGCGCTGTGGTAGAAACCTCTTACAGAATAAGCATTAATTACCGGCCCTATATCAGAGAAAAATTTGCCAACCCCGATTTCGGCAAGGCTTTGCAGGATTTGCCTTCCCATTTCGATATGACTTATGATAAATCCGAACCCTTTTACCGGGAGCATACCGAACTCTTAAATGCGCCGCTTGATATAAGCGAAAGAAAGTTTTTACTGCATTTTACCAATGAAGATCCTCGCGGCCGGGTAATGGGGATTTATAGTGAATCAAAAGGTGAATGGGAATTGCCGCCCTGGATGGAAATTACCGATACAGAAACGAATATAACACACACTTTTTATGTGACAGGAATACAAAAAACAAACAATCCCGATATATACGGAATTAACATAACAAATGCCAAAATCGGCTGGCACCGGAATGTTCTGGTTTACGGCGGATATTACAGCATAAGTAAAAAAGAATTTATGCCCAATCTATATGATGAGTATCCTCCCAGAGGGGGAGTTATCTTGATGATGGGCGGCAGCACAGGGCGCATGATAAATTTTCCCGATTTTGGGACCTATTATGCAGACTTCAGCCGCCTAAAATAGTGACAGGCACCATCTCAGGGGTGACAAGCATTGCCCATTATACCATGTAAATGGCCAGAAATTTGGCAGGAGTAACAATGAACGATTCTGAGGGGAAATGTCTTATGTTGCCGGTTATCAGGTAGGCCGAAGCCCTCACAGCCGTATCATAAAATGCCCTGTCGTCTTCATCAATTAAATTAATTTGACTGGGGGATCCGGGCTCAATATATAATTCCGGTTTTTGCGGGCAGCTTTTATCTCTGCATTGATCTCATCGAGAGTCATTTCGGAATTGCCGTTTTTAATTGATGCCAGGCGCATTTCATTAAGATTTTGCATAAATTCCAGTTTTTGTAGCAGGGACAGTGTTTTTTCAAAGCTGCTCCCATCAATCCTGAATATCAGTGCTTGGGGTTTACCATTATTTGTAAGGACAGCTTTCCCGTCTACGGCAAGCCTTGTCAGAGTTTCCTTCGGCGATTTGCTCAATTCACGGACTGTTAAAAATTGCATACTTTGTCTCCATATTTACATTGTATACAATTATCGGACAAATGCAAATAGGAGACCGAACTGCTTTTCCCTACAGTATTTCCGGCAGATCCGACGGCTTGTTATGGTAGTACACTTTCCGGCCAAAATAGGCTTTTATATGGTATAATGGTATATGACGGCTCTGGTGAAGAATCGAATGCCCGCGATATATTTGAAGCGGGAGCGGTACAGGAAAAACATGCTTGACTGGCAGAAGTTCTTTAGGGTGTTAAACAAAGAGGCTGAGGGCGTTGAGGATATAATCAACGGGCTGGAGTTTATCAAGAACAACTATGACTGGGGAAATGACGGAGCAAACGTAGGCGGAATGGTTGGTGATTATAACCCTTCCTGGATAATTGAAGAAGAAGCGAGGTACAGGGAGCAGAGAGGATCTGAATCGGAAAAAACAAAGCAGATAAAGCGCAGCATTGTCTGCGGGCACCCGCTGGAGTGGGACAGGGAACTGTATTTGGAAGGCGGCAGCATAAGGCCCGGAATAGCAACAAGTTATGGGACATGGCTTTCCAGAGGGGATCAGGAGTATTTTAAGGAGAAGGTAGAAGCCATAGACATATGGGAAGGGCTGAAAAACAAACGGATAGACGGCCTTGACACCAGCAAAAACAATTTCTGGTTCGCGCACCCAATTTATTTTATGAATCATCTGAAAAAAGCCGGCCTGCTGGAAAGGGAAATGCTGATAAGAGTGCAAGACAGGGTACTGGAGTTAAAATGTTTGGACCCAAACGGTGGAGCGGGTATTTATGGTAATCAACTTGGCGAGACTTTCTGTAACCATGCGGTATTTTTGACTATAATAGCCACAGATGCAAATTATGTTAGCTTTACCGGCAGAATAAATCCTAATCCGGCAAATTACAGAAACTATCCATTTCCGGAGTATTATACAAAAAAAGAACGTGATGAGTATGTAAGAGTACACAGCATCAAATCCAGCAATTATTGGTGTGACGAGCTGGAAAAGTTTAAGGACGAAGGCAAGCTGATTGAATTATCGCCGCCGGATGCGCAGGAATATGGAAACATGGGCTACACAGTGCTTGGAGCATACAGAGCAAATAAGGATAGGAGAGAGAGATCACCGCATTTCGCCACTGTGCGCCCCGGGTTTGAAGTAAATCCTACCTTTGGGCCAAAGGTATTGAATATAGGTGAAAACAATCTTATAGAATGGGCTGGAAAAGAAACCTGTTTTGGTGAGAAAAGGTACAATTATACAAAATGGTACTATAACCCCAATCAGGATTTCAGGCTCGATATGCGTTGGATTAACTACTTGAAATAGATTCTGGTAGGGAGAAACATAAATGAGAAGGATTATTTTTATTTTTTATTTAGCTATTAACGTTGTTGTTCCGGTTTTTTCTGATGAAAATGACGAAATCAAAAGATTATTACTTGCGGAAGAAGGCGGTAATATAGAAGCTTTGTCCAAGATAAATCTTGGTATTCCTGGAGGTGATAATTGGATCGCAAACCGTAGTGATGGCTATACATATATCTATATTGTAGATAATGAAAAAAGAGTAAGAACCGTACGCTGTATGCATTATATAGAACAGGCAGAAATAAGGTTTAGGGATATAAATATCAGGTCTAATGTAGATTTGGAATTTGATATTATGCAAAATATTCCCGGAACAAGGCTTGGCAGCAAGGCAGTAGCTTTTGGAGATTACAATGGTGATGGTTTTGATGAGATATTTTTTTTATCTATGGCTGTTGAAAGTAGTGCAAATATATGGGGATATAATAATGGTGAAATGAAACTCTATTTTGGCTGTCGTATTACTATAACCGATCGCAAAGGCCCTTCTCCTGTAGAATTCATAAATTACAAAGGAGTAGATGGTATAAAAGTGGGGCTGTTAGGTTTTCCGGTTGAACGATATATCTGGTATTTTTATGCCTGGGATGAAGGAAGCCGCAAATACAAAGAATTAACAGAGCTAGGGGAAAACGCAGAATACTCCAGTTTTACCATTATAGGACCGGAAGATAGCAGACATATAGGTAATGAACCGGTGTTTCCTTCTGTTTTAGCCTCCGATGAGACAGAGGCTGTTGTTGACAATTCTGCTTCTGAAATTACCGAAAACAGCGATGAGCGCAACAACCGGCAGACACCATCATGGGTGTGGGCGGCCATTGGCGGCGGAGCGTTGTTAATTGTTTGTGTTGTGGTTATTATTAAGCGTAAAAAGTAGAAGGTAAAGCGATGTTCGGCGCCGTTAGTCCTACCGAGGGCATGCCTCTACGTCAGCGTTTCACTGCTTGGCAATTGCAGAAATGTGTACCCAATGAAGGTAACATGGGGTGGCAGAGGCAAAAATGCCGCCCCCGCGCGGCGTTTTTGGCCTCTGACAGGACCCCTGTTCCCTGCTTTATGGTACACATTTCTGCAGCTGCCATAGCCGTGGAAAAACCGCCTATAAGCGGATATAGAATACCTGCCGGCACTGCATTGTACAAAAAAACTATTAAGGACGGTATAACAACATTTGAAAGAGACGGTAACAGCACGGAGGAAATGGCAGTACAGAGACACGAGACTGTCCAATCCTTTCTTGGATTTTATCACAGAGGGAAGTTGAAATACATGCCTGCTTTCCCTGCCAGATTGCATGAGTCAAAAATCCTTGACTGGAAAAAGAATTTCATTAAGTTGGAGAATGTAAATAATAATGCCCATAATCTGATGCGTGAAATATACAACAGGGTGAAAGAGTTTTTAACAAGAGAAAACCGGGCAAACAGGGGTATTGAACGCGAATGGGACTTGGACAGGGTAGAAACCGAAAGGCGGGAGACAAAAGAGCTAAAGCGGACAATAATATGCCAGCACCCGCTTGAATGGGACAAGGATTTATACCTTGAAAACGGCGCAATCAGGCCGAATATACGAACAAAATTCGGAATACCAAGAAGGCAGGAATATACGGATCGTTTTAAAGCCCATGTTGAGGCGATTGATATATGGAGCGGGCTAAAAGGCAAGCAAATAGAAGACCTTAACCTTACAGAGAACAATTTCTGGTTTGCGCACCCTGAATACTTTTTAGATTATCTTGACAAAGAAGGGTTGTTAACCGAACCGCGCATAAGGGGCTTAATTAATGTTCAAAACGAAGTGATAGCGTTACCGTGCCTGAAACCAAGAACTGGGTTGGGCATATACAAACAAGGTGGAGTTACATTTTGCAACCATGCAGTATATATAACAGTTAAAGCTGTAGATAATAATTATAAACACTTCACAGGCTTTGGTACCCTTTATAATGATGATGTAGTACCCTGGACTCCTGATGGCTTAAAAGATGATGATTTCAAAAATAGTCTTTTGCCTTCACCTTATAATATTAAAAATACAAATATATGGTGCGATATTCTCGCAAAACAAGCTGAGAGTGGCGTTTTAATACAATTAGATGATGAGGAACAAGCTCATGAATACGCCAACATGGGTTATGTCGTAATAGGGGCGTGGAAAAACCTTGGAGGCGGCGATAATAATCCTCCTCATTATGCCACTGTGAGACCGGGGTATGAATTGCACCCAGATAATGGCCTAATGCTAGCTAATGTGGGCGAAAACAATGGAATTAGGTATGTTACAGTAGGCTTTGAAAGAATACCGCGTGATAAAATAAACTGGTACTACAATCCAAATCAAGACTTTCAATATAATTCTAACGAAGTACTTAAATATCTTGCATATAAATAAACATGGAGAACAAGATGAAAAGAAAAAATTATTTATTATTATTATTTGTGTTGATATTATTGTTATTATCATGTTTTGGAAACAAACAAAATGCTACTATTAGCGCTTCTGATCTGTTACATAGAGAAGAACAAGACAGTTCTAATATTCATCAAACCATAGAAAGCATAAAGAAATTGATATATGACAACGATGAATATATAAAAAGACACAACTTGGATATTGTTTTTATTTCAAAAGGAAACTTTGGTATAACGGGTGGTGATAATTGGATTATTAGAACGAGCAGGGATCAAATATTTATTTATGCAATCAATGACAACAGAATAGGAAAACGATACAATTTAACCAGTTTTAATTTAGAGGAGGAAAGTGTATTTAACATAATGCAGGATATTCCAGGTACACACATAGATAATTCAACCAGTTCTTTTGGAGATTTCAATGGTGATGGCGTGGATGAAATATTTGAATATGGATTTTATGGACGCGCGTTTGAGATAATTGTTTGGGGTTTTGACGTGGAGAAAGATGATTTTATACCATATTGTACAATACCCTTTAGAATCATTGACTCCGAGTACGGCCCAGCGCCTGTTGAATTTACTGCCCACAAGGGAATAAATGGATTCAAAGTGTTTTTTTCACAGAGCCAAGTGGCAGGGGGACCCGGTTATATCTATGAACCAAACCCGAAAAATGGCAAATGGTTTTTCTATGCATGGGATTCGGAAAAGAGGGAATACGTAGAAGTTGGGGAAGTGGTTGAGGAATGAGAGTAGATAGACGAATTGAACAGTCAATATCAATTTTTAGAGAAGATTGCAAAAGAAAGCATTCCATCAGCAAAACAAATAGTTGGCACTGATAATATGCTGATATTAACAGGAATGGCTAAGGGGTCCATGTTGGAATGATACGGAATAGGACACATTTTGTTTTGATATTTATTTTATTTATTTATTCATGTGAGAAGGAGGCAAATGTGATTATTAATTATACAAGCCAAGCCGGGACTATAGGCTCAATAGATATACCATCGCCGGGTTTTTTTTTCATGCTTCGCCCTTGGGGAAAAGGAACTCTTATTACCATGGATGGCAGGGCAAGATTTGCAAAAATAACTTTTGTAGGCGATTCACAAATTAGGATAACACCATTAGTTGATTTCCCAGGGGAACGCATTGATCCAAGCTTTGCGGCGGCACCTGAGGCTGATATATGCGTCACACAAAGCGGCGGTTTATTTCACATTGCCGACTTAAGTACTAAAAAAACAAAATCATTTGGTCCGTTTTTTAACTGGCGGTATAGCCAAGGCATTGCAGATATTTTAGATCCTATAAATGGGATTATTATTTTTAGTTATAATAAAAGAGAAAATCGTAATGATGATGGTTATATGCCCTATTATCATGTTATTTATGATCCCAAAAGTGATGAGATTTTATATGAAAGTCCAGAAAAAGGTGAATCGATTGGTTTGCTATTTGGGTTTACACGGGAGATAGCTATTGCAAGAGAACGCAGCGGCGATAATAAACGAGAGATATTCTTATACAATTGGGAGACGAAAGAAATAACCAGAAATGAATTAACAAAAAAACTCACAAATCTAAGTGATATTAGTTTTTTTGAAGCAGGGTGTAATATTAGTATTAATGATAAGTATCTATTCACTAAACTCCAAGTTGTAAATGATGAGCCAAGGAAAACAGTAAAAATGACCTGGGATGAAAACTATGAAGATGTAAGAGTTATTACATTGGATTATCTTGTTCCCGAGGGCAAGAGGTTTAATGATTTTTTTATTTCTGTAGATGGTAAATGGGCGACTAGCTTTATAGGAGGCTATAGGGGCTATTATGAGGAGCTTCTTGTCAAACGTGCGTTTTTTCATATGGACGATAGGTACCCTAACGGGATTAGTATGCCTGTGTTTGTTGATGATTACGATGAGTGGCGATATGATTGGGGTTCTTTTGTAGAACATCCCATACATGGTTTGTGTTTTGTTGAAGAAAAGCGTGTACAAGAAAAGCTTTACTTGCGTCTTTACAAGATGAACGATGTACTTGCAGAGATAAACCGACAGTTACTGGAAACCGCAAGCGATGTGATGTCAACAAACTAAAAATTCAGCGGCAAATGAAATAAACAAAGAAAAAGTAACATACAGCAAGCAACCATGAATGGGGGTAGCGGAAGTCCAGCGCCTAATCCATAATAATGATTTATTAGGCAAATTTTGCCAAAACTACAATAATCCGGTATAATTATTGACAATTTTAGATCAGGCGCTGGATGCAGCGAGGGGAGCTGGGACGAATGAAAGTGGCGTAGCATAGAGGAATGCCCATTAAGTGTAATAGATGCGCTACCCATAATACGTAATGAGCCCATAAGAAGCGGTAAAAGGGGAAGGGAACCTTGCAGGAACACCGAAGGAAAAAGGAAATAAGAAGGCGCCACAGCCCGCGTGGAGCGCAGAGGGAGCAGTATAAAGACCGCCCGAAAAAA
>Ga0099364_10003626_pt1 | contig 23806 bp, 18 predicted proteins | sample TergutTh196P3_FD_73070 | JGI IMG/M metagenome (GOLD analysis project Ga0099364, IMG submission 73070) | Microcerotermes parvus P3 segment gut microbial communities from Pointe-Noire, Republic of the Congo - Th196 P3 | ecosystem: Host-associated > Arthropoda: Insects > Digestive system > Gut ...
TTTTGCCAGTGGGCGACCGCAGGTCGCCCCTACTATGAATTCTGCCCCAGCTTGATATCAGTCCATCGCGAAGGATCATAGTAGGGGCGACCTGTGGGCGCCCGCTGGCATAGAGTTTTGATCATATTGGTCATTATACTGATTCTCCCTGATTGGCTTCTCCCTCGCAAAAATCAGAACTGATCCGCCATCATCATCTTCACCTTCAGCACCGCGGCCTGGGTCTTCCCGTCGGGGATCTCGCCCGCCAGCACCATGCGCACGGCCTCGTCCAGGGGAATGCGCGATACCTGTAAAAATTCGTCCTCGTCCGGCTTTGGCGCAGTGAAGGTCAGCTCCCGGGCCAGATACATATAAATCACCTCGCCGCAGTAGCCCGGGCTTGGGTAAAACCGCCCCAGGCTTTTGTATAGCCCGGCCGCGGCGCCGGTCTCCTCCAGCAGCTCGCGCCTGCAGGCGCAGAGAGGATCCTCGCCCGGATCAAGCTTCCCCGCCGGGAGCTCCAGTACAAGCTCGCCGTAGGGATAACGGAACTGCCGCACGAAGAGCAGCTCGTTTTCCTCCGTGAGCGCGGCGACGACGGCCCCGCCGGGATGCCCGACGACTTCGCGCCTGCAGGGCTTTCCGTTGGACAGCAGCGCGTCGTCGTTGCGCACGGTGATGATTTTTCCGCTGAAAACGATATTTTCTTTCACGGTAGTTTCGCGCAGAGCCTCGTCGGGTATATAATCGTCGGGCATATAGTTATATTCTGTCATAACGCAACTCCTTCCGGCAGCGCGTCCTCCGGCCTGACCAGCTTGCCTTTCTTCCAGACCCCGGCGGCCAGATAGATCAATTGGATGATCAGCGTGACCGCCGTGGCGATGGTCGCGGCAAAGGCCATGTTGGCAAGCCCCAGATCCAGGGTTTTGCCCAGCAGCCAGGCCATCGGCGCGCGCACCAGCAGGGAGCTCACCAGCGCGGTCGCCATGGCGAAGCGGGTTTGCCCCGCCGCTATGGCCAGGCCGGCAATGTTGAACACGAACGAAACCAGCAGGTAATCCCAGCTCAGGTTGCGGAGATAGAGGGCGCTTTGCTCCACGCACTGCCTGGCGGTTTCCGGATCAAGCCCGCCTCGGTTGGAGGCGATATCCCCCAGAAACAGCTGTACGATAGGTGTGGCAAATTGCCGCACCAAAAGAAACAGAGCCACGGAGATGCCCAGCGTAATGCCCACCGCGGTGGCCATGGTGCGAAAAGCGCGGCGGTGCTTCCCCGCACCCAGATTCTGCCCCGCCATGGAGGACACCGCCGCCTGCATGGCAAAGGCCGGCAAAATCGCCATGGAATTCACCCGCCCCGTAATGCTCAGCGCGGTGCTGCCCACCACGCCGGCGATACTGCCCGCCACCGCCATAAGCACCATGAACGAAAACGTGACCAGCGTGCCCTGGATGGAGCTCGGCAGGCCAATTTTCAGGAGCTTTCGCGCCAGCTCCCGGTCCAGCCGGAAGCTGCGGGGCGAAAAGTCAAACAGAAATTTCCTGCGGCGCAGGTAGAGCACGGAGAGCAGGAAGCTCACGCCCTGCGAAATCACCGTGGCCCAGGCCGCCCCGGCGGCGCCCCGGCCCATCGGGCCGCAGAACAAGGCGTCCAGCGCAACGTTCAGCAGCGCCGCGACAGTGACAAAGGCCAGCGGATGCCTTGAATCGCCCATGCCCCGGAGCACGGCGCTCACGCCGTTATAGCCAAAAATGGGCAAAAGGCCCAGGGTGCATACGTTCACATAGCGCAGGGCCTCCTCATACACCTCGGGCGTGGTGGCGAGAGGGCGCAGGATCAAGGGGTTCAGCGCCAGCATCAGCGCCGTCATGGCCAGCGCGGCGATGCCATAGAGGCTGAACATGGTGCCGATGGTGCGGCTGAGCTGGTCCTGCCGCTTCGCGCCGAAGAGCTGGGCGATAAGCACCGTGCCGCCCACGGTCAGCCCGCCGATCAGGCTGAGCGTGAGATACATCACCTGGCCGCCGATCCCCACGGCGGAGGCCCCCACCGGGCCGCCGTATCTGCCCACAAAAAACATGTCGCCCATACTATAGAGCGCCTGCAGGAAGTTCGACGCCAAAAACGGCAGGGAAAACAGGATCAGGTGCTTAGCCACGCTGCCCTGGGTCAGGTCTTTCTGAAACGTTTCGTTCTGGTGCTTGTCCAAAGATTTTTTCCTTACTTTCGAAGATAGCATAACGCAATAAAGAATATTATACATCGAAACACAGGAAATGTCAAAGCGAAAATTTTTGCTTTGACATTTCCTGCAATATGATGTAGCATTACGGTGACGCGGGCGTACAGCGCATATGGGCCGGCTGTAACTTTTTCGCCTTCATAAAGCACCAATAGATAAAGAGGCCGAAAGGAGGAAATCCCGACGAACACATTCGACGAAATCTACGCGGCGCATTTCGCCTATGTGCGCGGCTTCCTCCTGCGCCTGTGCGGCTGCGACGTGTACCTCGCGGACGACCTGACGCAGGAAGCCTTTTTCCAGGCTTACATCAGCATTCACCGTTTCAAGGGAAACGCGGGCCGCGGAGGAAGAGGCTGATTTACGCGGGATGTGGCCATGGGCATCAAAAAATCCGTCGTTCCCCACCCATACCGCCCACGGGGAACGAGCGTGAATACTGCGCGTTAGCTAACGCGTAAGCTCTCCCGTAAGCTTACGCGCGAGGATGAATATGCACATATATCTTTCTTCAACTTATCCCAAATTATTCTTTTTCACCAAATCCCCGGGCCGCGAAACCTGTCCTTGCTTTTTGAACGCGCTTCATATATAATATAAACATACATAACAAGACAAGGAGGTTCCGCCATGTCACTGGAACTGCGGCAGCTGACCAAGCGCTTCGGCGCGAAAACGGCGGTGGATTCCCTCAGCCTCACCATGGACCGGCCCGGCATCTATGGGCTCATCGGCACCAACGGGGCGGGTAAAACCACCACCATCCGCATGACGCTGGGGATGCTCCCCATTGACGAGGGCAGCGCGGCCTGGAACGGCAAGCCCGTGCCGAAAAGCGGCCTGCGCTACGGCTATATGCCCGAGGAACGCGGCATATACGCCAAAACCGGCGTGCTCGGCCAGCTGACCTACTTCGGGCAGCTGCGGGGCCTGGGCCGGCAGGGCGCGGCCACCGCCGCGACGCAATGGCTCGAACGGCTGGGCGTGGCGGAATACGCCAAAATGCAGGCCGAAAAGCTCTCAAAGGGCAACCAGCAAAAAATCCAGCTGATCTCCACGCTGCTGCACGACCCCGAGCTGCTCTTTCTGGACGAGCCCTTCAGCGGTCTGGACCCCCTCAACGCGCAGCTGTTTCACGAGCTCCTGCAGGATTTGGCGAGGCAGGGCAAATATATCATCCTAAGCTCCCACCAGATGTCCACGGTGGAGGAATACTGCCGGGAGATCACCCTGCTCCACAAGGGAAAAACGCTGCTGCAGGGGAATCTGCGGGAGATTAAAGCCGGCTACGGGCACACGAAGCTGCTGCTTTCCGCGCCGGAGGAGGCCCTGGCTTTGGCGGGGGAATTCGGCCTGCGCCGCGGGGAACAGCGGGCGGAGGACACCGTATTCCACCTGCCGAAGGACGGCGACGCCCAATGCGAGGCCTTTCTGCGCAAGCTGCTGGGCCTGAATATCCTGCCGGCGAAATTCGTGCTCAGCGAGCCCACGCTCCACGAGATATTCATTGAAAAGGTCGGCATCGACGAAGCGCGGAAAGGGGGTGAGGCGGCATGAAGCAGGTGTTTCAGGTGGCCAGCTTCACCTTCCGGGAGGCGGTACGCAAAAAGGCCTTTATCATTTCGAATATCATCATAGTGGTTCTTGTGGCGCTGGCGAGCTTCTTCCTCCCCCGTCTGGGCAATGACACGCAAAGCCTGGGCGAAAACATTCTGGGCCGCGGGGAGGGCTACGAATGCTACTGGATCGACGAAAGCGGCGGGCTTCTGGAGGGGAGCGCCGAGCTGCTGGAAACATTCATGGGCATCACAGTCGTCCCGCAAAAAGCCGACCAATTGGAGGATGCCCTTGATCTGGTGCGGGAGGACGGCAGCCGCGCGGCGCTGACCATCGGCCCGGGGGATCCTCCCCAGATAACGCTTTACACAAAGGACTTCATGAGCCCCTTCCCGATATCCTCGCTGGCGGAGGCCCTGAATACGGCATATCGGCTCAACCGCTTCGAGGCGCTGGGCTATCCGCCGGCGGAAGCCAGGGAGGTCCTGCTCAGCGTGCTGCCCGTGGAGGCCAAAACCGTGGGCGAGCAAAGCATGGGCAACTGGATGACCGGCATCATCCTGATGATGGCCATGTTCTTCATGATTTATTATTACGGCTACGCGGTGGCCATGAGCGTGGCCATGGAAAAATCCTCCCGGGTGATGGAAACGCTCATCGTTTCCGCCAAGCCACCGCGCATTCTGCTGGGCAAATGCCTGGGCGCGGGGCTGCTGGGGCTGGCGCAGATGACGGGCCTGCTGGCCTTCGCGGCGCTGTGCAAGGCAATGCTGTCCCCGGACAGCGGCGAGGGGGCGGCGCTGCTGGACCTGCCGGAGCTTTCCATCGGCCGGGCACTGCTGATCCTGGTCTATTTTGTGCTGGGCTACATCCTTTTCGCCATGGTAAATTCCGTATGCGGCGCGATGGTGAGCAAGATGGAGGATCTGCAGGCCGCGATGATGCCCTCGTCCCTCATCGCTGTCGCCTCGTTTTATGGCGGTTACCTCACAAACCTGCTGCCGGGCGCCGGTGAAAACACCATCAGCACCACGGCGCTCATCCCCTTCACGGCCCCCTTCGCGGTGCCCTTCCAGCTGCTCAACAAATCCCTGCCCGCGGGGCTTCTGGCCGCGTCCATCGGCAGCATGCTCGTCGCCATTGCGATTGTGTCGTTCCTCTCCATGCGGATCTATTCCGCCTCGGTGCTGCACTACGGCGGGCGGCTGCGCTGGAATGATTTGGTGAAAATGGCCAAGACTAAGTAGGGGTTCAAAAAACACATCCAGATTTTTTCGCGTTGCATTTTTGATCGATATGCGGTATAATGGTGCGCGCGGGGAGGTGAAAGCGAAAATTGTTTCCAAATCGTCACTTTTTCGAAAGCTTTCGTAAGGCTTTGTGCGCTATGCTCATAGCCGTGATATGTCTCGCTCCGCTTTCCGGCTGCGGAGACGGCGGGGAGCCCGCCGACGCCACAACCCTGCCGGTGCTCCCCACCGCGAAGCCCCCGGAGCAAAATGACGACACCCTCACCCTGCCCTTCGCCAACCGGGATGTCATCAACCCCTACCTGGCGGCCAGCCAGCTGAACCAGGAGCTGGGCACGCTGCTGTACGAGGGCCTGTTCACCGTGGACGACCGCTTTGCCCCCGTGCCCGTGCTGGCGGAAAAAATGGAGCAGGGCGAAAGCCTCACGGACTGGGTCGTCACCCTCCGGCAGGGACGGGTATTCCACAGCGGCGCGAAGGTCACGCCGGAGGACGTCGCCTATTCCTTTTTGAAGGCGAAGGGCTGCGCGCTGTATCAGGCGCGGCTGGCCCAGGCGAAAAGCCTCCGGGCGCGGGAGGACGGCACGCTGCTGCTCACCCTCAGCCAGGCCAACGCGTATATCGCCGCGAACCTGGATTTTCCCATTGTTCCGGCAGGCAGCGCGGACGAGAAAAAGCTCGCCCAGGCGGAGCACGGCTACTCCTTCAACCGGAAGACCACGCCCGTGGGCACGGGGCGCTACCGCCTCGCGCAAACGGATGGCAGCTTTCATCTGAGCTATGACGAGCGGCATCCCGGCCCAAAGCCGCTTTTCACCACCATCGCGCTGCACGGCGTGAACGACACCAAGTCGCTGCTCTATGGCCTCGAAATGGGGAGCTACCAGTTCGCCTACGACGACCTGAGCGAGGGGCGCATGGTGCGGGTGGGAGCCTCGGCGGCCCACGTGCGCCTGACGAACCTCATCTTTCTCGGCGTCAACCAGAACCGCGCGCCGCTGAACGATCCCGCGCTGCGGCAGGCCATCGCCGCCTGTATCAACAAAAGCGGCGTGGTCGGCGAGGCCTTCCACGGCTACGCGCGGGCCGCGGATACCCCTTTTCCGCCGGAATGGCACGGCATTGAGGCGAAGGAATTTGCTCAGCCCTTTGACCGCGAGGGCGCGAAAAAGCGGCTGGAGGACCTGGGCTACAAGCAGTTCGACAAATCCGGCACGCGGACCTCCAAGGGGCGGGCACTGAAATTCAGCCTGATCGTCAACAGCGGCAACGACTTCAAGCTCGCGGCGGCCAACGCGCTGCGCGCCCAGCTGGCGGCGTTCCAGATATCGGTGGAGATCCGGCCGCTGAAGCTGGAGGACTACCAGGCCGCCGTAAAAAAAGGGCAGTTCGACCTCTATCTCGGTGAGGTGAAGCTGACGCCGGACTGCAGCCTGTCTCCCCTGCTGCTCCAGGACGGCGCGGCGACGGCGGGAATCAACGTCTGGGGCAAGGCCTCCAACGCCTATGGGCAGATGCTGCAGGGGCTCGTAACGCCCGCGCAGTTCATCGGCGTGTTCCGGGAGGAAACGCCCTTCATCCCCCTGGGCTACCGGAACGGCATGGCGGCCGTGACGCGCGGCATGCGCATGGCGCTCCAATGCAGGCAAAACGACCTGTTCTACGACATCGCCAACTGGAAGGGCTAAGGCGGCAAAAATCTTTCGCGGTTTCTTGAAGGATTTTTCGCGTCTCATACGACTGATAATATGGGGAAGTGTTGACGCGGCAGTCAACTGTATGAAGCAATTTGGAGAAGGGGAGGAATTCTATGATCCGAATGGAAAATCACCTGGGGCTCATTGAGGTTTCACAGGACTACTTCAATGAAATCATCGGCAACGCCGTGACCTCCTGCTACGGGGTTTCCGGAATGGCGAACACAAATGCCCGGCAGGGCCTTCGTTCCGTGCTGCGCAAGCGGCAGTACGTGGACCAGGGGGTTCGGGTGTATAAGGACGGCGGCGGCCTGATGGTCGACCTGCACATTCTTGTCACCTATGGGCTGAACATCTCCGCCATCGTGCGCAGCATTGTCAACAAGGTGCGCTACACGGTGGAGGACGCCACGGGCCTGGAGGTCCGCAAGGTCAATGTGTTTGTCGATGGTATGCTGAGCCGGGAGGATGGATAGACTCAATTCAAAAGCCCGCGGGATTATTTTTTTCACAGCAGCCGCGGAAAATCAATTGGGGGTATTTGATCTTGCTGAGCGGAAAAATGCTCAAGATGGGCATCCTGAACGCGTCGCACCACCTGGGCTCGCATCGCAGCGAGGTGGACGCGCTCAACGTGTTCCCCGTACCGGACGGTGACACCGGCACCAACATGTCTATGACCGTCGCGGCGGCCGCCAGGGAGCTGGCGCTGCTGCCCGACGAATGCGGCTTCGACGAGGCCGCCGACCGCGTGGCCTCGGCCATGCTGCGCGGCGCGCGGGGCAATTCCGGCGTGATTTTGTCGCTGATCTTCCGCGGCGTGGCGCGCAGCGTCAAGGGCGAGAAACATATCGATGGCAGCGCCCTCGCCTGCGCCCTGGCCAACGGCTGCGAGGCGGCCTACAAGGCCGTGATGAAGCCCACGGAGGGCACGATTCTCACCGTTGTGCGCGTGGCGGCGCAAAAGGCGGCGGAAAGCGCCCAGGTAAAAGCCTTCGACGCCATCGCGGTGTTCAGCGACGCCCTTTCGGGCGCGAAGGACGCCCTGGCCGAAACCCCCATGATGCTGGCGGTGCTCCGGCAGGCCGGCGTGGTGGACGCCGGCGGGCAGGGCTTTGTGTACATCATGGAGGGCCTGCTCCACGGCTTTATGGGCAATGTTGTCGGCGACAAGAAGCTGGATCTGCCCTATCTGGAGGAGAAAATCCCCCCCCGCTCCGCCGCGGCCAGGAGCAGGGATGAAATACAATTCGCCTATTGCACGGAATTCCTGGTGGAGCGCACGCCGGAAGCCTCCAAGCGCGACACGGACGAGCTCCGGCTGGCCCTGTGCGAGCTGGGCGACTGCGTGGTGGTGGTGGACGACGAGGATATCGTCAAGGTGCATGTGCACAGCAACGAGCCCGGCACGGTGCTGTGCCTGGCGCAGCAGTATGGGCAGTTTGTGCAGATGAAGATTGAAAACATGCGCAAGCAGCACCAGGATGCCCGGGGCGGCAACGGAAACGGAAACGGCAGCGAAAATGGCGGCGCGGACAAGCTCCAGCAGACGGGAGAAGCCTGGTTCGAGGAACAGGACAGGAATCACGGCGCCGGCGGCGCGGCGCTCCCCCCCGCCGAGAAACGATACGGCATCGTGGCCGTGGCCAACGGCGAGGGCGTAACCGGCCTCATGGGCGAGCTGGGCGTGGACCGCATCGTCAACGGCGGCCAGAGCATGAATCCCAGCACGGAGGACATCCTCAACGCCGTGAATCAAACCCCGGCGGAGCATGTGTTCATCCTGCCCAACAACAAGAATATCATCATGGCGGCGGAGCAGGTGGCCCCGCTTACCGACCGCGGCGTGAGCGTGCTGCGGACGAAATCCGTAATGCAGGGCATTGGCGCGGTGCTGGAATTCGACGCCATCGCCAGCGTGGAGAAGAATCACATGAACATGCAGCGCGCCGCCGAGCGCGTGCAGACGGGCCTGGTCACCTTCGCCGCGCGGGATTCCAGCGTGGAGGACCTCGACATCCAAAAAGGCTCTATCATCGGGCTTGAGAACGGAAAGCTCACCGTCACGGAGGAGGACCCCGTGAAGGCGGCCTTCCGCGTGACGCGGCACCTGGTGCGCAAATACAGCGGCAGCATCATAACGGTTTACGCCGGGGAAGACGTCAGCGACGAGCAGGTCCGTCAGCTGATGGAGCAGCTGGAGCAGCGCTACGAGGGCAAGGTGGATATCTCGCTGGTCATCGGCGGGCAGCCTTTATATTATTTCATGATTGCGGTAGAATAGCTTATGTCATTAACCCTGCAAACCAGCATCCAGTACCTCAAGGGCGTGGGCGAAAAACGGGCGAAGCTGCTGCAAAAGCTCGGCATCGCCACGCTGGAGGACCTGCTTTGGGCCTTCCCGCACCGCTATGAGGACTGGAGCCATATCACCGGCATACAGCAGGCCCCGCTTGGGGAGCCCTGCTGTATTCGCGCTTTTGTCGATCACGCGCCTGTGGAGCACCAACTGCGCCATGGGATGACGCTATATAAGACGAGGATCACCGACGGCTCCGGCGTGCTGGGCCTCACGATCTTCAACAGCGGCTATCTGGCGGCGCAGCTCAAGCCCGGGGAGGAGTACCTCTTCTATGGCCGCGTCAGCGAGAACTTTTTACAGAGAGAAATGGCCTCGCCCCAGATCGCGCCCGTTTCCGAAGCGCGGCTGCGGCCCGTGTATCCCCTCACCGAGGGCATCACCAGCCGCCAGCTGGAAATTCTGGTGAAACGGGCCCTGGATGAAGTCCTGCCGCAGGTCAAGGAGCTTCTTCCGGAAGCGCTGCGCAAGCAATACGGGCTTCTTCCTCTCAATAAGGCCCTTTTGAATATCCACAGGCCGGAATCCCTGGACTCAGCGCAAAACGCCCGCCAAAGGCTGGCCTTTGACGAGCTGTTTCTGCTCCAGCTGGGCTTGCTGCGGCTGAAGCTGGGCGGCGCGGCGGAGGCCTCCCCCGCCCTTTCGCCGGAACCGGCCATGGACTTTCTGCGCACGCTGCCCTTTGAGCCGACGCGGGCCCAGGTCCGGGCGACGGAAGAGGCGGCGGCGGACATGGCAAAGCCCGTGCCCATGCGGCGGCTGCTGCAGGGGGATGTGGGCTCCGGCAAGACGGCCGTGGCGGCGGCGCTGCTGTATTCCGCCGTCGAAAACGGCTGGCAGGGCGCGCTTCTGGCGCCCACGGAGCTGCTGGCGCGCCAGCATCACCAGACGCTGCAAAAGCTCTTCGAGGGGCGCGGCGCCATGCCGGAGCTGCTGCTGGGCGCGACACCCGCGGCGCGGAAAAAACGGATCAAGGCCGGCTTGGCCTCCGGAAGCCTGCCGCTGGTGGTGGGCACCCACGCGCTGCTGCAAAAAGACATCAGCTTCGCGCGGCTCGGGCTCGTGGTCGTGGATGAGCAGCACCGCTTCGGCGTGCGGCAGCGGGACGCCGTTTCGCACGATACTGCCGGCAGCAAGCTGAAGCCGCACATGTACGCCATGTCGGCCACACCGATCCCCCGCTCGCTGGCGATGGTCATCTATGGCGACCTGGATATCTCGGTGCTGGATGAGCTGCCGCCGGGGCGGCTTCCCGTGGAGACCTATTGCGTCGGCCCGGCGCTGCGGCAGCGGGTGCTGCGCTACGTGGCGAAGCACCTGGACGAAGGCAGGCAGGGCTACATCGTCTGCCCCCGGGTAGAGGAGGACGAGGCCGGCGAGCTGGCGGCGGCCACGCAATTCGCCGAGGAGCTGAAGGCCGGGATTTTCGCGAATTATCAAGTCGGTCTTCTGCACGGCAAGCTCAAGCCCAAGCAGAAGGAGCAGGTTATGGAGGCCTTCGCGGCGGGGGATCTGCAGCTGCTGGTATCCACCACGGTAATTGAGGTGGGCGTAGACGTGCCCAACGCGGTGATCATGGTGATTGAGAACGCGGAGCGCTTCGGGCTTTCGCAGCTGCATCAGCTGCGGGGCCGCGTCGGAAGGGCCCCGGGCATGGGAAAATCCACCTGTATCCTGATCTCCGGCGCGGACAACGAGGAGGCCCTGCGCCGGCACGCGCTGATGAAGGAGACGAATGACGGCTTCCGCATCGCGCAGGAGGACCTTCAAATGCGCGGGCCGGGGGATTTCTTCGGCCAGCGGCAGCACGGCCTGCCCCCCCTGCGGCTGGCGAACATGCTCACAGACACGCAGCTGCTGCGTCTCACGCGGGAGGCCGCCCTGCGGCTGGCGGAGGAGGACCCCCGGCTGGAGCTGCCGGAGCACCGGGCGCTGCAAAACGCGGTGACACGGATGTTCCTGTAGGGATTGAAAATGATATTTAAGCAGGGGTTCAAAAATTTGAACCCCTGCTTCGTTCGCGCAAAGCCTGCCAGGGTTACGTCGCCGCGGCGGCGGCGGCGGCATCCGCCCGCATTCCGTCGAGAGCCAGCACGATACACAGGCACAGCAGCTCGTCGTTGGGGTCGGGGATATCCAGCTCATAGGAATCGCCCCAGGTAAACCAGTGCTTCGAAACGCGCATCACCTCACGCCGTTCGTCGGCAAGGCTGAATTCGTGGGCCCAAAAATCGCCCTCCATGCGCCAGGGCACGCCCTCCAGATAGAATTTCGGGCGGAAAAAGCTGAACTCCTTCACCAGGGTGCAGCTGAAGCCCTCCATCTCAATGACATACCGCGGCAGCCAGACCATCAGCTTACGGCGCACGAAGGCGGCCTCCCGGCCATAAACGTCGTATACATGGAGCTTGCGGCCCCAGGAGAACAGCTCCCCCTGGGCAAACCAGCGGTCATTGCCATATTCGTCCTTGACGGTAAACCTGTCGCGCCAGGAAAAGGCCTTTTGCTTGATGTAGAGCTTCATGCGCACACCCCTCTATTTCATTAACATGCCGTACTCATATAAGTAGTCCTCGTCCACTTTGTCCGCGGCGGCGGCGAATTCCGGCCCGGCGGCGGCGGGGCTCCACAGGCCCGCCTGATACAGCCGCCAGAGGAATTGATCGCGGCCATCCACGAGGCCGTCGCCGTTGATGTCGCCCTCCACCACAATTTTGTAGGCGATGCTCTGCCCGCCGGGCTTGACCAGATACAGCGGGTCACCGGTGGCCATATAAGCGTCCGGCGTTTCCTGCGCTTTTGGCAGGTCAAGCGTACCGTTGAGCGCCTGGAGGGAGTCCTCCAGCGCCGCGGCCGCGGTGCCCGGAGGAACGTTTTCCACACGGCCGAGGGCGGGCAGCACCTCCAGCTCCGCGCCGGAGGCCGCCTGCAGGCTCGTTGGCATCACGGCCTCCATGGCCCTGGCGCAGTCGAGCAGCGGATACATCGTCGAGGTGGATGGATTGTTGTAGATATGCACCACCCGGGGGGATATCAGGTCGCTCTTGAGCAGCTGGCCGATCTGCCCGCCGTCCAGATCGGGCCGGGCGGTGAGCATGCGGGCGGCGGTGGCGGTGACCAGGGGCGCGGCAAAAGAGCTGCCGTTTTGCACCAGGTAGGCCTCGTCGCTGTCCGCCGCGGCAAAGAAGACGCTGCGCCCCGGGGCGTAAAGGCTCACCTGGTAGCCGGTGGCGGTAAAGCTGCACTGCTGAAGAAAGTTATAGGAGCCATGCTTTTCCGCCGCGCCGACGATCAGGATACGGTTCCAGATCATCTCCGGCGTAATCCCCTGCTGGACAAAGGACTGCGCCAGCTGGGTGTTCAGCGGCGTGACGCTGGCAAACAGCCCGTTATGCCTGGCGTCCTGCGGCTGGTTGCCGGCGGACTGCACCGCCACAAAATTCGGATAGCCGTAGCTGAGCAGCTGGGCAATGGCCAGGGAGGCCACCCGCGCGTGCTCCGCGATCTCTGGCGCCGACAGCTCAACCATTCCATTGTTCGGTATCATGCCCGTGGAATAATTCACGGCCTTCGCGCCGCGCACAACGGCGGCGATCAAGCCATCAAGAAGAATGCTCATCTGCTGCTCAATTAAGGCTTCCTCCGGGAACAGCTCGGTGATCGCCCTGGCGTAGTTGAAGGCAAACACCTGAGCCTCCGGGGCCACGCCCGCGAGGCCCTTGCCGTTATCGGCCTTAGCGGCCATCAGGCTGGCCACACCGGTGCCGTGCCAGGTGGGAACCGAGGTATAGGAATACACATGATCCTGGCCGGAATCGTCCCAGTCGGGCAAATTGATATTGGTGAGAAGCTGCACGCTGCCGCTGAGCTCCTCATGGCTGGCCCGCACCCCCTGGTCGACCATTCCCACGCGCACCGTTTGGGTGATATAGGGGTTGTAGGCCCAGGCCTCCGGCGCGCGTATCGTCTCCGCCGCCCAGCGGTTTTGCGTCTCGTCGTCGAAGCCGCCGCCCTTCCAGGGGTCAGGCACGGCCTGGACGCTCAGACGCAGCACGTGGTCGATGGTGGCCGCCGTGACGCCGGGCTGCCGCTCCAGCGCGGCGCAGGCGTCCTCCAGCGCGGGCAGGTCCCCGCCGGAGCGCAGCAAAACCGTCCACCGGCCCACGGCGTCGGCGCGGCCCACGACCTCGCCGCCCACGGCGTCAACGGCCCGCCGCTTTTCCTCCTCCGAGGTCCCCCGGGCAAAGTACGCGATGACGATATTTTTTACATACCCAAGCCCGCGTTCGGCGTCGTAGGCAAAATCCTCCGGCGGGGCCCGGTAGCTTTCCAGGGGGGGCGGCTCCGTTTCCGGCGGCTCGAAGCGCACGGGATCCGGAGGGAAGGCCTCCCAGTCGACGCGCAGGGGCGCGGCCGCCCCGGCGGAGCCCTCCGGCTGGCCGGGAGACAGGCTCCAAAGCCCCGCGAAGGCCAGCAAAAAAGCAAAGCCCAGCGCCATGCTCCGTTTCAGAATGGCCCCTGTTGCTTTGCTTTTTCGGTTTTGCCTGTTTTTCATAACACTTCTCTTCATAACACTTCACATCCCTTCATTGCATGCAAAGCGAATTTCGCTAACAAAATCCTCCGTCTACCAATAAGATCTGTCCGGTGCAGAAGCCCGCCTCCCCGGATGCGAAATATTGAACAGCCGCCGCCACATCCTCCGGTGTTCCCAATCTGCCCAGCGGCGTTTCGGCGCGAAGCGAGCAAAGCTCCGCCGGGGAAAGATGGGCGTTCATAGGGGTATCAATTACGCCGGGGGCCACGCAATTGACCGTGACCCCGCTGGGGGCAAGCTCGCGGGCAAGGGCCTTCGTCATGCCGGCCACGGCGGCCTTCGCGGCGGAATACGCCACCTCGCAGGAGGCTCCCGAAACGCCCCACATGGACGAAATGTTCACGATGCGCCCGTATTTTTGGCGGACCATATGCGGCAGCGCGTGCTGGCAGCACAGGAATACGCTGCGCACGTCAATGGCGAAGAGGCGGTCAAAATCCCGCATCGCTGTGTCGGTAACGAGCTGCTGCGGCAGGGCGATTCCCGCGCTGTTGACGAGGATATCCACGCCGCCGAAGCGCTCCTCCGCCCGGCGGAAAAGGGCCCGCGCCTGGCTTTCATCGCCCAGGTCCGCGGAGACGACCTCAATTTCCAGATGCGGGCAAAGCTCCGCCGCCAGCTGCCTGGCCGCGGAGCTATTTTGATTGCAGTGCAAAACGATGCCTTTAACCCGCGGCGCGAGCGCGCGCGCGACAGCCTGCCCTATGGCCCCGGAGGCCCCGGTAACCAGGGCCGTGCGGGAGCGGGAATCCGTACCGCGCATTAGTCGAAAAACCCACTAAGGCTTCCAAAGGCCTTTTCAAGCTCTGTAATCTTCATTGGGCTCATGCCCTTGACGCTAAAGTAGCTCTCGTCTGCTGTGGGCTTAAACTCGTCGATTTCTATCACGCTGATAACCTGCTTGCCGTCTCCGTCCATGACGGAATCCTCCATCCGTTTGAGCTCGCCGCCGACAAAGCTCAGGCGGACAAATTCACCATCCTCCTTTATCAGCTTCACGCTGAGATATTTGTTCCCCTTTTCGTCGGTTGTCTCCTGGGCTTTGATATCCCGGGGCACCTGGAGGTTGCCGTATTGATTGAAATTCAGCGCCTCAGAGAGCTCCCTCATCATATCCTTGGCTTCCATCTCGGTCATGTCGGGCGATTCGCCCTGTTCCGCAGCGAGCTGGGCGGCCATTTCCATAAAGTTCAGATATTTCTTGCGGTCCGGAAACGCCCAAACGAGACTTTCAGGGGTGACGATAAAACGCTGGCGCTTGCCGAACAGCGTTTCGGAAATGCCCGCCTGAATCGCCGCCTGGCCATAATACTGCTTATCGCCCATGGAATCCTTCATCGTCTGCAGCCAATCGGTCACGAATTCATAAGCCATTCGATTTTTGTCCATGACAACGACAACGCTCTGATAGCCGGAGCTGCCACTGGCGGCGCTGATAATGGCGCGACCTTTTAAAGTATAGACACCGCTCTGGAAGGTCTCAAGCGCTTTTTTCGCATAGCCGTAGGCCTCGCTGGCGGGAACTTCTTTTCCGTCCTGCAGGGGCTTCGGCGGGGCGACGGTGGTTTCCTCCCCCGCGGGCACGCTCACGCCCTCAGGGGGCCTGACGTTGATCTCGCCGCCGCTGACGTCCACGTCAAAGCCGCTTTCGCGCAGCGCTTTTTGCAGCGCGTCGTCGTCGTCGCCGACCTCGTCCCTTACCTGGTCCACGATGTCGGGGGTAAGCGGGGGCGGGGATGTGGTGGGCGGGTCCTCGCCCAGCCGGGTGGCCTCACAGCCCGTGAAAACAACAGCCGCCATCACGGCCAGCAGGCCGCATAGAAATTTCCTCAACATAATAATCCCCTCTTTGAAAAGTTTTTGGCGTTTATTCTTGGCGTGTATATGCTTAGTGTATCAGAATTTTACTGAAATAGCAAGGGTTTTCGTCAATTTTACAGTTTTGAAACGGAATCAACACGCTTCCTTCAAAATGATCCGTCAAATGATTCTTCAAATGATTCTTCAAATGATTCTTTCACGCAGCAAATAATTCTAAATTTTCAGCCGATTTTCGCAAAATTCTGCGTGACAAACGCGTCCGGATATGTTATACTATTATAAATGCACTACCGCGAATTGATCTGATGAGGAAGGAAATGGGCTATGATGGATGCGAGGGACGCGCTGGCGGAGCTGCAGCGCTTGATGGAGGCCGCGCTCAAGGAAACCGGGTTTTCGGCCAAGGCCGAACCAATGGCCGAAAACGGCAAGGTCGTGCTGCGCTGGACAGGCGAAAGCGGCGCGCTGCGGCTGGAATTTTTTGACGACAGAATCGCGCTGTTTTTCAGCGCCGACGCGGACGCGCTGGAGGATTCCTTCGCCCGGCTGGCGGTTTCGCTGCTGGAGCTCGACCGGGCCGACCAGCGGGATCTGCGGTACGTCGCCGACGACTTCGGCAATGAGCTGCTGGTAAAATGCGGCGGAAAAAAGAAAAAAACCGGCGGCGCCGGCGCTAAAAAGATGCCCAAGGGCGTTTCGAAATCCGCCGTGAAAAACGGCGACGCGTACTACGACACGCTGTCCTTCGCCAACAGCTTCACGGGAATCTTCCCCGAGCTGCGGACGGCCTATAAAGAGAACTACGACAAATACGGCGAATTTCTCTGCGAGGAATTCTTTTTGGAGCAGGGCAACGAGGCGGTGCGCGGCGCGATCCGGCGGAACAATCCCGCCGAGATGACGCGGCTGTTCAAGCTCTTCAACGAGGTCTACGAAAATGGCCTCAACGACGCGCAATCCCTGGTCGCGGTGACGGTACTGGGCTCCCTGGAAAACGACGAGGAGCTGCTGGCCAACTGCGTCGACTACATGAGCGCGGACCTGGCGCCGGTCGTCATCAATGTCAACCAGTATCTGGGCTCCGCCGCGGGGAAGCGGGCGAAGAAAAAGCTCGCGGAGCCCCCGCCCTACAAGCCAAAGAAGGACAAGAAAAAGACCGGCTTTTTCCAGCAGCTGATGAGCGGCGGCGGCGGACAGGGCATGCCGGGCATGTAGCGATGAACAATTAACAATGAACAATGAACAATGAACAATTAATGATGAAAAATAGCGGTTCCGGCATACAATTGTTAATTGATTCCAGGAGGGTATGACATTTTGGACGAACAGGAATTGCGGGACGACATCCGGTTTGACGACGCGGAGCAGCTGGACACCGCCGTGACCGGCACATATGACGACATTCAGGTGCTTGACGGCCTTGAGGCCGTGCGCAAGCGCCCGGGTATGTATATCGGCTCCACCGGGCCGCGCGGGCTCCACCATCTGGTTTATGAAATCGTGGATAACTCCATCGACGAGGCCCTGGCCGGCATCTGCACCGAGATTACGGTGGAGATTCTGCCCAGGGACGTGATTTCCGTGCGCGACAACGGCCGCGGCTTTCCCGTGAGCATCAACGAAAAAATGGGCCTGCCCGGTGTTACCGTGGCCCTGACGGTGCTGCACGCCGGCGGCAAGTTCGGCGGCAGCGGCTATAAGGTGTCCGGCGGGCTGCACGGCGTGGGCTGCTCCGTGGTCAACGGCCTTTCGGAATGGCTCCAGGTCGAGGTGTCCCGCGAGGGGCATGTGTACCGCCAGCGTTTTGAGCGGGGCAGCCCCGTGACGGAGCTGGAGGTCGCCGGAGACACAGAGCTGACGGGAACGCTCATTTCCTTCCGGCCCGACCCGGAAATTTTCACCGAAACCACCTCCTACGACTTCGAAATCCTGGAGCGCCGCCTGCGGGAATCCGCCTTTCTCAACGCCGGCCTGCGCCTGATTCTGCGGGATAGCCGCGACCCGGGGCAAATCGCGGAGCGCAGCTTCCGCTACGAGGGCGGCATCGCCAGCTTCGCGGAATTCCTCAACAGCAACCGGGGCCTCACGCCCCTGCACGAAACGCCCATCCGCCTTTTCGCCGTGAGCGGTGACCGTTCGGCGGAGGTGGCGCTGCAATACAACGACAGCTACAACGAGCTGCTGCTCAGCTTCGCCAACAACGTGCATACCGTGGACGGCGGCACCCACGAAACAGGCTTTAAAAGCGCGCTGACCCGGGTATTCAACGACTATGGCCGCAAGTTCAAAATTTTAAAGGACAACGACAAAAATCTTTCCGGCGACGACGTGCGCGAGGGCCTCACCGCGGTGATCAGCGTCAAGCTCACCGAGGCGCAGTTCGAGGGCCAGACCAAGGCCAAGCTGGGCAACACCGAGATGACCCAGATGGTCTCCGCCCTGGTGTACGAGAAGCTCATGTACTACTTCGAGGAAAACCCCTCCATCGCCAAGGCGATCTTCGCCAAGGCCCTGGACGCCTCCCGGGCCAGGGAGGCCGCCCGCAAGGCGCGGGATCTCGCCCGCAAAAAGAGCGGCATAGACGGCGCCTCCCTCCCGGGCAAGCTGGCCGACTGCACCGAGAAAAACCCGGAGGTGACGGAGCTCTATATCGTTGAGGGGGATTCCGCCGGCGGCAGCGCGAAATCCGGGCGCGACCGGCGCTTCCAGGCGATATTACCCCTTTGGGGCAAGATGCTCAACGTGGAAAAGGCGCGCATGGACAAGGTCATCGGCAACGAAAAGCTGGTGCCGGTGGTTACGGCGCTGGGCACAGGCATCTATGAGGACTTCGACATCGCCCGGCTGCGCTACAACAAGGTCATCATCATGGCCGACGCCGATGTGGACGGCGCGCATATCCGCGTGCTGCTGCTCACGTTTTTCTTCCGCTATATGCGCCCGCTGATCGACAACGGAAACATCTACATCGCCCAGCCGCCTCTTTATAAGGTGAGCAAGGGCAAACGCCACCGCTACGCCTTTTCGGACGAGGAGCGGGACGCGCGCATGGAGGAGCTGGGCGGCGACTGCGACATCCAGCGATACAAGGGTCTGGGCGAAATGGACGCCGAGCAGCTGTGGGAAACCACGATGGACCCGTCCTTCCGCACGATGCTGCGGGTAACGATGGACGACGCCATCGCGGCGGACGAGGCCTTTTCGGTGCTCATGGGCGCGCCCGTGGAGCCGCGCAGGGAGTTCATCGAAAAGAACGCGAAGAAGGTCAGGAACCTGGATATATAGAAACATTTCATCGGCCTGCAGAGGCGGTGAAAACCATGAGTGGAAAAAACGAACTGAAGGAATAACAGATATGATGGAACTGGCGAAAATCGCAAGGCAAATGCAAGAAGAGCATGAGCAAGAAGATCGCAGGCAAGAGGAAGGCGGTGAATAGCCATGGGATTCGACTTAACCTCCCTGGAGCAACAGAAAATTGTTAATGTGGAAATCGTGCGGGAAATGAGAAAGTCATTTCTTGATTATTCCATGTCCGTCATCACCTCCCGCGCGCTGCCTGATGTGCGCGACGGGCTCAAGCCCGTGCACCGGCGCATCCTTTTCACCATGCACCGCAACGGCCTGGCCCCCGAAAAAGCCTACCGCAAATGCGCGGACACCGTGGGCGCGGTGCTGGGCAGCTATCACCCCCACGGCGACGCCTCGGTGTATGACGCCATGGTGCGCATGGCCCAGGATTTCTCCATGCGCTACCTGCTCGTGGACGGCCACGGCAACTTCGGCTCCGTGGACGGCGACCCGCCCGCGGCCTACCGCTACACGGAATCCCGCATGAGCAGGCTCTCGGTGGAAATGCTCACGAATATCGAAAAAGACACCGTGGACTTCGTGCCCAACTACGACGACCGCCTCAAGGAGCCAACGGTGCTGCCCTCACGCTTCCCGAACCTGCTGGTCAACGGCTCCACGGGCATCGCGGTGGCCATGGCCACGAATATCCCGCCCCACAACCTCACAGAGGTCATTGACGCCATCTGCTGCCTCATCGACAACCCCGAGGCGGGCCTTGAGGAGCTCATGGAGCACATCCAGGGGCCGGATTTCCCCACGGCGGGCATCATCATGGGCCGCGCGGGGATCCGGGCCGCCTACGCCACGGGGCGCGGCAAGGTTGTCGTCCGGGCCCGCGCGGAAATCCGCGAGAAAAAAGACGGCCGCTTCGCCATTCACGTCACGGAGCTGCCCTATGTGGTGAACAAGGCGCGCCTGCACGAAGCCATCGTCCAGCTGGTGAAAGACAAGCGGATTGAGGGCGTGAGCGCCGTTAACGACTACTCCTCCCGGGAGGGCATGGACCTGGTGGTGGACCTCAAACGGGACGCGAACCCCCAGGTGGTGCTCAACCGGCTGTATTCCTTCACGCAGATGCAAAGCACCTTCGGCGTGATGATGATCGCCCTGGTGAACGGCGAGCCCAAAATGCTCACGCTCCAGCAGATGCTGCGGCATTATATCGATTTTCAGGTAGAGGTCATCACCCGGCGCACGAAATATGACCTGCGCAAGGCGCGGGAGCGCGCGCATATCCTGGAAGGCCTGCTGGTGGCGCTGGATCATATCGACGAGGTGATCGCCATCCTGCGCTCGTCAAAGAGCATTCCCGAGGGCAAGGCGAGGCTGATGGAACGCTTCGGCCTCGACGACCCCCAGGCGCAGGCGATCGTGCAGATGCGCCTGGGCCAGCTGACCGGCCTGGAGCGCGGCAAGATCGAGGATGAGCTGGCCCAGCTCATGGAGCAGATCAAGGAGTTCGAGGCTCTGCTGGCCGACCCGATGAAGCTGCTGGCCCTGCTCAAGGAGGAGCTGTGCGCCATCCGGGATAAATTCGGCGACCCCCGCCGCACCGAGATTCAAAACATCAGCGGCGAGGTGGACATTGAGGACCTCATCCCCGAGGAGACCTGCGTCTACACCATGACCACCATGGGCTACGTTAAGCGCATGCCCATTGACACCTACCAGAGCCAGCGGCGCGGCGGGCGCGGCGTGAAGGGCATGACCCGCCGGGAGGAGGACGTGGTGCGCACCATGTTCACCTGCTCCACCCACGATTACGTGATGGTCTTCACCACCCGGGGCCGGGTCTACCGGCTCAAGGGCTACGAGATTCCCGAGGGCTCCCGCGCCAGCAAGGGCATGAACATCGTCAACCTGCTGCCCATCAACGGCGATGAAAAAGTCAGCGCGCTCATCTCCGCCCCCAGAAACGCCGCCGAGGCCGCCGTCAGCGACATCTTCGTGTGCATGGTCACCCGCCAGGGCATCATCAAGCGCACCTCGCTGAGCGAATTCCGCAACGTGCGCAAGAACGGCGTAATCGCCCTGCGCCTGGACGAGGACGACGAGCTGGCCTGGGTGCGCCTTACCGGCGGCAGCGACGAGCTGATCCTCGCCACGCGGGAGGGCATGGCCATCCGCTTCAACGAGGACGACGCGCGGCCTCTGGGCCGCAATGCCCGGGGCGTCAAGGCCATCCATCTGCGGGAGGGCGACGAGGTGATCGGCATGGACGTCGTCGCCGGGGGCAAGACCATTCTCACCGTGAGCGAAACGGGGCTGGGAAGGCGCAGCGCGGCGGAAAATTACCGCCTGCAATCCCGTGCCGGCAAGGGCGTGCGCAACTACCACACCGCCCGCTTCGGAAAAGTCGCGGCGATCACGGTCGTCGATGAAACGGAGGACCTGATTCTCATCTCCTCCCACGGGGTGATCATCCGTATTCCCGTGGCGCAGATCAGCCAGGTGAACCGGCCCTCCCGGGGCGTGCGCGTGATGAAGCTGGGCGAAGGCGAACGGGTGATCACCATCGCCTGCGCCCCCGCCAGCGAGGACGAGCCCGCCGACGCCCTGCCCGAGCAGGACGCCCCGCCCACGCAGGGGGCGGAGGAATAATTACGCTCTATATTGACCAGCTTTGAGGTCTAATGTCTATCGTCTAACATCTAACATCTAGGATTGGGGTGTACTATCCATGAACATCGCATTGATCGCGAACGACACCAAAAAAGAGCTTATGACGCAGTTTTGCATCGCCTACTGCGGTGTGTTCGGCAAGCATACGCTCTTTGCCACAGGCTCCACAGGCCGCATCATCATGGAGGCCACGGGCCTCACGGTGCAGCTGCTGTATTCCGGCCAGGGCGGTGTGGAGCAGGTGGAATCCATGGTCAGCTGCGACGAGCTTGACCTGATCATGCTCTTCCGCGACGGCATCAACGCCGGCGAAAACCCGGAGGAGAACAACCTGCTGCGCCTGTGCGACGTGCACAACATTCCCGCGGCCACCAACATCGCCACGGCGGAGGCACTCATCCACGCCCTGGAGCGGGGAGACCTCGACTGGCGGGAGATTCAACGGCAGAGCAGAAAAAAGATTGAGTGGTAGGGGGATGAACATGCCTGTATTGTCCGTTTTTTACGGGATAATTGTGCGAATTTTCAAAGAAGATCAGGGGCAGCATCATGCGCCCCATATCCATGCCTTCTATTCCGGAAAAAGGGTGGTTGTCGCCCTCGACGGCGAGGTGCTGACAGGAGAGATTCCCCGCAACAAAATGAAGCTGCTTTTGGCCTGGATGGAAATCCATCAAGAGGAAATCAAAGCCAATTGGGATTTAATTTCAGAAGGCGAGCAGGTCTTCAGAATTGAACCGCTGAGGTAGGTGATCGTTATTATTATCCCTCCAAATCTAACACAAGTAAAGGTCCAAAGACCGTATATGCTGGAACTGGTTTACGAAACCGGTGAGCGCAAGCTGTTCGACGTTGCTCCATATATTTTTGGTTCCTGGTATGAGGAACTGCGCAACACCTCCTATTTTCGGGGAGTTCGCTTAATTGATGGTGGGATAAGCGTCGAATGGCCCAATGGCCAAGACATCGCCCCTCACGAATTATACGAAAACAGCATCGACCTCCCGGCATAGAAAGGAGCCGCTCATGCCCTTACTCACCAAAGCCGTCCGCGGCACGCGGGATATCCTGCCGAACGAGTCGCAGGAGCTGCGCTATATCGAAAACGCCGCCCTGCTCACCGCGGAAGCCTTCGGCTATTACGAAATCCGTACACCTGTGTTCGAGCATACCGAGCTCTTCGAGCGCTCGGTGGGCGACACCACGGACGTGGTGCAAAAAGAGATGTATACCTTCTTTGATAAAAGCGGCCGCTCTATCAGCCTGCGGCCCGAGGGCACGGCGGGCGCCGCCCGGGCCTGCCTGGAGCACGGGCTCCTGGCCGAGGCGCTGCCCTGCAAGGTGAGCTACATCACCCGCTGCTACCGCTACGAAAAACCCCAGTCGGGCCGCCAGCGGGAGTTCAGCCAGTTCGGCGTGGAGTGCTTCGGCGCGGCGCCCCCGGCGGCGGACGCGGAGCTCATCGCCCTGGCGGCGGAATATTTCGCGGCTGTGGACCTGGACCACTACCGGATTGAGCTCAACACCATCGGCTGCCCGGACTGCCGGGTGGTCTATCTGGAGCGCCTGCGGGAATATTTCAGGCTGCAAAGCGAAAGCCTCTGCGAAACCTGCAAAGAACGTCTGGAGCGTAACCCCATGCGCATCCTGGACTGCAAAAGCCCGGTCTGTGCCGAAATCGCGGCGGGCGCGCCCAATGTGACAGATCATGTCTGCGGTGAATGCGCAAGCCATTTTGCCGAAGTGCGCGGGCTCCTGGATGCCGTTGGAACGGAATATACGGTCAACCCCCGCATCGTGCGCGGGCTGGATTACTACACCCGCACGGTGTTTGAGCTCGTTTCCGAGCTGCCGGAGCTGAACGGCCTGGTCCTGGGCGGCGGCGGGCGCTACGACGGCCTCATTGAGGAGCTGGGCGGGACGCGTACGCCCTCCCTGGGCTTCGGCATCGGCCTGGAGCGCGTCTGGATGCAGCTGCGGGCCCTGAGCGCCCCCCTGCCGGAGCCCGCGGCCTGCGAGCTCTACATCGCCACAATGGACAGTGAAGGCCTCGCCGTGGCCGCGCGGCTGGCAAACGAAATCCGCGCCGCCGGCTGGGGTGCACAGTACGACATCGTGGGCCGCTCCCTCAAGGCGCAAATGAAATATGCCAATAAGCTGGGCGCGCGCTATACGATCGTTTTGGGCGAAGAGGAGCTGAAAATGCAGCGCGCGCAGCTCAAGGATATGACCAGCGGCACAGAGGAGGCTGTCTCCCTGCCGGACCTGCCGGAGGAATTCGAGCGGATTCTGCTGGCGCTGGAGCAGAAGGAACTGGACGAA
>Ga0099364_10003627_pt1 | contig 23806 bp, 18 predicted proteins | sample TergutTh196P3_FD_73070 | JGI IMG/M metagenome (GOLD analysis project Ga0099364, IMG submission 73070) | Microcerotermes parvus P3 segment gut microbial communities from Pointe-Noire, Republic of the Congo - Th196 P3 | ecosystem: Host-associated > Arthropoda: Insects > Digestive system > Gut ...
TGTAAGAATTTTATCCGACCTGTTATTATTGTTCATGTAATCAAGCAATTCGGAGGCTTTTATGGGGTACGTCCCGACTTTGCCTATGACTACATGAGACGCGGCATTTCCTGATTTTACGCACTCGCAAATATCGACCCCGGCTGAGATAAAAGCCGCAACCGCTGCCAGCATCGTGTCGCCCGCGCCCGATACGTCATAAACGTCAACCGGCCTCGCTCGCTCATGGTGGATCAAATTATCCTTTATCAAAGTAGCTCCGCGCTCTGATCTCGTTACAAGCAGCGAATCCAATCCATATTCAATCCGGACGGTATTTCCGGTCTCTGATACGCAGTCATCCTCGTTGTAAACTTTCATCTTTGAAACTTCGCCAAGCTCGCGCAGGTTAGGAGTCACCATCGCGGCTCCGCGGTATCGCTCCCAGTCGCTGCCCTTGGGGTCTATGAAAACCGGAATATTCTTTGATTTACACAGGCTTATGATTTCCACGCAAAATTTTTTTGCCAATAATCCTTTGCCGTAATCCGACAAAATCGCGGAACTTAATTCCCGTGAATTTTTGATAATATTCAGGATTTTATTTATTTCTTCATCACCCGGATGCAATATCTCTTCCCTGTCGATACGAAGCATTTGCTGTCTTTTACCGCCTAAAAGCCGGGTTTTTAAGATCGTTTCCCCATAAAACCAGATGCCGGACGTATCAACTCCGGATTGTTCAAATAAATCCATAACTTTTTTGCCCGCTTCGTCATTCCCTACCCTTCCAAAAATTCTAACGGGCAGCCCAAGCCCTCTCAGGTTCATCGCTACATTACCCGCTCCGCCAAGGACATATTTATCCTCTTTTACATTAAGCACCGGAACGGGGGCTTCGGGTGAAATCCTGTTCACATCCCCGTATATGTAATGGTCAAGCATTATATCGCCAATGACCGCCGCCGGAAATTTGCTGAAACCGCCCTCGCAAAGATGTCTGATAGTATTTAACATTATCCTAAGTTCCCAACCATTTTTTTGAACTCTTCGAGGGCAATTTCAGGAGTCACATTGGACAAACATTTATCTCCCTGCGGGCACTTATAATTACGACAGCCTATATCAGGGCATGAGCTTGAAATTTCCCTGAACCACGGCATGTGGAACCCGAGCTTTTTACTTGAGGTACATCCAAAAAAACCGAGAGTAGGCGTTCCGCTTAGAGCAGCCACATGCAACGGCCCTGTATCAGGTCCGACCGCGGCAGTACATTTTTTAGCAACGGCAGCCATTTCAAGAAAGTCAATTTTATTGACAAAGTTTAAAACATTTTCGCAATCGGTTTCCTTCATTATAAACTCCGCGTTTTTCGCTTCCTCTTTCCCATGCCCGTTTATGACCAGCCCCCATCCTTCCGAGGCCAGATAATTTACAAATTTCACCCAATATTCGATGCTCCAAAGTTTTGGCGCCTTGCTTGCTCCAATGATGCAAAATACTCTTTTTTCAGGAAGGCCCGAAAGCAAAGCGTCAGCAAATTTCATTGACTCATCATCCGCCTGGATCATTGGAACATCCCTTAATTTTTCATCTATCCCAACTTCCGCAAACCAGTCCCAAACGTTTTTATCATAGCAAAACTGAAGAAGCGCGCTTGCTCCGTAACGCTCAGGTATGCCGGACGCAAAGGAAACAAGCGCGGCGGAAGCAGCGTTATGAACGGAAACCAGCATATCGAATTTTCTCTTTCTTACATCCCTGACGGCATTAAAAAAACCGGCCGGATCCCTCTTGCTGTCCCAAAACATGCAATCCTTAAACACGTCCTGCGCAGCTATGATTCTTTTATATTCCGGTCGGGATAGCATCGTCAGTTCGGCTTCGGGGAATTTTCGTTTAAAAAGCCGCGCGCAGGCTATAGCTTCCAAAACATCCCCAAACGCGCCGTAACGGATCCAAAGAACATTCACAGTTTCTATCCCTCTTTCATTATTGTTGGATTTTATTATATGCCATATGTCAACGAAATTATTTCACGCTATTTTTTTAGGAGAGATTTTTAGGAGCCGTCAACAGAAAAAAATGATTTTTTATTTGTGAAAAAATGATGCAAAAATACAAAGCCTTTTTTATTTCCATCGTTCCGCAGTCGTTCCAGAATGGTAAAATGTAACCGCCTGCGGATCTGCTTATCGCATGATTTAACACAGGAAATAGTGTATCATAAAAAAGCAGACCGGCATTTTTCAGCCGACCTGCTTTTTGTAACCGTCCAAGCCAGATACAGGCGGCAGGATGCCGCCCCTACGGCGTTTATTTCGCGCGGACAGCTAACTTGCTTTTACCTGAATCTTCCTCGATTTTGAAATGAGAAAGGGTCTCCGTCAGATTTTCCGCATGATTGCTTAATGTTTGAGCTGCCATGGCAACGCCTTCGGATGCTTCAGACGCCTCAGTGGATGCGTTTTGCACACCCTCTATTCTCTTCCCTACCTCAACCGTCCCTTGTGTCACCACATCTATCGCGGTGGACATTTCTTTTGAAGATGCCGCCTGCTCCTGCGCTATTGCCGCAATATTTTGTATCTCATCATTTATGACCCTCATTCTTGATAATCCATCGTTAAGGGCCGCCTGGGCTTTCCCTGCCATCACAAGCACTTCACGTACTATCTCCGTTGATTTTACCGTACCTTCTATGGCTTTATGAGCGGAAGACTGAAGCCCGCTTATCTGCTCTCTGATACTTTTTGCGGCATGTCCTGATTCTTCCGCAAGCTTTCTTACTTCGTCAGCCACTACCGCAAAACCGCGCCCGGCTTCCCCTGCCCTCGCCGCCTCTATCGCGGCGTTAAGCGCAAGCAGGTTGGTCTGGTCAGCTATGCTCGTTATGACGCTGACAAAGCCGGTTATCTGCTCAACCGATGATACAAGCTCCCTTATTTCTCTTTCGTTTTCATCGCTCGTATCTCCAACTTTATTTATCTGCGAAATGACATCCTCCACGACATGCACGGCATTTTCAGTAACTTCGCTGGTCGTGCTCGCGTTTTGCGCCCCGTTTGTGGATGATTGCGCCACAGTGGCAGCGCCCGCGGACATCTCTTCCACTCCAGCGTTGCTTTGTTCGAGGGCCGAAGAATTGTTGGACGACAAACTTGTTATCTGGTCAACTGAAGCCCTTATTTCCTCCATCGAAGCGCTGGTTTCCTCCGAAAGAGCCGCAAGGTTAAGGGATTCATTCGCAATTGCCTTCGCGATGTCCAGTATTCTGTTTATGACAGTAAGCTGCTCTTTCAGCATTTCATCAAAAGCGTCCACGAGGGATGCTATTTCATCTTTCCCTTCATATCCGAACTCCTCGCGTTTCACAGTGTAATCTCCCTGCCCTATCCTCTTGGCTATACCGACGACACGGCCTATCGGACGGGATATGGCGCGCGCGGTGAAGAATGAAATGATTATTCCCAACAATATTGAAAATACCATTCCAAAGATGATAACGTTGCGCATTGTTACGAGATCTGACATTGCGCTATCCCCAATTTCCTGCGCTCTTTCCGATAATTCCGAGTTGTACTCGGCTAAAGTGACTTTCAGCGCATCTTGAGCTTTTTCCACTCTTTCGAAAATGGCCATAAGGTTATGTCTAAGATTGATATATTCATTGGAAGCTTTCAGCCATTCATTTAAAGAATTTTCGATTGACAGTACCGCATCCCTTGTTGCCGGCATAAGCGATACTTCTTTTAACTTTTCAAAGACAAGGCGAATGTCATCCGTTTCTTTTTTCAAATCTTCCATTGTTATTGTAGAAAACTGGTCATTCATCGAACGGTTCACAATAACCCTTAATGCCATTATATTGTTTATAAGCTCTTCTATAAGCACGACCTGCTGCCCTATTCTGCGCTTTGCAGCTTCAAAATCGCCGCTGTCTATCGCTTCAAGAGATGCGTTGACGCGATTGGAAAAGAAAGGTCTGATTGAATTGTAAACGGGTTCCACAGAAGCCACAAGCTTTAGTCTCGCTGTCTCTTTCTGCTCTGCTAATCTAAACGCTCCCTCGGTTTCAGAAATGAGCCCGTTTATATTTGCGGTTATCTGCGGCAAATACTTTCTGACAAGCTGAAGCCTCGGATATTTGACCATGAGGTCTTCCGTTGTTTTTAAAGCCGCTCTCAGATTGTTTAATGAATCTTGAGCCTGTTTCAACATTTCCGGCGTTTCAGTAAATCTGTATCTGGTTATCGCATAAACGACATCGTTTCCCTCGCCAAGAGTTTCCGCTCCGTCAAACAGCGCCGCAAGCAGATCATCCGTCACAAAATCAAAAGATTCACTGACTACATTTGTCTCCCAGATAGAAAATATTCCGCTGCAAGCAGTCAATAACAATACCAAACCAAAAGCCAGCCCTAATTTTTTCCCCAATTTTATATTACGCAACGCAAACTTCCCCTTTCCATAGCATAAATTTCATTTTATCAACTTTGATTGTATCACATTTGAGCGTAAAATGGACAACCCCCAGCTTTCGGCTATTACATCCAAATCGGTTTTTTTGCCGTAACGAAGTATTAACTTTTTTATGTTATGATTTTTTATTAGATTATTTTATTCACAGTATTTTTAAGAAAGGAACTTGTCTTGAACGATTACATCAGCATAAAAGGCGCCAGAGAACACAACTTAAAAAACATCAACGTTGATATACCGCGCGGAAAACTTGTATTAATAACCGGGCCGTCCGGGTCGGGTAAGTCGTCCCTCGCGTTCGATACTTTATACGCCGAAGGGCAAAGGCGTTATGTGGAATCCCTCTCGGCTTACGCAAGGCAATTTCTCGGCGTACAGAAAAAACCCGATGTGGACGACATATCAGGATTATCTCCGGCAATATCGATAGAACAAAAGGGAACCGGACATAATCCAAGATCAGTAGTCGGAACGGTTACAGAAATTTATGATTACCTGCGCCTGCTGTTCGGGCGCGTCGGGGTTCCCTATTGCCCGCAATGCGGCAAAGCGGTGCACCGCCATTCGATAGACGAAATACTTGAGATAATATTCCGCGACTACATCGACAAGAAAGTCGAGATACTTTCCCCCATAGTGCGAAGAAAAAAAGGAGAGTTCAAAAACCTGTTCGCCCAATCAAGGGAAAAAGGATACATGCGCGTCCGCGTTGACGGCTCGGTTTTATATCTTGAGGAAGAAATATCTTTGGATAAGAAAAAGCTTCACTCGATAGAAATAGTCGTTGACCGTCTGAAAATTTCCTCCGGGCGCAGGTCAAGAGTCGCGGAATCCGTTGAAGCCGCGCTGAGGCTGTCCAACGGGTATCTGCTCATCACGGGGGAGGATATAGGCGCGGAACGTTTGATAACCGAAAACTACGCCTGCCCGGATTGCGACGTGACTTTGCCTCAGATAGAGCCAAGGCTCTTTTCATTCAACAGCCCGATAGGCGCTTGCCCGGATTGCTCCGGGCTTGGAAGCCATGAACATTTTTCGGAGGAATTAGCTATCGACCCTACCCGTTCGCTGTCCGAAGGGGCCATCCTTCCATGGAAAAAAAAGCACTATATGCTGACGAAATTAGAACTTTTCGCCGCTCATAACAAATGGAAAAATATTTTCGACGCGCCATATAACAAACTTCCCCAAAACGTGCGGGATTTTATACTTAACGGAACGGACGAACGAATCCCCATGCCCTGGACCGACGGGGCCGGAATCGAAAAAACATATAACGGGGGATATGAAGGGCTCCTGCCGTGGATAGAGAAAAGGTTCAATGAGACCGAATCGGAGGCGACCACCGAAGAATTGGCGTCATACAGGGTTGAGGACGTATGTAATTCATGCGGCGGGTTAAGGCTCCGCCCCGAGGCTTTGATGGTAAAAGTCGGAGGCCGCGGGATAGGAGAGCTCTCAAACATGCCCGTCGATGAACTGATAAACGTCATTTCATCATTTGAGCTTGGAAAAGATGCCCATATAATGGAACAGGTGCTTTCGGAGGTCAAAAAAAGACTGGAATTTCTGGTTGACGTGGGTGTTGGCTACCTTTCGCTGCTTCGCCGCGCGGATACGCTTTCCGGCGGCGAGACCCAAAGGATAAGGCTTGCCACCCAGATAGGCTCAAAGCTTTCAGGGGTGCTTTACATACTTGACGAGCCGACCATAGGGCTCCATTCCCGCGATACCGAAAGGCTTATAAAGACGCTTCTTTCGATAAAAGAGCTTGGCAACAGCGTAATAGTCGTTGAGCACGACAGAGAGACCATAAAAGCGGCTGACTCGATAATAGAGATCGGCCCCGCCGCCGGCGAGTTTGGAGGGAATATAATCCAGTCGGGCAGCTATCAGGAAATTTACGACTCCGATTCCTCGACGGGCAAATATCTCAGGGGCGAAGCCACCGGAATTTTCATAAGCCTGCCTAAGCCGGAGGGAAACGCTCCCAATAAAAAAGGAAAATCAAATAAAACGCCAAATCAGCAAGACATACATACGGAGTTCACGCGCCGCCCGCCTCGGGGATGGATAACTTTGAAGGGGGTCGAGCATCATAACCTTAAAAACATAGACGTTAAGATTCCAACCGGCGTATTTACCTGTATCACCGGCGTATCGGGAAGCGGGAAAAGCAGCCTCGTCTATGACGTGTTGTACAAAGGAATGCGGCGGCTGATGGACAGGGATTTCAGGGAACGGGCGGGGAAATGCAGGGATATAAGCGGATGGGAAAATATAGAGAACATAGTTTTGGTGGACCAAAGCCCGATAGGGAGAACCCCCAGATCGAACCCCGCGACTTATACGGGCGTGTTTACCCTGATAAGGGAACATTTCGCGTTATTGCCCGAGGCCAAAATAAAGGGCTACAGCGCGGGGCGGTTCAGTTTCAATGTGCGGGGGGGGCGCTGTGAAGCCTGCGGCGGAGCGGGGTCGGTGAAAGTTTCGATGCTTTTTATGGCCGATATATACGTTGATTGCGAAATATGCGGCGGAACAAGGTACAATCATGAGACCCTTGAGGTCAAATATAAGGGAAAATCCATATCGGACGTCCTTAATATGAGCGTCAGCGAGGCGGTGAGTTTTTTTTCGGAAATCCCGCGCATATCATCGAAACTCATATTGATGGAGGACGCGGGGCTCGGATACATAAAGCTCGGACAGTCCGCCCTCACTCTTTCAGGGGGAGAAGCGCAGCGCGTGAAATTATCGCGCGAGCTTTCAAAAAAATTTGGAGGGCACACCCTTTACCTGCTCGACGAGCCCACGACGGGGTTATTTTATACGGACGTTCGCAAACTGCTTGAGATAGTGTCAAGAATTACCAACCAGGGGAACAGCGTGTTATTCATAGAGCATAACCTCGACGTCCTGCTCTCCTCGGACTGGATAATAGATTTAGGCCCGGACGGAGGGACGGGCGGCGGGAAAATAGTCGTCCAGGGCGCCCCCGAACAGGTGATTTCAAAAGGCAAAGGCTATACGTCAAAATTTCTTAAAGAATATAAGCGCGAAATCGAAAACGTCAGCAAAAATATAAGCGCGAGGGCTTAAAAATTGTCAAATATAGCGATTTACACTTTCACATGTTTTATCGGGGCGGTGCTTCAGTCGTTTTGCGGCTTTGGGTCGGGAGTATTCGCGATGTCGGTGCTGCCTCATTTTTTGCTTCCGTACTCGTTCCCGTTGACCCTTTCCACTATTTCATCATCTGTTATATGCTTCGCTATCGTAATAAAGGAATACAGGCACATTAACATACGGACGATAACGCCGATAATTATTGGCAACGCTTTTGCCATAACATCGGTCATGCTCTTCTGGAGCGGGGATACCGGCGACATCATGAAAAAAATGCTTGGGGCGTTTCTCGTATTTCTCAGTTTATATTTCATTTTTTTCAGGAGAAATATAAAAATCCAGCCCACATTTAAGGCTGGATTATTAGCCGGAGCGCTCGGCGGAACGTTAAATACCTTTTTTTCAATGGGCGGGCCTCCGGTCGTTGCATATCTGATAGCCGCCTCCAAAAACAACAAGGAATACCTCGCGTCCCTGCAGGCGTATTTTTGTTTTTCCTCCGTCTATGTAACAATTGCAAGATACATGAAAGGAATGATAACAACGGACATCTGGCCGTTATTTTTCATGGGGCTGCCCTTTATAGCCCTTGGTTTATGGGCGGGGCGGAAACTGTTCGGAATACTTGACGAGGAGAAGTTAAGGCTTGCTGTTTACATATTTATGGCTTTAAGCGGAGCCGTTATGATTTTAAATTAGGGCTTGCCGATATTTCTGTTTGGTTTATTTATTGTGTTGTAGAGTACGGCTATCCTTCAACAGCTAAGGTAATGATTGCTTTATGTGATAAATTATGCTATTTTTAGTTCAAATAACACCCTGTCAAAAAGTACACTTTTTGACAAGATTTTATTAAGTTGAAATAAATGAAATCACAGATGAAACAGAATCGAATTTGTTGGCTATAGTTAAAAAATTGAAAAACTCATTAAAACGGAGCTTTGGCAAAGATGTCAATTAAATATTACGATATAATGAAAAACGTGAAAAATATTGCCGAAGGCGACACTATTGAAGTGGCCTCCGACCTGTATTTAATGATAAAAAACTGTGCTAAAAATGGTGAAGAATTTAATCCAGACATTCTTATAGACAGTATCATAGAGAAAGTTGGTTTGGGCGGAACCGTGATGATACGTGTCTGGAACTGGGACTTTTGTCACGGAGTCCCCTTTGATCGGCGCAATACTCCCAGCCAGGTCGGAGCGTTGGGCAATGTAGCGTTGCGCAGAAAAGAGTTCAGGCGGACAAAGCATCCGCTTTATTCTTTCGCGGTGTGCGGAGCGCGCCGGGACGAGCTTTGCGGCTTAGACAACAAAAGCGCGTGGGGAGCAGATTCCCCTTTTGGATATATTACCCGTATTTGCGGCAAGCAGTTGATGCTTGGGGCTACGATGTGGAACTCTTTGACTTATGTCCACTATGTAGAGGAACAGATCGGAGTGCCTTACAGGTATTTAAAAGACTTTACCGGCGAATATATTGATGAGGATGGAAGCTCGTCGGTCCGTATTTACCAAATGAACGTGCGCGATTTATCACTGGATATAAAGATAACGTCAGAAAACTTTGCGCCGGCATTCTTCGAGGCCAACGCGCTGGTGACACAAGACTTTGACGGAGTATCCGTCTCCGTTGTTGATCTCGCGAAAGCTTACCCAATAATAGAGGACGATATACGCAACAACGCAAGCGGAACTTTTTGCTCATATAAACCTAAACCAAAAACGTAGCAGAGGAGGCAGTACTATTGCTAGCGGATAGATTCTTTAGCAACGCCCGGATGCTTCAAGACAAAATCGCTATATGGAACGATGGTCACGAAATTACATATGGCGAGCTGGAAAAAATGATCAGGCGTATATCTCAGAGTTTTATTGACTGCGGGATAAAATACGGCGATCACATAGGTATACTTATGGATAACAGCATTGCTTTTGCCGCGGTTATGCTGGCCATTGCTGATGTCGGCGCGGCTATGGTCCCGCTAAGCCCAAGGCTTCCCAAACAGGCGGTATTGAAAGCTTTTTACAGTACCGATGTCAAGCACATTATCGCGCCTTCTCCCTTCCTTGACGAAATCAAAGATACCGAAAATTTTTCAGGCGCGCTCCTGAGATATGATGAAAACGGCAATATCCCGATAATACCGGAACTTGCAAAACGTGGAGTTTTTAGTAACGACCCGCAAAAAACGCGAAAAATAACTGGAGATGAACCGTACATACTGTCCATGACATCAGGTTCGACCAGCGCCCCCAAACCAATTATCTTTACTCAAAGAACGAAGAACGACAGGGCCGGCTCCGCTGCGGAGATATACGACATAACAAACCGTGACAGAGTCCTCGTCGCGACTCCTATGTACCATTCCTTGGCGCAGCGATTTGTCTTGGTTCCGCTTCTGCTGGGAGGGACCTCCATATTGATGACACGTTTCTCGCCGGAATTATGGATCAAAACTGTGAGCGAACAGAAAGTTTCGTTCACTGTGGCTGTTTCCTCACAATTAGCGTTGATAGCAGGAGCTTTGCCTATTGACGGCTTGCGAACGGATTCACTGCGATGCATAGCCTCTTCATCCGCGCCGATGTCTCCTGAAGTGAAGGCGGAGCTGCTTGAGAATTTGAGCTGCGAAATACACGAGAATTATGGGACATCGGAGGTTTCATTCATCAGCGACCTGAATATCACAACCGATAACCACAAACTGCGTTCGGTGGGACGGCCGATACCACGAGTGGAAGTTCGTATCATGAAAGACGACGGGATGGAGGCGGCGGTCGGAGAAAAGGGCGAAATTCAATGTAAGACGCCATTTCTATGTAAAGGGTATTACAAAAACTCCGAACAAGCCGAAAAATCCATGCAGGAAGAGTACTTCAGGACAGGAGATCTTGGTTTTTTTGACGATGACGGTTACCTGTATTATGCCGGGCGCATAAAGGACATGATAGTGACAGGAGCGATAAAGGTATATCCGATAGATATAGAGGAAGCTGTGATGACGTTAGGGTCTGTGAAGGAATGCGCGGCGTTCGGATTGCCTGACGGAAGGTTGGGAGAAGTAGTTGCCCTTGCCGTGGTGCCTGAACAACCTGGAGCAGTGCCGGTTAGAGAGCTTAAATTCCACTGTTTGGAAAATCTTGCGGATTATCAAATGCCGCGAAAATATTTTATAACGGACAGTTTGCCGAAAAATGCCCTGGGCAAATTGGTAAGAAGAGAACTTGCCGAAAAATTTTCTGATTAACGAGGTGCCTTTTGTGAAATGGAAACTATAAAAGAATACATATTGCGATATATCAAAACTAATGGACACATGCCCGCGTCGGTTCAAGGGGATGATTTTGATTTCGTCTTGACCGGAGCGATAGATTCGATAGCCATGTTCAAGTTTATGTCCGATATTGAACGCTGTTATGATATAGAAATATCGGGTTCAGAGGCTGACTGCCCCGATTTAAGGACGGTATCGGGACTGGCGTCTTTTATACAGAGCAAGCTTGATGAAAAAAGCTAAAATGCGGGCGGCATGACGTGATGAAAAACTTAAAAAGCATTGACGAACATAGGAAATTAATTCAGAAAATAAAAGATGGCGGGCGTGTCATTACTTATGGAATGAGAGACGAAACGTACGTCCACTATGCGGAAAGCTTTCTGCCGCGCGAGGCTGTGATGGCAAATTTTGACGGCGATGAAAACAAATGGGGTAAAAGGCTTGATATGGGCGCCATGACCTTGCCGCCTGATCAGCTTGCGCCAACGGCGGATATGGCTGACGGCATTATAGTCATGTGCGCCGGAATTTCACAAATAGGCGAATTTATGGATGGGCTTGGGGTGGATTATTATTATGGGCGTATAATGCAGGAAAAAATCCATCCGGACATTTGCAAAAATATGATACAGCCTGAGGCAGATAAAGTTGAGGCAAATAAAGCGAATATTGATTTCGCGCGTTCGTTGCTTGCCGATGATCTTTCTCTGAAAGTGTATGATTCTCTTTTATCCGCAAGATTGAGCGTAGATTCGCTTGAACGTTTTAATTTGATAAGGAATGCCTATACGAACGATCAGTATTTTCCAGCGAACGTACCGGGATTCTTTCCGGCGAAAGATGAAGTCTTTGTGGACGGCGGAGCGTTTGACGGAGATACGATAAAACGGTTTATTGAATTGACCGGCGGCGAATACAAACATATACATGCTTTTGAGCCTGATTTGAAGAATTTTGCCAAACTTGAGGAATTCGCCGCGTCGCATAAGAATATCACCTGTTATCGCAAAGGACTCTACAGCGTGGAAACCACTTTGGAGTTTATGACTACGGGATCGTCAGCCAGCTATTTTCAAAACAGCGAACATGCTCACATACCTTCTGATGGTAATTATTCCACAATGAGAATAGATGTTTGCAGTTTAGACAAGACAAGACAAGACAAGACAATCAATGGCCGGTGACATTTATAAAAATGGATATTGAAGGAAGCGAGCTTGAGGCTTTGAAAGGGGCGTCAACCACAATATCAGCCAATAAACCAAAATTAGCCATATGTGTATACCATAAAATTGAGGATTTCTGGGAAATTCCAATTTATATCAATAAACTGGCGCCGGAATATAAATTTTATGTCGGACATCACACCGTGAGCTTGACGTGCCCTGAAACTGTCTTATACGCTACGCTGTGAGTATGTGTGTCAGAAACGGTATTTATTATTGAGGTAAAACAAGGGCCACCGTAAGACGGGAAGCTTGCGCTGAGAAAGTATAGCGCTTGTAGGATAAAATATAAAAAAGAAAGCGAATCATATGAGGGTGTATCAATGTCTAAAAAACTTAAAATTGGCTTTATTGGCGGCAGCATCGCGTCAGCTATAGGTTATACTCACTTTTCAGCCTCACGGCTGGACGGCTTGTTTGAAATAACATCAGGGTGTTTCAGCTCCAGAGAGGACATAAATCACGAGAGCGCAAAGAAATACGGTATTGCGGGCGACAGGGTATACGGAAACTGGAAGGATATGCTCTCGGCGGAGCGCGGCATTATTGACGCGGTCGTGATACTGCTTCCGATACCCGGGCATCATTGCGCGATAATATCCGCATTGGAGAACAACGTGCCCGTAATATGCGAAAAACCTCTCGTCATGAATCTGGAACAGGCGCTTGATGTAAAATCCGCCTGCGAATCCGGAAAAACTGGACAAAAATTCCTGACGATAACTTATAATTACACTGGATATCCGATGATAAGGGAGCTTCGGCAAATCATATCGGACGGAGGGCTTGGGAGGATCAGTCATTTTCAGGCTGAAATGCCGCAAGAATCATATATGAGAGAAGGAGCTTCGCCGCAGCGATGGCGTTTGGACGAGGCGTCTCCTTCGCTGATATCCTTGGACCTTATGTCGCATTTGCATCATATGATGGATTACCTGCTGGGAGAGCGCGTAAGATCCCTGTCGGCAAACGTGAACAGCTTCGGGCGTTTTACCGGTGTGGCTGACGATATCAACTGCTCCGCTCTGTACGCGAACGGTGTTACCGGACAATACTGGGTCAGCAAATCATCGCTCGGCAACCGGAACGGAATGAAGGTGCGCATTTTTGGCAGCAAGGGCTCGGCTCAATGGGTCCAGGATAACCCCGAATACCTTAAATTGGCGTATTCCGACGGGCGAAAGGAGATTCTCGACAGGGGCTGTAAAACCCAAGCGGCAGGGCTGCCGCGCTACGCGCGTTTCAAGCCCGGGCATCCGGCGGGGTATGTGGAGGCTTTCGCGAATCTATACGTTGATATAGCTGAATCACTGCGCTCGCGCATATCCGGCGGAGGTGCGGATAACCGCGAAATCACTGCGATAGAGCAGGAAGTTGACAGAATGAGGTTTCTTGAGGCAATCGACATTGCCGCGAGGGAACGGAAATGGGTTGATGTTGTTTATGAAAATTACTGATCTTCTGTTCGATAACGCGAATATGTACCCGGAAAAAACGGCTGTCTGGTGCGATGGTCGAAGGGTCACTTACAGGCAATTTTCCGCAATGGTGCGTCAATACGCTGACTTTTTGACGGATAACGGCGTTGATTATCTTGATCATATAGGCTTTCCCATGAATAACAGCATCGAATCAGCGGCTTTGATTTTCGCCGCGGCCTTGATTGGCGCCGCGATAGCCCCGATAAACCCAACAATGCCCGCCCATGCCGTTATCACCGCCTTCAAAGCCTGTGATGTAAAACATTTGATTGCCGGGAAAGTTTTTTTTGAACATCATGCCGAAAATGGGTTTGACAGCGGCAGCTTCCGCATTGATGGGACGCTTATTTGTATTGACGGCGAACACGAAGGTACGCTGTCTTTGAGCAATGCGGCTTCATTGTCACCCACAAGAGAGGGTATGCGGGAGGCAACCGGGGAAGAGGCGTTGATTTTAGCGATGACATCCGGGCCGACAAGGGAGCCTAAGCCGATAATCCTTACGCAAAATAATAAATACGTTCGGGCAACTGCTCATATTGAAAAATACGGCATCACAAAGGACGACTGCGTGCTCGCCTCAACGCCGCTTTATCATTCGCTGGCCGAGAGGCTTGTGATAATGCCCCTGTTAATCGGAGCGACAAGTATCATTATGTCACGCTTCACTCCCCATCTTTGGCTGGATTGTGTAAGGGAACATGGCGTGACTTTTACGATCGCCGTTTCAGCGCAGTTGAGTCAGATCGCGGAGCTGTTGTCGAGCCCTTTCATCCCCGATATTGACAGCCTGCGTTGCGTGGTTTCATCCTCAGCCTTGCTGGAGCCTCATATAAAAAGAGCGCTGACTGACAAATTAAATTGCGATTTCCATGAAATATACGGCACATCAGAAATTTCAACAGCAACCGATATGGACTGCAAGCTTGTATCGGGCAAACAGTCAGTTGGACGTCCGTTGAATAACGTGGATATCAGAATTTTAGACGATGCGGGGAATAAACTGAAAGCGGGGGAGATAGGGGAAATCGCATGTCGGACCCCTCTGATATGCGACGGTTATTACAACATGCCGCATCTATTTAAAAACATGATATGCGACGGATATTTTAAGACAGGGGATTTAGGTTTTCTTGACAATGACGGTTATCTTTATTTCAGCGGACACAAGAAGGAAATCATCATCACCGGCGGTATCAACGTCTATCCGATCGATGTCGAAACGTGCGTATCAGATATGCCGGAAGTGCGTGAATGCGCGATTTTCCCATATCCGGACGACAGGTTTGGGGAGTTGGTGGCAGTGGCTGTCGTGCCCTTAAATGGTTCAAAGTTGACAAGACGTATGATACAAATTCAATGCGCGCTGAATTTGGCCGATTTTCAGCAGCCTCAGAAAATATTTTTTGTGAACAAGCTGCCGAGGAATGAAACCGGAAAATTTGTAAAATCAAAATTATTGGAATACGTGGAAACGTATTGTTCGGAGGGTTAAATTGTGGAGATAGAGAAATATGTTTTACGGGCAATACAAAAAAAATGCAGTTTTGATAACAGCATTGATATAGATACTTTTAACTATGTTGAAAGTGGTTTTGTTGATTCCATGCGTATCACGCAATTCGTTGTGGAGATAGAGAATAAGTTTGACATAGAATTCTCCGATCAGGAATTGGCAGACCCTGCGTTTAAAATTGCCGGAGGGCTGATAAAAATAATAGAGGGAAAAGTAAATAACAAATGAAAGATTTGAGATTGGTCTCCTCAAAAAACAATATCAATGGGGAGCGGAAAAGAACTGAAATAAATGTGGGCGGAGTCGCAATCGGCAGGGATTTTTTGGTTATCGCCGGCCCCTGTAGCGTTGAATCTGAAGAACAGATATTGTCCGCGGCTGAATCCGTAAAGGCCGCTGGGGCAAATATGCTTCGCGGAGGGACATATAAGCCTCGTACCTCCCCTTATTCTTTCCAAGGGTTGGGCAGGACGGGGTTGATTTATCTCAAAAACGCCGGTGGCAAAGTTGGATTACCGGTTATTACAGAGGTTATAGACACGAGAGATGTATATCTTATAAGCGAATATTCTGATGTACTCCAGATCGGCACAAGAAATATGCAGAATTTTTCATTATTAGTGGAGGTTGGCAAGGCTAAAAAGCCGGTTTTACTGAAAAGAGGAATGTACTCCACTATTGAAGAATGGCTTTACAGCGCTGAGTACATCATGCAAGCGGGTAATCCGAACGTTATTTTATGCGAGAGGGGCATTCGTTCTGTTGACACGGTTCAAACGAGAAATACTTTGGATCTTGGCGCTGTCGCCGCGGTAAAAAAACTGACTCACCTGCCGGTAATAGTTGACCCGTCTCACGCGACCGGGCGTTCCGATCTGATTGTTCCAATGTCATTGAGCGCAATCCTCTCCGGATGCGACGGGCTTACGATAGAGGTCCATCCCTCTCCTCCCGACGCTCTGTGCGACAGCGCTCAACAGCTTACGCCATCGGAATTTGAGGCACTGATGCGGGATGTAGAAAAAACCTTGAAACTGAAAGAATCTTTGGAGCAATATGCGCCGCGTGAATAGAAAAAAAGTAACTGTTCAGGCACACAAACGTTTTAATTAAATTAATCTCTAATGCAACAATTTTACAAATTGTTGCATTAAAAAAATATCTTATCATGTTTCAATTTTTTTGTTAAATAAAAAATTAATTAAATTTCTGTCCAATACTTGTTTTACCTTAAAAATTTCTCCATCTTTCAAAATATCTTTCACACTCCGAGTAGCGCCAAATTTTTCCTTTTGTTCGATAATCTGCAAAACATAAAACATTACAACCACAGAATTATAACACTAATGCAACATTTTGTAAAAATGTTGCATTAGTGTATATTGGGTATTCAAGAGAAAAGCAGGCTACAAAGAATTTAAACGGTTGCAGAATGAAAAGATTAGTGGAACTCATTATTATGAACTCAAACTTCACAGGCGCGTTTTCGCGGAAAAAATATTGTTACAACTATTCTTTTCGCCTCTATTTTCGGCCTGAATGCATACTATCTCGTAAAAAAGTTCATACTAAGCTTGAGTAAATTGATTCCTAATGCAACAATTTGGTGAAATGTTGCATTAGGAATTTTACCACAAAAAAATTTTTTTTAAATGCCTTGCATAAAATTACACACTCGTCTTCGCGAGCCGTCTTTTTGGCGAAGCGATCCAGAGGTTTTTTGTATTCGTTTTTCTGTAGTTACAACTGTTTTGACTGGATCGCTTCGTCGCTCACTCCTCGCGAAGACGAAAAAAACAACGGCCTTTTATGTTAATTCATACCCCCGTTCTGAAATTTCTTCCGCGCTCCGAATAATGTAAATTTCCATAATTTCACCTTCATTTGCAGTCGGTTAAAACTATGAGTTCAATCCCATACAGGTTTTACGCTTATGCAACAATTCACCAAATTGTTGCATTGGAGGCTGAATTAATTTACTCAAAATTTCACAGGAACCTTTTTACGAAATAGGTGTTCAGACCGGGAAATACAGGCGTAAAGAATACTTGCAGCAATACTTTTTCCGCGAAAACGCGCCTGCGAAGTTTGAGTTATGAATCGGAAAGGATTTGCACATATTATGATAAAAAACAAAAATGAATTTTATGATTTTCTTGAAAAATGGAAAAGTTATGATAGTTTTTATCTTTTTGGATATTCTAGCAGACTAAAGGCGATACTTCCTTCATTAGAGAAAGAAATAAAAATAATTGGAATACTTGATAATGATGTATCAAAGCAAGGTGCTGTTTTTAGAAATATTAAAGTAATATCGCCGGATATTCTGAGGAAAGAAAAAGGTAAGGTAATAGTTTTTTCATATTCATATCATGAGATTTCGCAGCAACTACAGTCTTTTGGCTTGATTGAAGATGTAGACTTTTGTGGTATCATTGAATATATGGGTGCAATAAACGCTTTATATGAAAGAATATATATTGACCGTGTTCAAATTGCGGTAACTATGGAGTGCAACCTTAAGTGTAAAGATTGCGTGTGGCAAATTTCAAAATGTAATAACTCCAGTCACTTTGATTTAAATGCAATAAAGGAAGACATTATTTCATTTTTTAACATAGTTCACCGTATTGGGGTGCTTGATCTTTTGGGAGGCGAGCCATTTTTATGGCCATATCTGAGAGAACTTATACGATTTGTTATTGAAAATTATTCTAACAGATTGGATGATATTTTTGTTACAACTAATGGCACCATTATCCCTGATGACTCATTGTTGGCAATACTAAGCAAGCATCGTATAAATATACTTATAAGTGACTACTCAACGAAAATTCCGTATCAAAAGAGAATTTCTGAGCTTATTGATACTTTACGAAAATATGATATACCACATACTCATAATAAAATTGACGACTGGGCAGATTTTAAACTCAATGAAGAATTAAATCTATCACCTGAAGAATTGATAGAGCACTATAGAAGATGCAATTTCTGTAGATCTATAAGTAATGGTAAGTTTTATACATGTCAGGTATTATGGGCTGCGGTTCATAATGGGACTATAGAGGATAATCCAAACGATTATGTAAAATATTCCGAATTAGATAAAGAAAGCTGGAAAGATAAATTCAAATTGATTGCTTTTAATTTAAAAATGGGTGAAGCATTATCCTTATGTAAAAAATGCAGAGGAATTGATAGTAATTATGTAATAAAGATAGACGCGGCAATACAAGATGTTTCACATAATGAGCCGCTGTAGTATTTCAAGTTCGGAGAACTCGGTACGCCGGATGAGCACTTTTCCGATGCGTTCTAAGAGAATCAAGCGCACCCAACCATTACCGCTTTTTTTGTCGGATGCCATGATTTGCGCGAGCTGTGTCGCGTCGCCAGGATACTTCGTCTCAAGTCCATGACGCGCCAGAACACAGCGCAGAGCGTTTGTCGTCCCCAATTCGGTAACTCCAAGGCTCTCTCCGATTCCGGCGGCCATCACCATTCCAAACGCGACCGCTTCTCCGTGAGTGTATTTTCCGAAACCGTCGTTTTTTTCTATGGCGTGCCCGAACGTATGCCCGAAGTTGAGCAGCATCCGCTCGCCGAGATCCCTTTCGTCCCGCGATACGATTTCAGCCTTTATTTTACAGCATTCATAGATTATTCGCGATAAATCAAACTTCGCGCCTCCGTCAAGAACGCCGAATAATTCCGGCGAGCGTATTGCCCCGTATTTGATAACCTCCGCCATGCCGCAGCGTCTCTCACGATCGGGCAAGGTACTCAAAACATCCGGATCAATAATTACCAAGGATGGCTGATAAAACGTGCCGACGAGGTTTTTTCCATGCGATATGTTGATGGCGGTTTTACCTCCAACGCTTGAATCCACTTGGGCAAGCAATGTGGTAGGAACTTGCGCTAACCTGACACCACGCATCCACGTTGCGGCTGCGAACCCGCACAAATCACCAATCACCCCTCCGCCGAACGCCACGACTAAACCGCCCCGAGTGAGCCTCATACGCGCGAAACTGTCATAAAGGCACGACAAACCGTCAAGGGATTTGTTGCCCTCTCCGGGCAGCATGATTATCGGCTCGAAATCAATTCCCCCCATTCCGGACGAAAACATCTTTCCGTGAGTCGACCATACGTTCTCGTCCGTCACGACTGCGACAGGTATTCGCTCCGTGAGAAACTGCCCGAGCAAGCTGCCGATTTTCTCAGTCAACCCGCCGCCAATTAAAATATCGTATTTATTATTTTCAGGCTCAATCGTCAATTTTTTCATCAGTTTAAGCATACATCAAAAGCTCGGATTTTACCAGTTGTTCCGCTATTTCCGTCAGTTTCTCCACGCTTACTCCCGTAATATCGCTTATTGCTATCAAATCATTTTCCCCGTCCGCGTAGGCTATGAAGTTCATCATGTCCCGAACCGCGAACGCTGACCCCGCCATGCTGAGCGTTGGGTAAAGCCCTCTTTTCCCAAGCTGAGGCTCACATGCGCATTTGCCCTTATATTTGTGATTGTTTTCAAGGGCAAGCAAAATTTTACTGTACAGTTCAAATGACCCTTCCAAACCTTCGGCGGAAATTAAACTGAGGTCATCCGCTGATGTATGATATTCCGGATATTCGCCGTATTTGCTCCTCATTACGGAGCAAACCGGAAGCCTGACCCCGGCGGAACAGTATTGCCTTTCATCCGAGCCTCTTTCGAGGAACGAATATGTTTTATACCCCGAAGCATGATGTTTCAGAATATTTCTTGCCGCTCTGTCAGCAAGAGTGTTCGCGTATGGGCTTTCAAGATATGAATATGTCTTTGTATCACCTGCGCAGGTTATAACGAACCCTGCTTCCACCCGTTCCTTCATTTTTTCGATATTGCGCGACAGGTAGGCTATGCTGCCAATAGTCTCAGGGACGAACGCTATGCGGTAAGTATACCTGTTTTGACGCGCTTGAAGCCATTTCGCGAGGTAAATCGCGACGCACGGCCCGGAAAGTTCGTGGTTAGCCATCTGCGGGTGACAGACATAAGTCGAAAGAAAAATTTCCTTTTCGGGAGACGCCTCCCCCGGGATTATTATTTCTCCATAGGTGAGGCTGCCGTCCTTAAATTCGCTGTCTATAAAAACTTCATATTCGCGCGCTTGGAGCGATCTTTTTTGGAGTTCGCTCATACAGAATCCCCACCGCTCTTTATAGTACGAGGTCACATATGGAATCCAGCCGGGATTTTCCGGCAGAGTGTAGATATGATCCAAAAGCTTATCAAGCCCTATTTTTCCGTGGATTGGCAAGGAATATCCCATCACATGGAGATTGTTTTCCTTGAAATCTATTATTTTCTTCCCGTCGGGATCCTTTATCCAAGCGTCGCGTATGTTCCATTCTTTTGGAATTTCCCAGTCGAAGACTTTTGTTCCCGTCGGGATTTCATATATTTTTAAAAGAGGACATGTTTCTTTCAGAATACTTAAAGTATCCCTCACTCCATTGCCGGTAATTGAGCGCGGGATTTTAAAAAGCCTTTTTGCAAGTTCATACATTAAAAAGCCATTTTGTAAATTCATATGTCCTCTTAGTTCTTATGTTTTAGAATTTCAAACTTCGCAGGCGCGTTTCCGCAGCAACCATTGTTATGACTATTCTTTTCGCCTATGTTTTCCAGCCTGAACACCTATTTTGCAAAAAAAGTTCCTGCGAAGTTTGAGCAAATTAATCTCTAATGCAACAATTTGGCGAATTGTTGCATTAGGAATTTTACCACAAAAAAAATTTTAAATGCCTTGTATAAAAAAACTGGATTGCCGCGCCCTGCCCTCGTTTTTGCGAGAGTAGCGAAGCAATCCAGTATCTTTTGTCTTTGCTTTTCCTGTAATTATAATTGTTTTAACTGGATCGCTTCGCCTACGGGCGAAAAGAACCGGCTTCGCCGAGACCGCGAAGACGAAAGGACATTTCCGTTTCGTTCACTATGGCGAGCGAAACCAGTATCCAAAAAAAAATCAGTTATTTTGTAAAATATTAGATGTGACAGGCCGCTAGGAATATAGAAAAATGCTTACATTTGTGCTGGCGAGGTTGTTGTTTATGAGTTCTTTTAGATAGTCATTTATTTTTTATTATCATTTTATAAAATTTAGTTTTGGGCAGGCTTTCGCGGACTTTCCAGTCCTTGCGGTCAAGGACCCTTCCGTCAAGTATCACCACCTGTCCGTGATCCTTTCTGCTACGTATGAGGCGTCCGACTGCCTGACGCAAAAACATTTTAGCCATTGGCAAAGTGACGCGCATGAAGCAATCCTTCCCCTCAAGCTCATTGCGCGCCTGAGTCAGAGGGTCGTTTGGGTGCGGAAAAGGGATGCGGTCAATTATGACCTGAGTAAGCCCGTCACCCGGGATATCAACTCCTTCCCTGAAGGACACGCAGCCGATAAGGACCGATGTCACATCCTCACGGAACCTGTTCAGCAGCTCGGCCTGCGAAAGTTCCCCTTGGACCAGCACATTAAATTCGCGCAGCTTTCTCCTCATCTGAGAGGCGACAACGCGCAGGAGACGGAGAGATGAAAGAAGAACGAGAGTTCTTCCTCCGTTTTTTTCGCATAATTTTTCAATGACACGGGCTGCAAGAGCGTCATAAGGCGGGGCGCCGACTTTTTCTTCAATCGGGATTATCACTCCGCTCATTTGAGATAAAAAATCAAAAGGAGAATCCACCACCAAAGTTTTATCCGGTACGATCCCAGTTTCGCCTGTCCAGAAATTGAAATCATTTTCAATCGCAAGCGTAGCCGAAACGAAAAAACATTTTTCAGCCTCTCCAATTCCAATTGCTTCCGAAATGGTATCGGGACATTTAACAGGAGCGCTACAAACGCCGTTTCCGGCACGCCAGTAAGCCCATTCAGGGAATTTGCCGACATCAATGCACCACATAACCGCCTGTTTAAATTCCCTTATTTCCCTGCTCCAGTTCAGCACTTCCGCACCCTCTCCGGAAGAAGGGTTTTCAAAAAAAGCGTTTTCATCCGCCGCGTCATCCAGTAACCGCAGCGGCATCAGCATGGAGTCTATGGACGCCGACAATTCTTTAGCTTTTTTTACAAGCCCTTCATCCTGACGAATCATGCTTTCGCCGTCACGCAGCAATTGAAGAAGTTCAAACAACGATTCGACATGAGCGCGGCATGTATCCATTTTCGCCAATATTTCCTTCAAATCAACCGAGTATTTTTTTAAAAACATCTCATGAGCCTGAATTTGGCGAGGGCGAAACAAACGCCTCGCCTCATCTAAAGAGGCTTCAACGGCAAAGACAGAGCGCGCGCAATCAGCTATCCGGTGCGCTTCATCGCAGATCAGGATATCATAAGGAACAGGAAACCCTCCCATGGCGGCATAGGAAAAAAATAAATGGTAATTTGCGACAACTATTTGCCAATCCTGAGCTGCTCTGAAATTTTTATGTATAAAACAACGATTGCGCATAAATGGGCACTTGTTTCCGAAACAGCTTTTACTGCTTGACGTTATACTCATTACGGCAGGAGAATCCGGAGCAAGTGAAATTTCCGAAACGTCTCCGCGCTCGGTAATTTTCAGCCATTCGGATATTATAAGCGAAGCTGCGCCCCCATCCTGATCAAAGTCAAGGTATCCGGAATTATCAAGATTAGCCGCTTTACGGAGGCAAACATAATTTCTTCTTCCCTTCAGCAGGCCGAAAGGAACATTAAAGCCCAGCAGCTTATTCAACTTTGGGATGTCCTTGCTTATAAGCTGCTCTTGGAGCGTTATGCCCGCTGTGAGAACAAGTATCCGTTTAGGTTCATCACATTCCGCCTCGTTCAAATAAAGCATGGCGGGAGCAAGCAGCGCAAACGTTTTCCCTATTCCAGGAGGAGCCTCTGCGGCAAATATTGATTTATTGCCGGATTGCAGAATGTTCCACGTTTCATTTGCAAGCTCAAGCTGCTGAGGGCGAAACTCATAATTTTTAAACCCATTTGCTATTATTCCGTTTTCTTTAAAAAGGCCGTATATTTTCGTGGAAACTCCCCCCTTTCATAAATGAAATTATATGTTAAAATTAATTTTTGTGTTAGTATATATTTGATTTGAAGTTTTGGGAGGTGAACAAAAGAATGCCCAACAAAAAATCCGCTGCCAGAAGAGCCAGAAGCGCTGAACGTAATCGTATTTATAACCGTTTCTGGACTACGCGGTGCAAAAATGCTGTGAAGAAAGTCCTTGAAGCTGTAAATGAAAATAAAAAAGATTCTGCGGCAAAACTCTTCGACAACGCTCAAAGCGTAATAGACAGGGCGGTCGTCAAGGGCGTAATGCATAAGAACACGGCAGGACGCCGCAAGGCTATGATGTCGCGCCGTGTTAAGGAAATAATGTAGTAGAAGTTTATTTAATTTTCGGGACGTAGCGCAGCCTGGCTTAGCGCATCTGCATGGGGTGCAGGGGGTCGGAGGTTCGAATCCTCTCGTCCCGACCAAAACAAATTTTTCAGCGTTTTTCACAGTTGTTCAGAGTTCCAAAAAGTGTTAGAATCTTATCTTCGGCTGCAAAGAGTAAAAAATAAGCCCGTAAAGCCTTGTGTAAGACTGCTTTACGGGTTAATTATTTTGCGAGGGGATGTTGTGTAAATCAGCTTTTCTTCGCTTGTCCTAAAAATTTT
>Ga0099364_10003628_pt1 | contig 23806 bp, 17 predicted proteins | sample TergutTh196P3_FD_73070 | JGI IMG/M metagenome (GOLD analysis project Ga0099364, IMG submission 73070) | Microcerotermes parvus P3 segment gut microbial communities from Pointe-Noire, Republic of the Congo - Th196 P3 | ecosystem: Host-associated > Arthropoda: Insects > Digestive system > Gut ...
GGTCGTTATGGTCGGCGGAATCGGTCTCGTACGGAACGTTTTTATACTTCCGTAAGCTGTATCACTCGCTGTTATTACAAATGCTTGGTAATCATAAAATGTATAAGCCGTTAAACCGCTTAATTCCGCAATAGTTGTTTTCGTCCATTCTTGGGCGGTGCTTTCTTTGTAATAGAAACCTTGCTCTGCAATGGCTTCCGAACCGAGCGTTACCGTGCTCCACAATGTTGCCGATGTTTGTGTGATAACGGTTACCGAATCGGTCGTTATGGTCGGCGGAATCGGTCTCGTGCGGAAAGTTTCCACACTTCCGTAAGCTGTATCGCTCGCTGTTGTTACAAATGCTTGATAATCGTAAATCGTATAAGCTGTTAAATTGCTCAACTCCGCAATAGTTGTTTTCGTCCATTCTTGGGCAGTGCTTTCTTTGTAATAGAAACCTTGCTCGACAATGGCTTCCGAACCAAGCGTTACCGTGCTCCACAATGTTGCCGACGTTTGCGTGATAACGGTTACCGAATCGGTCGTTATGGTCGGTGGAATGGGTTTCGTGCGGAAAGTTTCCACACTTCCGTAAGCCGTTCCAAACGATGTAGTTGCAAACGCTCTGTATTGATAAACGGTATAAGCTGTTAAGTTTTCAAATGTTTTTTCCGGTGTGTTCCCCGAAACGTCGATGGTGTCCCATTTTTCATTACTTTCGAGTTTAAACTCAAAACCTTGTTGTGTGATTGGCGCCAAGCCCGGATCTATAATTCCTTTTATGGTTGCCGTTGTTTGCGTTATTTCCACAACAGTATCTGTTTTCACTATTGGTTGTGTACGTAGTATAAACGTTTTCTGTTTGCCGTAAACGGTTTTATCTGCCGTAGTAGCGAAGGCTCTAAATTGATATGGAGTATCCGCCAATAAACCCGTGAGTTCTTTTTCAAATTCCATTTCGGCAATTTCTTCCGTTATCCAATTTGCGTCCGATGCCTTTTTATATATGAATCCTTTGTTCAACACAGGATTTGCTCCTGCCACGGCAGTACCTTTCAGCAAAGCTGTCGACAAAGTAAGAGCTATTGCAGTGTCGGTCGAAACTGTTGGTGGTTGTATTTCCCACGATAAAATAGGATAACCGTCATTCATGTTCGGCGTGAAATCAACCATCCAAGGAAGTGGATTTTGGGATTGATCAAAATTCAAACTGGTTGCCCGGCTTCCCGGAGAAGCTACCATAGCTGATGCTTTCAGTTCTTCTTCCGTTTTTCCGAAAAGCTCTGTACTTGATGCAATACCGCCGAATGCAGGACGTCCCGGTATCGTCAAAAAATAACAATTGGTAATATTTGTCGAATTCATTCCGGTGAAAACACCAATATAACGAGAGCCGGAACTGCCCGTTTGAAGATTCGGTGCAATATAGCAGTTAGATACCGATCCTGCCGAACCTCGGAAAAATCCGGCCAGTCCACCCATGCGTACTTCACTGCCTGTGCCTATCAACGTTGCCGTTGAATAACAGTTGTTTGTTATTCCGCTTCGCTCATCGCCAATCAAGCCACCAACTGCGACAAAATTTCCCACTCCCTCAACTATTCCTGTAGAATAACTGTTTCTTATCTCGCCCGAATGTATGCCGATCAATCCGCCGACAGCGCAAGAATAATCATTGGCAGTACTTTGACCTCGAACTGTTGCTTCGGAATAACAATTTTCTATTAGAGAACCCGATGAGGTATATCCGGCAAATCCGCCGATCGTAGCCGAGTTTCCTTCGGAAGATATAACAGCCACTGCCGTAACGTATGAGTTTCGGATAACGCCCGAAAGATTATATGAAGTCAGTCCTCCTACACTGGCAGAAGAGGAAGCTCCTCGTACCGTTATCGTTGCGCTTGAATAAGAATCTGTTATAAGTCCCTCGTTGTCGGCAGTTAATCCTCCTACTTTACCGGCGGTATTTTGATTCGCTGTTATGCTCGCGTTTTTTGAAACATAACAATTAGAAATAGTACCTTTATTATATGCTATCAATCCGGCTGCAAATGCAGTTGATCCCGATATTGTAACAGCTGCTATCGAGTAACAATTCGAAATCACGCCCGAACTTTCTGCGATTAATCCTCCGATATGAAAATTGGCAATTGTCAACACTGTTGCATTTACTTGCGCATTCGAAAACGATGAAGATACTGATGCCATATCATTTCTGCCGATTAATCCTCCCAAGCGATTTCCGGATGCGTATGACCACACAATTGCCTCGGAAGAACAGTTTGTTATTTCCGCTTGATTATTAAATCCGATTAATCCGCCGATTAACGCAGTTCCCGATAAAGTACTTGTGCTTCTGAAAGAGCAACTGACATTTGCTTTTGACCTGGAGCCGGAAACAGCAGCCTCGTTGTATCCTATCAATCCTCCGATTTGAGCTTCGCGGTCGGCGCTTGTTACCGTTGCTTCCGAATAGCAGTTGACCACTTCGTTTCCGATGTTGTATCCTATTAATCCACCAACATACGTTGTACCTGTAACAGTGCTTTTGGAACTGCAATTGCGTATCGTTGCTCCAATATTGTATCCTATCAAACCTCCGATATTCGCATTGCCAAAAATTGTTGCTTCAGAACTGCAATTGGATATTTCCGATCCGGCATTGTATCCTATTAATCCTCCCAAATGCGACATATCGCCCGAAAGTCCGTAAATAAATGCTCCCGCTTCGACATGACAATTGTGCACTTCTGCTCCGGCATTATATCCGATCAATGCTCCGACATACTTCTCGCCCATAAAATACCCGCTTTGCACATTCAAATTTTGGATATATCCTCCCGTTGTTTTCCCGAAAAGACCTACAAAATTATCATAAGCCAAGTCAAGACCCAACACCGAATATCCTCCTCCGTCGAAATTCCCGGCAAACGATTTGTTTTCATCTACTACATACATATTATTTTCCGAACCCCAACCACCTACGGGAATAAATTGGATTTGGACCATAGAGAGAATGGAGAAATCAATATCGTCTTGCATTTGAAAGTAAACACCGGCGTAGGTTTCTCCCTCTGCAACATTATCAGATAATTCGAGCCAATGGTCTATATCTTCAATTAGATACGGTTCTCCTTCAGAGCCGTCTCCACCTCCAAATTGAGCGGAAGCTACAACCGGAAACAACATTGAAACGGCAATAAGAAATAATTTGAAGTAGTAGTTTTGTTTCATATCTTATACTGCTTTTAATTATTAAATAAAATAAATTTACACAGGATAAAGATAGGAATGTTTTTTGAATTCGTATTTATTTTATAAAAAAATAATGCTTTTTTAATTTTTTACAATTTTTATTGTTTCATTATTTACCTTTATCATATACGTTCCGTTTGGTAAATGACTTATATCGAATGAATTTGTGGTTGGTTGCAATACCAACTTGCCATTAAGGTCGAAAACTTGTATGTTGTTAATTATTATTTGTTCATTATTAATTATTAGTTGACCACTTGTCGGGTTCGGGTATGCTGTCAACATTTGCCTGTTTACCAACATTTTCTCGATGTCAACTTCATTATCTAAAATAGTTAGCATGCCGTCTATGAATATGATAAAGTAGTTTTCGCCGGCGGTTAATGTGCCTTGCGTAATGGCATGTTCTCCTATCTCTAAATTATCTACATACAATGTACCGGTCAATACGTCGCCATCTATTAAATCTCCCGGCATGATGCGATAAGCCAATACCGGCGTTTGACCATACGTAATAGTATCGTCTATGGCTTCGATAGTAAGCGTACGTTGCGTAATGGTGTACGTTACACCACGCTTAAACGAAATTTGATAATGCGGACTGTGGAGTGTATGCCGCAATAGGGTATATTCACCTACATTTTGAGGATTTTCTGTCGAGCGAGCAAGTGCACCCGTGAGCCGTGTTTTAGCGCCAGTGCAATCTACATCGGGATTATCGGACATAACATGGTAAGCGATAGATGCCGGTTGTCCGTCATACACTTTGTTTCCGCCTTCGGGAACAATCAGAATATCGTTGTTAAATCCTTTCAAATACGGATAACCGGAACCTTCGTAAATGCCCCATATATCGGAAAAATCCCAAGCTTCGAAAGTAGCGGCGGTTTGCATTTCTTCGGTAGTTAGACCGGTTATGCCGGTTTCGATGCCATCGCCTACAGCGTTCATTCGTCCGGCGGTTTGGGTGTCGAAAAAGCTGTTGGTAATAATTGCACCGCCAGCTCATTGTCCCACCAAACCACCGGCATAAGTTCCGCTAATATTTCCTACGGCATAGCAATTGTTAATGCGAGTGCCACCGGAGTCTTGCCATCCTGCCAACCCACCAACAATACTGCTACTGCTGGTGACATTACCGGTGACATAACAATTGTTGATATAACCAAATCCATTGTATCCCACCAGCCCGCCGGCAACTCCATCATCGCTGTAAACGTCTACCGTGGCATAGCACCGGTTGATAGTACCAGCTTTATATCCCACCAATCCACCGACAGCATGGATGGCAAAAGAACTTGCACCATACTGGCTAATGCCGCCCCCCGTAACATAGCAGTGGTTGATATTGTCACTTAAGCCCACTTGCGACCCTACCAATCCTCCTATAGTAGCGTGCCCCCCACCTTTAATGCCTGCTTCGGCAATTTCAATACCGAGACTGTCTATGGTTACATTATAGGTTTGTCCAAAAAAACCGATACGCATCTCGTTGGGGCGGTTTATCCATAATCCGATGATTTTGTAGCCCGCTCCGTTAAAACTGCCGGTAAAATCAGCCCAATCAAACATCGTATTATAATGCCCTATCGGTTTCCATCCGGTATCGCCCCATTGTTTGTAACCGTCGCCGCCGGGAGCGAGGTAATCAGTAAGGTCAATGTCATTCTGTAATTTATAATGCACTTCCATATCATTGCGCACTTCGTTCAATTGCGCCGGTGTGGTAATGATATAAGGGTCGCTTGGCGTACCGGAACCGTTGCCGGAGAATTGTGCTTGCGTAAGCGTTGTTGCACTTAGCAAGAGGAAGCAGAAAAATAGTTTTTGAAATGTTTTGTTCATTATTTTGGTAGTATTTTTAAATTTATTCTTTGTGTCTTTCCGACTTTGTGGCTTCGTGTTTACCTAAAAATGCGCTTGCGCGTAAAAACACGAAGCCACAAAGTCAGAAAGACACGAAGTTACAAATTTTTATATGAAATATTTTTTGTCATGTACTTAAGGTGATGTTATTAATTCTGTAATTTTTTCTTATTGATAGTCAAAACATTATTGCGAATAATATTCAATAACCCAATTGTAGGTATCTGAATACATATTCAATGTACAGTTTAAATAGTAATTGAGTAGTGAATTATCATGTCCATCCACTTCTGCGTTTCCATCTAGGTCAAAATAGGGATCGTATCCCGGGCGACCATAAGCAGAGAATTTACCGTTCAATAACGATACATCTTGTGCGTTTATTCTGGAATCTCCATTGACATCGCCCGGAATCAAAAAACGATGATTAAGTGTACTATCCTGCTCAATGGTTACTTTTGCATACCGTGCCAATAGCCCGGGTCTGTGCAGATACAATATATATTCTTTGCCGATGGTAACATTTTCGAAGGTAAATACTCCAACCGGATTGCCGAGGGGAACATCTCCTATTCCGGAAACAGGCGTGTAATCGGTTGCAGGATCTTGTGTCTTGCTTATCCTTGCCCAGTTAATCGGTATGCCCGGTTGATTTAAGCGACCCAATATTCCCGGATATTTTGGTGTTCCCGGTACGTACATGCTGCTGTCGTAATAGACTGCTTTTGTTGTATGTGCCGGCGTACTATTGAGTAAATATTCTATCGGATCGTCTAATCCAGCCGGTGGCAGTTCGTATAAAGATGCGGTAAAAGGAAACAGACTGTTGAATGTTTCGTCTTCCGTAAAAACAAACGGGAAGACAGTGCCGCTAATCGAGAAAGGTTGCGTTTGCCATGCTAAAATGGGATAACCGTTGTTCGTATTCGGCGTAAAATCAACTTTCCAAGGAAGCGGATTCAATGATTGTCCAAATTTTAAGCTGTTTTTGCTGCTTCCGGGAGAATCAATCATCGCCGAAAGTTTTAAGTCGTCGGAAGATTTTCCTGTAATTTCAGGGCTTGGAGTAGGTATTGTACCTCCTTGTGCCGCTCTGCCGGATATTATCAAATGGTAGTTATTAGATAAGAATCCTAAAGGAGCGGCAGGAGCATTCATCCCCGAAAATGCACCGATAAATCGAGATGTGGAACTACCCGCTTGCAAGTCGGGCACAGCGTAGCTGTTCGAAATTTTAGTAGAACCGGCGACCACACCAACTAATCCGCCCATACGCATATGGTCGCTCGAACCGATTAGAATCGCTGTCGAATAACAATTATTTGTTGTTCCCCCATAATCATTTGCTATCAAACCGCCCATCGTAAAAGAAGATGTTCCTATTGCTTCTAATGTTCCGGTAGCATAACTGCTTTTTACTTCGCCGGCATGTGTGCCGATTAGTCCACCCAAATTGCCGGTACCGGCATTTGTAGCTCGAACGGTTGCTTCGGAATAGCAATCCTGTATCAGCGAGCTTGAGGAAGTGTAGCCGACTAAGCCTCCGAGAGTGGTCGCATTTCCTTCGGAAGAAATGACAACCGTTGCCGGCACGTATGAGTTTTCAATGACATTCCAATTATTCGACACTAATCCTCCGGCAGTTAGAGAAGATGAAGCGCCTCTCACCGTTATATCTGCCTCGGAATAACAGTTTTCTATCAAACCCAAGTTATCAGTTACCAATCCGCCAAACTTACCTTGAGTGGTTTGATTTGCCGTTAGTTCGGCATTTCTCGAAACATAGCAGTTTGAAATCGTCCCATTATTATGTGCTATGAAACCGGCGGCAAATGGAGTTTGTCCCGATGTTGTAACATCTGCACTCGAATAACAATCCGAAATCACTCCCGAACTTTCGGCAATAAAGCCTCCGACATGAAAATTTCCCAATGTTGTTACCGTTACATTTACTGTCGCATTTGAATATGATGAAGAAACGGGAGCCGAATTATTTTGACCGATTAAGCCTCCGGTATAATTGCCGGAAGCTCGCGACGATACTGTTGCTTCGGAAAAACAGTTTGTTATTGCTCCTTGGTTATTGTGTCCTATCAGACCGCCGATTTTCGCGTTTTCGGCAACAGTGCTTGTGTTTCCGACATTTGCTCTTGATCCGGAACCGGAAACAGCGCCTTCGTTGTATCCTATCAAGCCTCCGATTTCTGCGGTTGAGCTGTTTGTTGTTACTGTTGCTTCGGAAAAGCAGTCGATAATTTCCGCGGTATTATAGCCGGCAAGACCTCCGATATAGTTGCCGGCACCTATAACCACTGCTTCGGAAATACAGTCGGTGACATTTTCTCCGGTACTGTATCCGATTAAGCCTCCTATATATGTAAGTCCTGAAACTGTTGCGCCGGATTCGCACCCGGATACTGTTGAACTTTCGCCGTTATATCCGATTAGTCCGCCAATATACGAAGTACCAAAAATCACAACTGTTGCATCGGAGTTACAATTTTCTATTTCTGCACCTGCATTGTAGCCAATCAATGCACCAACGTAAGTGTCGCCCATAAAAGAACCGCCTTGTATGGTAAGGTTTTTGATATATCCTCCTGTTGTTTTTCCGAAAAGACCCAAATAATTTCCGGAAATAGAAGAAGGTTCCAGATTTAAAATAGAATATCCACCTCCGTCAAAATAACCGGCAAATGAATTGGTGTCATCTCCTACGGGTACAAAACTAAAGAAGTTGTTAAAATCAACGTCATTCTGCATCTGAAAGTAAATACTTTCACAGGTTTCTCCCGATAGTACATAGTCCGATAATTCGATCCAATGATCTATATCTTCAATCAGATACGGATTTGTTTCCGAACCGCTTCCTCCGCCACCCGTAAATTGTGCAGCAACTGCAGAAGAAAGCAGCATCGAAACGGCAATAAAAAATAATTTGAAGTAGTTGTTTTTCATAATTATAGGTTTTTAATTATACCATTCTGTTGCCTATCCAATGGCACGCAAGTGAAAATTAGACTGTTTTCTTTCAATATTTTACGCTTAATGACGTATATTAATCCATGATTTGCATTAAATATACTAATATGAAATGTAAAAATATGTATATTATTCGAATTTTTAGTTGTTTTGTTGCGAATTTTTAATAAAAAATAACATATTATAACGAAAAACAGGCTCTAAGAATGTGTTTTGAATTTTATTTTCTACCAATATTCCGTGCCTAACAGCACTTTTGTAAAAATTCAAAACATTTTCTAAGTCTATAGAAAATATTTATTGATGTATTCTCGGTAGAAAATGAATAATCCGTACAACAGCGTACCTTAGATACGCGATATCGTCTATTTTGGTTGCAAACCTACGGCTTGCGATTCGTAATTTGCTTATTTTCTACCGAGTTATAATCTCTACGGGATTGTTTTATAAAATGTATCATTAAATTTTATTGATAACTTAAGTCTGTTTAAATTTTCCGCAAATATTTTATTTTCATGATAAAGTTTTATTTTTTACAATAAATTACGCGCTTTTTTGTAAAATTTCATCTTCTTTTTTGCTCATTTAGCCCGCTAAAATCGCAAAACGAAATTGAAATTTCTCTAAAAAATCATCCTAATTTATTTGGCAAGCAAAATTTAAACAGACTCTTATTTTGTGTGCAAAATATTTTAAAGCAAAACATGGTACAAGATAGTACGATAAAAAAACTGCACATTTTTTGTGTTTTTGTGTAATTTTTGTATTTTTGCAGTCAAAAATAAACCATCTTTCTATATTACTTTATTATGATTAAAGAACAATTTGTAAAACTGTATGAAAATAGTTTTAAAGAAAACTGGGATTTAAAAGCGTATTCGGACTACGGCACAGACGTAAATTACACCTATGGAGAATTGGCAAGAGAGGTTGCCAAGCTGCATTTGTTTTTTGAAAAAACAGGCGTGCAACAAGGCGATAAAATTTCGCTGATTGGAAAAAACTCGTCGAGATGGGCGATTACGTATCTTGCTACGGTAACGTATGGCGCCGTGATTGTTCCGATTTTGCCCGATTTTAATCCTAACGATATTCATCATATTATTAATCACTCCGATTCTGTGTTGTTGTTCGTAACAAAAAAAATCTGGGATAATTTGGAAGAAGAAAAAATTCCCGAAGTAAAGGGAGTGATGTCGTTGAACAGTTTTAAGTTTTTGCACGAAAAAAATGATGGAACTGTAGAAAGCATTATGATGAATCTGGACAAGGATTTTGATGCAAAATATCCGAACGGATTTACCAAAGAAGATGTTTTGTATCCCGAAATAAGCAATGCGGAAATAGCATCTATCAATTACACTTCGGGCACAACCGGTTTCAGCAAAGGCGTGGTAATGCCCGGAAACGGATTGGCAGGAAATGTGATGTTCGGTATCAATTCAAAATTGCTGAAAAGAAACGACCGCACATTGTGTTTTCTTCCGGTGGCGCATGCTTACGGTTGCGCTTTCGACTTTTTGACATCTTCTGCTGTTGGGGCACACACTACTTTTTTGAGCAAAATCCCTTCGCCGAAAGTACTCTTGAAAGCATTTGAAGAAGTGAAACCGACTATTATTTTTACTGTGCCGCTTATTATGGAAAAAATCTATAAAAAGCAGCTGTTGCCGGTGCTGAACAGCCGTGCAATGAAAGTGGCGTTGAATATTCCGTTGCTCGATAATAAAATTTACAGCGAAATGCGCAAGAAATTGATACAAGCGCTGGGCGGTTCGTTTTATGAAGTTATCATCGGCGGTGCGCCGATGAACAAAGAAGTAGAGCAGTTTTTGACAAAAATAAAATTCCCGTTTACTATTGGTTACGGTATGACAGAGTGTGCTCCGCTTATCAGTTACCGCGACCACAAGGAATTTGTACCGTTTTCGGCTGGTCAGATTCTTGACACGATGGAAGTGAAAATTTTATCGAACAATCCGTATGAAGAAGTGGGCGAAATTTGCGTTCGCGGCGAAAACGTAATGTATGGTTATTACAAAAACGACGAAGCCACCAAAGAGGTTATCGACGAAGAAGGCTGGTTGCACACCGGCGATCTGGGAACGATAAGCAAAGAAGGCGATATTTTTATTCGCGGTCGCAACAAAAGTATGATTTTGGGAGCCAACGGTCAGAATATTTATCCTGAAGAAATTGAAGCCAAGCTGAACAATATGCCTTTTGTGATGGAAAGTTTGATTGTGGAAAAAAACGGAAAACTTATTGCGTTAGTTTATCCGGATTATGAAAGTATTGATGAATCCAATATTTCTCAGTCGGACATGCAAGCGTTGATGGACGAAAACTTGAAAAACTTGAATAAAATGCTCGGAGCTTACGAGAATGTTTCGAAAATTCAACTTTATCCTAACGAATTTGAAAAAACGCCGAAAAAAAGTATCAAACGTTATTTGTATAATCAAATAATAGAGTAATAATGGTGTTTTTTTAACAAATTTTAATTTTCGATAAAAATGTTGTGCTTTTGTTTTGGTTATAAATAATATATGTGTAACTTTGTACCCGATATTTAAGTCGAAAAATCCAATAATTGTTTAATCGTAAAAAGGTAAAAAAATGAAAAAAGTATTATTTTTTGCTGCTGCAGTTGCTATTTCTTTCGCATCTTGCTGTGGAAACCAACCAGCTCAAGCTACTGACGAAGAAGTTGATGTAATCGAAGTAGTAGAAGCTGAAGAGGCTGCTCCTATCGTTGAGGAAGAAATCATCGCTGAAGAAGCTGCTGAAATTGACGCTGAAGTTGCAGAATAATTAATAATTCTGAGCAAAAAAGCTAAAAAAAGTCTGTTTAAAAACGGACTTTTTTTGTTTTGAATCAAGATTTTAATAAGATTTTCAAAATTAACAGGATTTGAATACAATAATCTTGAAAATCTTGTAAAAATCGTGGTTCAGAATTTATACTTCAAAATCTTTCCCGATTTTGCACCAATACGCACTGCAATATCAGTAGAAAAATGTTCTTCCTTATCTTTTTCGTTCAATAAGTTTACGGTTTTTCCTTTTTGTTTTTTATGGATATGGAAATGTTCCAATACCGTCTGCGGAATGTTTACACGAATTTCAACATCTCTCGCATCAAAATTTGCAACAATTAATAACAATTCATTTTCTTTTTTTCGAAGAAAAGCATATTGTTTTGTGGAATCAAATTGCTGATTTTCGTAATTCAACCACATCAAATCATAAAACTCTCCCTCTGAAATGGCTTTTTCTTCAAGACAAATATTCAGTAATTTTTTGTAGAAAGATTGCAACGTTTTTTGTTCTTCGGTCAATTTTTTATCGTTGAATTTACCGCCGTTAATCCAATTGTTGATAGAAATGAGATTCCAATAATCGAAAATAGTAGTTCGTCCGTCGCGTCCGCTGAAACCTTCTTTGTCCATTCCTTGCTCGCCAAGTTCCTGCCCGAAATAGAGCATAAACGGATTTGTGTTCATCGTCGCCGAAACGATATTTGACGGAATTCCTGCGAGACCATCGCCTGCAAAAAAGTCTGACGCAATGCGCTGTTCGTCGTGGTTTTCCATAAAATTGAGCATTTTCTGCTGAATATCTTCAGTCTGTTGCCAGCAAAAAGTGATGTCGCTCGTTGGTTGATAACCGCAAGTTACATTGCGCAGTGTGTCGTACAATCCGACTTTATCATATAAATAGTCAAATTTTCCGTTAAAAATATAATTACGATATTCGGAAGGATTATACACTTCGGCAATAAATAAAATATTGGGATACTGTTTTTTTACCTCTGAAATTGCCCAGTGCCAAAACTCAACTGGAACCATTTCTGCCATATCACAACGAATTCCGTCCACTTTTTTACTTGCCCAAAACAGCAGAATATCTTTCATTTTTACCCAAGTGTCGGGCATCAGGACAAAGTGCTTTTGGTGTCCGCCAACGTAATCAACGCCGTAATTCAGTTTCACGGTTTCGTACCAATCGTTGAGAGTAGGGCAGGCGTTAAAACAGTCGTCTCCGGTTGCTTTTGCCGGAAATTCTTCGTAGCGATGTTTCGCGCCTGCGAATAAATCGAACTGTCCTTCAAAAGATTGATTTGGAAAATAATAAAAATTATTGTGAATGCTAAATTGACAAGAATTATCATCATTTTCGCCCAAGTCTTTTACTTTTTTAGGCTTGGCTTTCGACTTGTATTGCCTTGCAACATGATTGGGCACGAAGTCGATAATTACGTTTAAATCTGCTTGATGCGTTCTTTCGACCAATGCTTCAAATTCTTTCATTCGCTTGGCAACATCGGTTGCCAAATCGGGACAGACATCGTAATAATCTTTGACGGCATACGGCGAACCTGCTTTGCCTTTTACGATAGCCGGATGATTACTCAAAATTCCGTAATCGGAATAATCCGTTTGCGTGGCGTGTTCCAATACGCCTGTATACCAAACGTGCGTAATACCCAAGTTTTTAATTTCTTTCAATGCTTTTGGTGTAAAAGCGTTGAATTTTCCGGAACCGTTTTCTTCGATGGTTCCGTTTTCTTTGTTGGTTGTTTTGTTATTGCCAAAAAGGCGGGTAAAGATTTGATAGATAACTATTTTGCTCATACTATTATTCTACATACAATACTAATCCCTTCAAATATTCTCCTTCGGGATGATAAATATTAATCGGATGGTCAGCAGGCTGCGAAAGCTGATGTAGAATCCGCACATTTCTGCCCGATATTGCGGCTGCGCTGAAAACCGCAAGTCTAAATTGCTCTTTGCTAACCGCTTGCGAACAAGAGAAAGTAAACAAAATTCCGCCTGGTTTTATTTGTTCAAAAGCCTTAGCATTCAGTTTTTTATAACCTTGCAAAGCGTTTCGCAACACATCTCTGTGCTTGGCAAAAGCAGGCGGGTCGAGGACAATTAAATCGTATTTGTCTTGAATATTATCCAAAAACTTGAAAGCATCGGTTGTGTACGAAGTATGTCTGTTGTCATTTGGGAAATTCAGAGCCATATTTTTATCCACAATATCCATTGCTTTTGCCGAGCTGTCCACAGAATTGACCGACTTGGCGCCGCCGCGCATCGCATAACACGAAAATCCGCCGGTGTAGCAAAACATATTCAATACATCCTTTCCGTCGGAATATTTTTCTAACAACGAGCGATTTTCACGCTGGTCGATAAAAAAGCCTGTTTTTTGTCCTTTTTCCCAATCAATAATAAATTTCAGATTATTTTCTACCGAAAAATTATTAATTAGTATTTTTTCATTTTTAATTAAATATCCGTTTTCGGGTTCAATATTTGCTTTAAAAGGCAATGTGCTTTCCGATTTGTAATAAACATTTACATCGCCTAAAACCGATTTAATTGCTTCGGCAATTTCAAACCTCACGTGGTGCATTCCTACGGAATGCGCTTGCAAAATAGCTGTATCGCCGTAAACATCAACAATCAATCCGGGTAATGAATCGCCTTCGCCGTGAATTAAACGGAATGTATTGTTATCTTCGCTCACAAGTCCGAGCGAAAGGCGCATTTCATAGGCTTTTTGGATTTTATCGGTCCAAAAACTGCGATTGATTTTTGTTTCCGAAAACGAAAGAATGCGCACAGCAATACTGCCGATTTGGTAATGCCCGATACCTTGAAAACCCATTCGGCTGTCAAGCACTTCAACAATATCGCCTTCTTCTACTTTGCCGTTTATTTTTTTTATGGCTCCCGAAAATATCCACGGATGAAACCGCTGTAGATTCTCTTCCTTGCCTTCTTTGAGGATTATTTTTATCATAAAAAAATTAAACAGAAAGTGAAAAATTCATTCCCAGCGCATTTGAAATACTGATGAAACTTGATAATTGCATATCAGTTTGCCCTCTTTCGATGTGAGCAATATAACTACGTTCTTTTCCAATACGCTCAGCAAGTTCTCTTTGCGTGATTTTTAGTTCTTTACGACGGTCTTTTAATACATCGCAGTAATACCAAGCCAATGCTTTTTTGTGAAATTCTTCACGCGAAGCAGTGCCTTGTTTTCCGTAACGCTCGGTAAAATGCTGTTCGGCAGTTTTTAATTTTGCCAACTTTTCGGGGTCTAATTGCCGTATCATGACTCTAAATCGTTTAATATGTTAATAGCCTTTTTTATTTGCTTGTTGTAATCTTTTGTGCTTTTTTTCAAAAAACCATTCAAAATAATGATGGTTTTTGCTTGAATAATATTGTTGTGGTCGGCAGAAAACAATATAGTTCTGTATTCATTAAAACCAACAGAAACTCGTAATTCGTATAAATTTTCATCTGTATCAACCAATTTCTTGACGAATTTTGTACTAACCACATAAACGCTTTCGAGTATCTTGATGCACTCATCGAATTTGTTTTTTTGTGCGCTCATCTAATGTGTCAAAGTACTGCACAAATTCGTCAGACAAAATAAGGTATCTGATTTTTTCGTTATCATTTCCCATTTTGCAAATGTAATTAATTCGTTACAATTTTCAAAATATTTTCTAAATAAAATAACTGAACAATAAATTTTACTCTATTATTCAGTTACTCAATTATTCAATATTTATACTCCCAACGATTTCCTTACCGCTTCAATTTTCTCATCAGCTTTTTTATTCGCGGCATCAAATTCAGCTTTTGATTTTAATTCGCCCAAAACTTCAATGTAAAACTTAATTTTTGGTTCGGTTCCCGAAGGACGAACAGAAACTTTTGAGCCGTCTTCGGTAAAGAATTGCAATACATCGGAAGTTACGGGCATTTCCAATTTTGTTTTTTCGCCCGTTTTTGGTTTTGTTGCTGATAAATTATCAAAATCTTTTATCAATATAATAGTAGAGCCAGCCAATTCTTTTGGTGGATTATTTCTAAAATCGTGCATCATTTGTTTGATTTCATCTGCGCCTGCTTTGCCTTTTTTGACAACCGAAATTCCTTTTTCTTTCGAGAAACCGTATTCTAAATAAATGTTTTGCAATAGTTCATAAACAGTCATTCCGTTGTCTTTTGCCCACGCCGCCATTTCGGCAATCAAGGCACAAGCGGAAACTGCGTCTTTGTCACGAACGAAATCTTCTGCCAAGTAGCCATAGCTTTCCTCGCCGCCGCCGATGTACTGTTTTTTTCCTTCTTCTTTTTTAATCACGTCGGCAATCCACTTGAAGCCGGTGTAGCAATCGAACATTTCCACGCCGTTGCGCTCCGCGAGCGGTTTTATCAGTTCGGTGGTAACAATGGTTTTTACGACAAATTCTTTGCCTGTGATTTTGCCGAGTTCTTTCCAACGGCGAATGAGATAATATGTCAGCATCAAAACCATTTGCTGTCCGTTGACGAGAATCCACTCGCCTTTGTCGTTTTTCACGGCGATGCCAACGCGATCGGAATCCGGGTCGGAAGCCATCACGATGTCAGCGTTGGTTTCTTTTGCTTTCTCAACAGCCATTGCCAAGGCAGCTGGTTCTTCGGGATTGGGCGAAACAACTGTTGGAAAGTCGCCGCTCACGACATCTTGCTCGGGAACGTGAATGATATTTTTGAAACCAAATTCTTTCAACGTGCGCGGAACAAGTTTTACACCGGTGCCGTGAATGGGTGTGTAAACAATTTTCATATCGCTGTTGCGCGCAATGCTGTCAGGCGAAAGGGCAAGCGTTTTTATTTTTTCAATAAATTTTTTGTCTATTTCTTCGCCGATAATTTCAATTAATGCAGGATTTCCGGTGTATTTTATTTCATCGACCGACTTGATTTTTTCTACCTCTGTAATTACATTTTCATCGTGTGGCGGAACCATTTGCGCACCGTCGTTCCAATACGCTTTGTAGCCGTTGTATTCTTTTGGGTTATGGCTGGCTGTGAGGATAATACCGCTTTGGCAGCCCAATTCACGAATGGCAAACGATACTTCTGGAGTTGGACGCAAATCTTCAAAAAGATATACTTTTATACCGTTTGCAGAGAAAATATTGGCAGAAATTTCGGCAAATTTACGGCTGTTATTGCGACAATCATGCCCGATAACCACCGAAATTTGCGGAATATTAGCAAATTGTTGTTTCAAATAATTAGACAATCCTTGCGTTGCTCCGCCTACAGTATAAATATTCATACGATTGGTACCCACGCCCATAATGCCGCGTAGTCCGCCTGTGCCAAATTCCAAATCTTTGTAAAATGCTTCGATAAGTTCAGTTTTATCTTCACTGTCGTACATTCTTTTTACTTCGTTTTTGGTTTCTTGGTCGTAATTTCCGTTCAACCAAACTTCTGCTTTTTTCAGCACTTCGTTTAATAAGTTGTTATTTTCCATAGTATTAAGATTTTTATTTGTGATTAAAATTATACAGTTTCAAAGATATGTATTTATTTTTTGTTTTTAGCGAAAAAACAATGCCTTTTTATTTGGAAAATAATACCGATTGGTATATTTTTTACGCAATGAAAGAAAAATCAACATTTTTAGTGGAAAAAACGCTCAACTTGACCCCTTAAAAACGGTGGAAAATGACCACCTGAAGTTATGCTGTCAAAACAGTAAAAAGTTGCCCACGGGATTTGGGGTCAAAAAGCAGTAGATTCAGCCCAGGTTAAACTTTTATTTTTCTCTGCAAAAATACTGAAATTCCTAACTTTACTTGCCCAACAAGTTAAACTTGTTTTGATTTCTACTATTAAATTCTTCAATTGTCATATTATTTATCGCGGAATGCCTTCTGTTTTTATTGTACCAAATTTCAGAAACTGTCTAAATTTAACATTTAATTTAAACAGTTTCTTAGATTAGAATTACTAAAGCAGTTTATGATTGCAAAGTGATTAACTTGCAACAAAATTGAGATATTCGGAAATTATAGATAAAAACGATAGAGCAGCTTCCGAAGAAATTTCCGAAAATAATCAATAAAAAATTAAGGTTCAAGATGATTTACTCCGTTTTTAGTTAATGAGCAATTATAAATACAATTAATTATGGTGTAATATCAATACTTCCTTGCTGATAATCAAATGTTGCTCCCAATAAAATAAGGTTCAAGATTAGTTAAGTAATGATTATCTTTACTTAACTAATCTTGAACCAAAAACAATAACTAAAACACATATCATTATTTAGAAAGCGTGCCAAAGGGTACGCTTTCTTTTTTTATTTTACAAAAAATATTCTGTATTTTTGCAACAATAAAGAGCAACTTTATTCGTTTGGTTAGGTAATATGATTCCAATAGAAATTGATGATAGATCCGGATTTTGTTTTGGTGTGGTAAATGCTATAAACAGGGCGGAAGAAGAGCTTTCTAACCACAAACCACTATATTGTTTGGGCGATATTGTACATAATAGCCACGAACTCGAACGGTTGGAAAAGAAAGGACTTGTTACGATTAATCACGAAGAATTGAAAAAACTGCGCAACGCCAGCGTGCTGTTGCGGGCGCACGGTGAACCGCCTTCTACTTACGAAATTGCCGATCAAAATAATATTACGATTATAGACGCTTCCTGTCCGGTGGTGCTCCGGCTTCAAAAAAAGATAAAAACTGCTTATGACAATAAACAAAAAAACAAGCAGATTGTTATTTATGGTAAAAACGGACACGCGGAAGTAATCGGATTAGTTGGGCAAACAAATAACGACGCCATCGTTATTGAGAATAAAGACGATATTGATAAGATTGATTTCACAAAAGACATTACGCTTTTTTCTCAAACCACAAAATCGTTAAACGAGTTCAACGAAATTGTACAATTGATAAAAGAAAAAATCGGCACCGATGTTACGTTTGAATACAACGATACAATTTGCAGGCAAGTTGCAAACAGAATGCCGAATCTTCGCAAATTTGCGGCAAAACACGACTTGGTTTTTTTCGTGAGTGGCAAAAAAAGTTCAAACGGGAAAGTGCTATATGAAGAATGTAAAAAAGAAAACGAAAATACACATTTGATTTCGGACAAAAGCGAAATAGATACGAATTTGATTCATAGTGATTTGAAATCAATCGGAATATGTGGCGCCACTTCCACACCAAAATGGTTGATGCAAGAAATCGAAGCAGAATTAGAAACGATAATTAATAAACTAAAATATGAAAAAAATTGAATGTATTGGAATATTAACTTCCGGCGGCGATGCGCCCGGAATGAACGCCGCTATTAGAGCAGTAACAAGAGCTGCCATTTTCAAAAAAATGACGGTAAAAGCCATTAAACGCGGATACAAAGGATTGATTGAGAACGATATTGAAGACTTCAAAACTCAAAATGTCAGCAACATTATTCAGCAAGGCGGAACAATTCTAAAAACTGCTCGTTCTGAAGAGTTCAATACCTACGAAGGTATGAAAAAAGCATACGAAAATGCTAAAGCACACGGAATTGACGCGTTGGTTGTGTTGGGTGGAGATGGCACTTTTGCCGGCGCAAAGGATATATTGAATAATTTTGGCATTCCCGTTGTTGGTATTCCATGTACAATTGATAATGACCTTTCAAATACTGATTACACTATCGGCTACGATACTGCATTGAACACCATTATTGAAGCTGTCGATAAAATTCGTGATACGGCTAACTCCCACGACCGCTTATTTTTCATTGAAGTAATGGGGCGTAATTCAGGTTTTTTAGCGTTGAACGGAGCCATCGCTTCAGGAGCAGAATCAGTTATTATTCCTGATATTTGCCCGGCAGAAATTGACGAATTGGAAAATTTAATTAGCAACGGTTTCCGTAAAACAAAAAAAAGCAGTATCGTGTTAGTTGCCGAAAGCAAAACAATGGGTGCCCTGCAAGTAGCGGAGGAAGTAAAGAAAAAGCATCCCGAATACGATACACGCGTTATCATACTCGGGCATATTCAGCGCGGTGGTTCGCCCACAGCTTTCGACCGGATTTTAGCAAGCAAAATGGGTATTGAAGCTGTAAATGCGCTGCTCGAAAATGATGCTAATGTAATGATAGGAATCGATAACTGTAAAATAACCCGCATACCTATCGACAAAGCGAGAAAGAATAACGAACCGGCAGACAAAAATAAATTGCTGGAAATCGTAAAAACATTGTCGATTTAAAAAAAAATAATTTAGAACGCAAATGACACAAAAAACGCAAATTTTCGCAAACTTTTATTTCTCTTAAAATTTAGTTGCGAAAATTTGCGTTTTTTGTGTCATTTGCGTTCTTTTTAGCTTATTTACGATCTAATTGTCCGAAAACATCTTTTAGTAGTTGGCTTGTACGAGCACCGGCATTTGTTCTTATATTAACTTCTTCTACACCTATTTTTGTAAAAACGCCGTCTAACGCTCTGTCTACAACGTGAGTACCCAAATCGGGAGCAGCCGGTCTTATAGACCTAATTGTATTAACCTCGCTTGAAAACAATAGTGATGCAAAATCCAAAGCATCCGAAACATTCGAAGAGCCTATAAAATCTACTAATTTATTGTTTTGCACAGCATAAATACTCCAAGCATCAAGCGCGCTATATGAAGTTCCGCCTGCGGTTACGTTAATTTCTCGTATCGTTTCGTTAATGATGGGCGAAAATTGAGTTGCTAAGCTCGCCGATGTGTTTGCTTTCAAATAATCTGTTGCCGCTTCGTTGTTTGAGCTAAATAAAATAGCAGAACCATCGGCAATAGTCATATTGGTAATAGCCGAAACAAATATATCCAGCGTCTGTGGGTCTGCAACTGCTTTTGATGCGCCACGATTGAATGCGCTAACCAAATTAGTTGTAAAATTTTCATCAAATATACTTACGTTAATGTCTGCACTTTGAAGTAAAGTTTTAACACCGGGTATGCGGTTAATTGCACCAATTACTTTTGTGGCGGTTTCAATGGTTGCTTTGTTTTCAGTCGGCAGGTCAATAAATACGGTCGGGTCGCTTGAAAAACCATTTTCCATACCCAATGTTTTGGTTCCGGTTTGAACTCCCACTTTCAAAGCCTCTTTCAATCCCTCAATATTTTTGCTATTAGACAACCAGTTAAAACCTTCATCACACGAAACAAAGCTCAAACTAAACAATATTGCAACTAAAAATACTTTTTTCATATCTAATGTTATTTTAAAATTCGTATTACAAAAATAGAAATAAAAACTGAAAACAACAAAATCTCGTTATTTTTTCACCATATTTTCTGCCACTAATTGAGCAATATCCAGCACTTGCGCGCCTGCATTGACAAATGTTTTTTTGCAAAGCGGACAAGCGGTAATCAATGTATGATTATTCGGATTTATGTTGCGCAATGCGTCACCGGCTATCTCGTTTTTCTGCTTGCCCGAAAGTTGCGTATTACCCAAACTTCCGCCACAGCAATACGCATTTTTCTTGCTGAATTTGGTATCTTCCAATTGGTAAATTTCTTGAATTAATTCTCGCGGCGCATCATATATTCCCAAACCGCGCCCAAGTTCGCAAGGATCATGATAAACAACCGTTTCCGAATTGTTGACAACTGTAATTTTGTCCTCTTCAATCAGTTGTAATAAATATTCTGTATGATGCAATACTTTAATAGTATCGTCAAATTGGTAATTTTCTTTGAAAACTCGATAACAAATAGCACACGAAGTAACCAATAGTTGAGCGCCCGAATTCTTGATAATTTCCTTGTTGGCATCTATCAATTGCCATGCCGCTTTTATCTGTCCGCTCAACAGCAACGGTCGTCCGCAACAAATAGAACCGTCTTTGTCCATAAACGCATATTTCACGCCCGAATCGTCCAAAATTTTCGTCATCGAATTTGTAATCGATGGCGTTAAATGACTCATACAACCCGCAAAATACAACACATCTGCTTTTATTTCTCCATTATTTTTCGGTAAATAAGTGAGTTCCGCTTTTCCTTCGTTGCGCAATTCTTTTCGGGCAACCAAGCGTAGATTTTCGGCATCAATCTGCACCGGACACGCCTTGTTGCATCGTCCGCAAACCAAGCAATTATCCAACTGATTAATATCGGGACAATGATGGCGCAAGTTTCGAATAAAATAAGAAGGCTGCACATCGGCAATTCCAGCAGAAGCCAACTGGCAAGAGTTGATACAAATACCACAACGTGAACAGGAAAAAATCTCGGCTTGCGAAAATCCGCTTTTGATGCTCGGTTGCGGTTTGATGCCCGCGTGGCGCATAAAAATAAGGATTGGCTCCGAAAAAATATGCATATACCGCGAAAACGGAATTCCGGCAAAAAACATACCCAACGTAATGGAATAAATCCACCAAAACGGCACAACAGCAGACAACAACGCTTCGTGCGACATAAAAGAAGCTAACCAGCTACCAATGCTTCCGGTCAGAAATGAGCCTGTTCCATATGCGCCCGACGTAATACTTTCGGCAATCAAGCGCGCGGGAAAAATAAACCACAACGCATACATTGTAATTCTGTCGCCCCAGCGTAGTTTGGTTGTGCGCTTCATTCCAAACACTTGAGAACGAAAACGTTTGCTGTATGCCAAAATACAACCAGTAAGAACAATGAGTAACAGCAAATCCATCATGAAATCGAGGAACGGTTTTTCCATTCCAAAATTTACCACTGTTCTGGGCAAAGATGTTACGTGTCCTTCAGTTTCAAAATATTTTAAGAAAATAGCGTAATGAGGCAATTCCATCAAGTGCGGTTGTCCGGCTTTTGTGAAACCATCGCGCACTACTCGAGCTTCTATTCCTCCGAAAATAATCAGCAAGAACCAACCAAAAGCCAAACTCGTGTGCATAAAACCGAGCAAGAAATTGGTTTTGAAAATGCGTACGTGAAGCAAACTTTCGAGTACTGTTTCTTTAATAAATCCCCAAAAATTACGAGGTTTAAATCCGTTAAACAATCTTAATCTGTCTTTTCCCGTTCCCAATTCTTTTATCCAACGGATAAACTTGATGAGCATTACCGAGAAAAAGAAAATCAATCCGATGTAAAACGGAATGGTAAAAAGGGGAATTATTTTTAAAAATGCTTGATACATATATTAATTCAAGATTTAAAATTTAAGATTTCAGATTCTTTAATTTCGGATTTCAGATTGGCAATTCAGGCGTCAGCCAATTTTGAATCTGAAATCTGAAATTTTGAATCAACGTATCGTCTAACTTGCAACACCACATTGCGCGTATTTACATTTCGAGGGCAAACCAACGTACATTTTCCGCACAGCATACATTTTTCTATTTCGTCGGCTACTGCTTGTATTTCTCCTCGAATTGCCAACAAATTCAGTTTCCGCAAACTGAACGGCGTAAAATTGCTTGCTGTGCAAGTTCCGGCACACGAACCGCACGATATGCAAGTATCGAAAGACGGTTCTTGTTCTGACAAAAACAACGCCAATGAATGGTCAACTGTATCGTAATTCAGCGACTTATCTTTATTTATGGTGTATCCGAAATTAATCATTTTAAAGCTAGAAGTTAAAAATTAGAAGTTAGAAATTAGAAGTTAGAAATTAGAAGTTAGCAACATTTTGTCCGTTAGGCATTTCTAACTTCTAATTTTTAACTTCTAACTTTATTTTTGTGTTCATTTTTTTTAGAGTTGTTACAAAGATAGCGGTTAATTCGTTTGCTTCTTTTAGCAATGCTTCCACATCAAACCATTTTTTTTCATTAATTATTTCAAGCCAAAAAACACATTCATCAGCCTCTTCCAATACAATATTTATTTTAGCAATAAATTCTTTATCGCTTCTTGCACGTTGCGAAGCACGATTAGTTAGAACCTACTGAAGTTCCTGCCCTTACTAATTGATTAATAACTATTTTTTTCGCAATGGAATAATCCATTTTTTCAGACAAATCAATAATTGAAAGAGAAAAAAGTTTAGTTCTTAATTTTAAATCGATATTCATCTTTCTAACTTCTAATTTCTAACTTCAGAATTAATTTTAAGCACTGCCGAGTTAGCATTACTCAATGTTTCGTTTATACTTTTCGGACCGGTGCAAGTGCCCGCCACAAAAATTCCCGGAACATTAGTTCTGTTGCCATCAAGATGGCAATCGCCAACGGCAAGAAATCGGTCTTCGTCTTCTTGCAATCCTATTTCAGAAAATAGTTTATTGTTCGATTTTATTGATTCAAAACCAACCATCAGCACCAGTAAATCGACCGTCATTTTCATAGGACGACCAACCAATGTATCATCTACTTTGATAACAATACCGTGCTCTTGATTTTCTGCTGCTTCGGATAAACGTCCTCTCACAAAACGGACACGATGTTTTTGCTGTGCTTCTAAATAAAGTTGTTCAAATCCGCGGGCAAACATACGCAAATCCATATAAAAATTGAAAACTTCTGTTTCGGGATACATTTCTTTTATTTCAATGGCTTGTTTCACGCCTGTAACGCAACAAACTCTTGAGCAATAAATGTTTCCGCACTTTTCGTCTCGCGAACCTACGCAATGCACAATGCCGACTCTTTTGGGAATTTTTCCTTCTGCGGTTTTTACTTCTCCACGGGAAAATAGGTGTTCGAGTTCGGCAGAAGTGATAACATTGTGATAAATGCCATATCCGTATTCTTCTTTTCGGTGTGCGTTAAACAAGCCGTATCCGGTTGTAATCAACACCGCATCGGCAGTCAGTATTTCTCCGTTCAAAAGATTTGCTTCAAATGTATTTCCGTTTTTTTGCAAAGAAGTAATGTGAGTACCGACAA